>Ga0114915_1000649_pt1 | contig 15584 bp, 7 predicted proteins | sample MalvirAntarct_55_FD_87288 | JGI IMG/M metagenome (GOLD analysis project Ga0114915, IMG submission 87288) | Marine viral communities from the Global Malaspina Expedition - Malaspina viral metaG Antarct_55 | ecosystem: Environmental > Aquatic > Marine > Oceanic | place: South Georgia Island...
ACCTCACCCGATGCAACCTTACCTGACACTGTGTTCAGTAGGTCTATTATACCCTCGTCTGTAAACTTTTGTGCACCAAAGAACTTAGCCAGTCTGTCAAGCCACTTCTTAATCAGTGTCTGTGTAGGCTTAGGTAGCGTATCAAACTCTGCCGCCAGTATACCAAACAACTCAGCTATACTCTCCTCACTATATAACGCCTGTGGATACGTAGCTGCAAATTTATCTAGCTTAACTAACATATCAGGCGAAGCAACCTTTCTTACTGCGGCAAGCATACGTTCCGTTACTGCCTGTGCCTGAGCGTTAGTCATACCCTTGCTCAAGAGCAGTGCATGGAACACCTCGTGTGCCAAAGTGTTCTCCTGTGACTTAGATAGGTTTATGTGAATAACCTTTGTTTGGGGATTGTACGCTCCGTTAGTAGACTGTTTTCTATTTTGTTCACCCGTAGCCTCCCTATACGCAGCATCAGTTTCGTGTACCACTATCTCCACCTCAGGTGCCACCTTAGCTAATGCCTTCTTAGCATTATCGACCTGACGTTCTGTCTTCTGCTTCTGCTTAGGTGTCTTAGCTGGTGCCTCCTCCGTCTTCGGTGAGAACCTCTCAACAAGGGAGTCTATTTTCTCCTCCGTTGTTTTTTTAGAACGAGCCTCGTTGTCTTCTTCGGTTGTTTCCTGCTGGGTAGTGTCTGTGGACTTGACGTCTCTTTCTCCCACCGACTTGCTATCTCTGGTAGATTCTTGTGCATCCACCGTCTCTGTGCTTTGCTTTGGAATGGCATCTGTTTTAGTTTTAGGTTTTGGTACTTCAATCTTTTCTTCTCCAACTACTTCGGTATAAACCTCTGTAAATATTTCTTCATCGAACTCCTCTTGTATAGTCTGCTCCTGTAAAACTTCTCCAGCTATCTGCGGAGACTTTATAGTAGACTGCAGTCCAGAGTTGTTAGTGAATGTTACGCTAACAGGGTTGTTGTTCTTATCGAAGTTAACAACACCATCTTTAAAAGCATTACTCCTGTCACCTAATATAACCTTCTGCTCCCCACTTGCACTCTCTAGTACGTAGTATTCTCTTCCGTCAGGACCTTCGGATATAGTTATAGTACCCCTAGCCCCGTCACCTTTATTGTCAGTGAAGTTTACTTTTTGTCCGACAAAGTTTTTTTCTTTCCTTGGGACTGTCTTTCTTTTAGTTTTCTTAGAAACTTTCCTTGTACGTTCTTCGGTAACTGTTCTAGTCTCAGTCGTTGTGATATTGTCATAGCCTTCTAAAATTTGTATTTGATCTTCTATTAATTCTTTTATTATTTCTACCTCTGAACCCTTCTCATTCTCTAGATTTATTAAGGCCTTGTACCCCTCATCTATAGCATTATCTATCTCTGCCTCATTCAGGGACTCACCCCTAGCAGCCTTCTTTCCTGCCTCATTAAAGTTAGATGCGTTCTCTAACTCTAGCTCTCCCTTTAGGTTAGAGAATTGGTTTATAATATCCTTCTCTACTTCCTTTGAAGCCTCCTCTCCTAGTGGAGTTTCCTCTGCTACTGGAGCTTCTGTAATTTCAGTTTCCTCTACTACTTCAGTTTGAGTAGCTAAGTTAATAAGGGCATCGTTTATTTCTTTTATTCTGTTGGTTTCTTTTGCAACTAACTCAGGGGACTTTCCCTGTATCTCTTGTGTTATTCTATTCTTTTCTAGTATAAGGTCGAAGGCCTCACCCTTTTTATTTATACTACCTGGTATTTCATTCATGACCCCCGTCATAACCTCAAAGGACTCCATAGTCTCTAAAGCCTGTTGCTTAGTCATCCTTCCTTGTAAGATTTCCATCTTCAAAGTCTTAGCCATGTTGCTACGCATATCAGGAGAGTCTGACATAAAGTGAAGTGCATCAAACATATCCTTCTTCATCCCTATACCAGCGTAACCCCTAGATACCATTTGAGGTGCAACCATAGCACCCTTGATCATTCCGCCACCAACGGCTTCCATTAATGATGCCTCACCTACCTGTAATAAAAAGTCCCATCCCGTTTCAGGGGTAGCGAAAATAGATTCCCCCTTACTCCAGTTATATATTTCTTTTATGACTACATCAGACACCTCTTGTAAGGCACCCGTCTCGCCCTCAACTAGCATACCCCCCACTATTTTAACAACACCATTCTTAAGTAGGCTGTTAGTCTCTGCACTTATTAATTTTGAAAACTGTGCGGAAGTTGTCTTCTTAGTAACCTTACCCATAACGTTACTCATAACCTTATTGGTAAACGACTTACCTACAGGGCTTTTGCTTAGTAAAGAACTAAGACCAGCTCTCTCAAGTAGGCCTTGTATTACACCAATCCCTCCACCAACTATAAACAAGTCACGTAGTGGCATGTTCTCAAACTCAGGGTTGTTTACCCATTCCTCAGCTACAGCATCAAAAGACTGTGCGGCCATAGCTGCAAATCCAGCACCACCACTTACTGCTGTCATTGCCATAGCGGGAAGTGACTCCGTTACACCCATAGCTGCCTGCATTAAGGTGCCTCTATCCTCGGACTCTGTATACTCTTTAGTTGTAGATGAACCTATAGCATCTACTAATGAACCCTTTACAATTTCCCTGAACCTTACTATAGCATCCTTTCTATTAATATCCCTAGACTTAAACAACTGATCTACAGCTTCAATAGCCTTTTCTGAATCTTCTCCATAAACAACTTTTAATACTTGAGACGATAACATTTTTTTTAAATCATCCTTCACTGACTCAAAGGTAGCCGCATAAGTTCCTAGCCCACTAGGTATATTTTCTATACCTGCTAATAATTTATTACCCAAGGCACCAGTAGTTGTTCCGAGTTTTTCTTTACGTCTTATATTTTGGTCAATACTTATTCCGACTGCATTGTTTATATCTTTTTGTATCTCGTAGTTTTCCTTAATGTTTTTCTTATTGTCTATATAACTTTGTCTTATAGAATTAAGCTCCTTAAGTTGTTCAGGTGTACCACCCCCTTGTTCTTGGATTATTTTATTTAAGTTGTTAAATGATTCAGCAATACTATTCTCTGTCTCCCGTAAGTTTGTTATTTTAGTTTCTATTTCTGTGCTATACTTCTTATACTCTTCAGGGCTAACAGACTTCTGCCTACCCTTACGCATAAGGCTTAGTACCTCATCACTACTCTTACCCTCTGAAATTGATTGGTTATCATACAGGAAGTTACGTAAAAGGTCTACTTGAATGTCACGTTGTTCACTAGCCTCTCCACTGATATAATCTATACCACGAGCTATTTTACCTATCACTGAAATACCTGGGTTTATTCTATCTGATATATCAGATAATGCTCCTCGGTCTGAGAACACTTCCCCCACACCTAGGTCTAGTGTTATACCTTTTTTATCATACTCTGATGTTACTGTAAGAATATCTCCATCAGTCGTAAACACAAAACTTTTGTCACTATATTTTTTTCTTAGTGACTCAGCTATTTCATCAGCACTATTATCTACTATAAAGTTTCTGTCTATGCCCTCAAGAAAATTATTTTTATCTAATGCTTCCTCTGCACTTAGTGGCTTCTCTTCTTCAATAAAACCATCTCTACCTCTCTCTGCTATTTCCTTTACCTTCCTTGCCTCATCAATACTTTTTCCTTCAAAAACATTTCCCGCAGCGTCAGTATATTTTCTAGGTGTAAGATCAGATAAAGGTATAACATCTTGTTCGTCACGACTTACTTGCTCCTCCTCTGTAAACTCCCTAGTGTCAAAGTCTTCCTTAAATGCTCTCTGTTGTTCAGACTCTCTGTCTGTCATTATACCTGCGAACTCACTTGTATCCTGTTCGGTTTCAGGTTCTGACTGAAACCCTTGTTCAAATGCAGTATCCTTAGCTACAAAATCTGAAGCGGAAAAGCTACTGCCTTGACCTGAAGAATCCGATGAGCCAGTAGGAACCGTCTCTGTTTCTGTAACGGACTCCGTAACTTCCTCTTCTGAAGTACCATTTGGACTTTTTTTTTCAACGCCTCCGCTAAAGTATGCAGAGAAAAATTCTTGTTCATTTAAGTCCGTCATGTCTTCAGAACTTATATACCCAAAAAGTTCAGAGGCACTTTCAGGGTTACTGTAAGCATCATAAAACTCTTGCTCACTTAAGTCCGTCATGTCCTGAGACTTAATATAATCGTATAGCTGTTGAAATTCTTCGTTCATATTTTTGAGTTACGTTTTTTGCCCGTTAAGTTTTTTCTTTTTCTTTTTCTTGGGAGCTGCTTTATTGTTTTTCTTGGCTGCATTATTTTTTTTCTCGGCTGCATTATATTTTTTCTCTTCTTCTTCATATAACTCATACTCTTGTTTCCCACCTTCAGAAGTACCGTAAACATACTGAGCTAAATATTTTTTAGAATCAGGATCTTTAAAACTAATTGTCTCACCAGCATTATCACCACCTATAATAACAAACACTTCCTCATCCTCATTAAACTCTATATCCATGGCGTTATCAGATTGTCCAGCTAATGCTGTTAAACTCTCTTGTAGTATAGTTTCCTCTTCAGCTGTTAATGAATATCCCTTTTGTAGGCTTTTCTTTGCTAAGTCATATGCGTCTGTAAGTTCCGCATATGTTCTATACTGCTTTGCGTCTTGTTGTGCATCCCATTGCCATTTTTGAATACCAGGACTTCTAGGGTTTGGAGACCTGTAACTAACTGCAACCTTCTCCTTGTAGTCTAATGCTATCGTTACCTGGTCCATAGCGACCTTATCAGACACACCCCTTTGTTCAGGAGTAAGGTCAGTTGTATACGACTGGTTCTCAAAGTTTTGAATAAGTACAGGGTTGACAGCTTTTGTTGTGGTACCCTCAATTTTTAACACATCACGAGCATACTCCTCACCGTACTTACTGTATGCCTCATTAATAAACTCGTTATCAAAAGATCCTGACGGGTCTAGGTCATTGTCCTGTGCGTACTGAGCGTAGTTATTATTAACCCACTGTCTAAAGGCATCTCCCTCCGACTTATCTTTAAGGGCAGGAACATCAAACGTAGTAGTGCCCTTATCCTTGTTATCCTCTTCCCATTTCTTATGCTCATCCTCAGTACCTGGTTTAAAATTCTCACCATTAGAATTTACTTGGTTAGTCTGAGTTATTAACGTAGCAGCATCTTCACCAACCTGCAGCTCACTTGCCTTAAGTCTTAAGTATTCTTTTCCTTCAGGAGACTCAAAGAACTGTGTCTCTAACCTACTCATCTCTACGGTGCTTACTGTTCCCTTACGTCCTTGTTGACCAGTGCTCGCTAGAACAATGTCCCCAAGGTTGTCTTTTATAGCTTTTATTTTTTTCTCTATATCAATACTGTCAGTCTTCTGTTTCATTAACAGTGTCATCTGCTGTAGGCTCATGCTACCCCCTTCCACTGGCTGTCCTGCGTTTGGGTTCTTAACTTTATTACCAGACTCATCTGTTTTAAAAGGTGGCTCAACTCTAAGAAACGATAGTGCACCTGTCTCTGGGTTTGTCTGTATCTGAGCGTTTTCTAGTCTACCAAAGCTTTCAAGAAGTGTAGTCCTCCACTGCTCAGTGGCTGAGTTATCTCCTTCCTTAGTACGAAGGGCAACCTCCTTGAATAACGTGTCGTAAGCAAGTGCATTCTTTTTAAGTAGGGTAAAACCTGAGCTTACATTATGTTCAAACATATTCATGTCAGAAGGCTTAACAAGTCCACGAGTCATAAGGTCCCTATAGTTTGTCATTTTTTCTGCTGCGTCCGACCCAGCATTCATCACTAACTGTTGGGTAGTGGGGCTGTCGTATTCACCTAAATTATTTAACTCCTCCTGCTGTTCTTGGTATGACTTAAGTAAATCATCCTTACGTGTCTGTCTATCGTCACGTATGGTTTCAAATTTATCAGTAATGTCTTTAGCCGCCTGAGACCAATCTACCTGTGACTCAGGGTTTGCTCTCTCGTAAACATCAAAGTCTATTTGTTTTTTAGAAAATTGATTTGCCATTTGTTATCTAGTTTTACGGTAAAGAATTAAAATCAAAATTGCTTAACATTTCAAATTGATCGGTAGTAAAGTCTTTATCTATATATGATTTATATTGGTCTTTAGTAAGCCCTGAAAACAAATCCATTTGCTCACCCCTACTTTTACCTTGAAGAGCAGAAGTATCACCAAACTTATCTATTAATTTTGATGCCCTTCTATCTCCCGCATTCTTACCATACAATGGTACCAAGTCTGCAGCCGAACCTAAGGCCTGAGTAACACCTGCCACACCCTGTGTCATAGAAGCTGCACGAGATGCCTCAGCGTCTCTTTTTCGTTGGTTCTGTTCCCTTGCACCCGCAGCATCCATTTCTAAAAGCTGTTGGTTTATAGCGTCCTTAGAGTCAGCCTTAGTTCTTTCTAGAGCTGATATTTCTTTACCCATCTTAATACGTGTAGCCTCTGCGTTTGCACCACCTATTGCACCTATCTTACCTACACCTGCTGCTAATCCTCTTACGTCACCCTCTTGTAAAGCCTCAGTTTGTTGTTGTTGTACAGCTAAATTGTTTTCAAACTGTGCCTCGTATGCATCCATAGGAATTGTTAGCCCCTCGTACATATCCTTCTCAGCCTTTCTTCTAGCATCCGCCATGAATTTTGCTGCCGCCTTGTCAGCTTCAGAGGCTAAATCTTTTTGCTCCTTTGCATTATTAAATTCCATTACCGCACTTCCTACTCCTGATGCTATACCTACTACCGCTGATGTTATTGCTGCCATATTATAATTTTTTTATCATTTCTTTTGTGTAAGAACTGCCCTCAACAAAACCTACTTTTTTGTACGTGTTTATTAGTGGCTGGTTCTTAATTAATGCGTAGATATATTTCTTACCTAACAAGGCTGCCTCGTTGCTTATCTTACTGACCAACATCTCCAAGGCATCCTTTCTTCTCTGCCTGTTCGTATAGTGTAGGTTAGATATTATCCAGTCACACCACACAGCCTTTGAGTTTGTGTCATACATAAAGCCTGCACACACAGGTGTATCCCCATCGTAAACTATAAAACCACCCTTACCATTGTCAGGTAAAAAGTCTCTAGACGGAGGTGTCCACCTCCAATCTGTCCACCAACCACACAGTATATTGTCGTAGTCTGATTCTTTTAGTGGTATAATGTTTAAGTTCATTACCACAAAGATAATAAAATCTATGGAAAACTTTGCATGACACTACCTCCAACCGCAAACAATTCAACAGCCGCAGTATTAGTGTTCTTCAATGTAAAGTTTAAGTAGTATCCACGTGCACCATGTGACTCTGCTACAGCGTTCTTTATAAAGAATATAAAGTCCGATGCAGATGGAACCAATCCTGGGAATGGGATAGTGGTGTCAGGGTTAACTGCAGGGTAAGGCCCTACAGTGTCTATCGTAATAGAGGAGGGGGTTACCACTCCCGCCACTGACGTAGTGCTTTGGTTCACCACGTTTATAACCACGCCTGCAAATTCTACAGTAGGTGTAGGTGCAGTAGTACTCTGCCAGTATATCCTATCTCCAACGCTTATTATACTATCTATGTTTACACTGAATGTAACAACGACTGCGTCCGTAGGACCAATTACTGTTACTGCGTTTCCAATACCATTCGCTGATCTTTGTTTAAAGTTTATGTTCCCATCATTCTCTCTAAGGAATGTAAACCACTCTCCCTCCTTTTGTTGAAAGTATGTGGACAGCATAGAGCCTGTACCTAGGTCTGAAAATAAAGATGTGCACTCCCACCTGTCATCACTCTCGTAAGACATTGTCTTAAAAAGTTTTATATCCATGGGCTGAGTATTAAACACTGATGTTATCGTAGAGTTATACTGTACATCGTAGTAGTTGTTACGTAATGAATTCGTATTATGTCGGTACAGGTTACCCCCATTCCACGTATAGAAAAACCCATTCATACCCGTCATGTAGTCAGGAAGATATGAGTAAAACGAAGGCCACCCCTTTGCCTGCTCACTGTATGTTACTGTATATTCTTTATTTCTATCTGACATTTTTTTTATATTAAGGTGTGCATGCAACTAGGTTAGTTACTACACCATCCGATGATACCGTCATTATTTGGTCTATTCCACTTGTAAATACGTAGTATACTCCAGCAGCTAAAGGGTTAACACCATTAACATCTGTAAACACAAAATCATTAATTTCAATTAAACTTGAATATCCTGAATCCATAAATGAAGACGCTGAATACACTGTGGTAGTATATAGTGCACACCTAGTTACTCCTAATGGAGAAGATAAAAGTGGCTGAGGGCAGTTAGTTCCCACAATCCAATTTGAAGAATCACATATAGTTTCTATTGTTATGGAAACTATGCTTGGTGTCGCATTTGGTTTTGGTATAACCATAGTGTATTCATTTGGAATACCTGGAACTAAATTTACATCGCTTGGGTTGTAAGGCCCTAGATTTACTTGTACAGGTAGTATAGGAGATACAAATGATTGAGTTGAAAAATCAAAAGAAAACGAAAACCCAGAAAATATTTGACTATTACTTCCATTATTATTACTCACCGTATTACCGTCACATGTAACACTCCCCCCATTTATAACAGGTGAGTCGTACTGCCCGATTATTCCTTGAGCATATCCCCAAGTGCTGCTGCTATACTCAGAAGAAGTTATACCATCGTAGGACCAAATTAATCTAGAAGGGTTTACTTGTGGGTTCATTTTTATTATTACCGCACCTGTGTTAGTTCCTACATCTATATTAAATTGATAAGTACCCCTTCCTAAACCTCCTCCTGTTATAGTATTGTTTTTAGGATTACCACAAGGGATATTACAAGGGGCACATGACTGTGGTGCTAATAAGTTTCCGTTCAGCATTTGTCTTACGGTCCCCCCAAATGAATAGAAACCATCGGAGGCAACTGAGGTAAGAGCTGAGTCTGTAAATATTTGAGAAGCCGAACCAAATGTTAATCCCTCCCAAAAAATTGTTTGTTGATTATTACAAGCCATATTTTATTTATTATTTAACATGTTCCTGATGATATTACTATCCCTGAATTATTAATTTCAACATAAGTTTTAGGTAGTATAGAAGGCGATACTGCACTTACTATATAGAATCCCCCTGTTCGTACAGGTAGGCCACAGTTATTACTATTGTAGATAACATCTCCAATAGTTGGTATAGATCCATTACCAAGGAATGAAACATTATTACTTCCTACCTGAGGTGAGTCTACATCTGTAGTACAGGCTTGGTCTATAGACTCTGTATTTGGACCTATAAATACATTCTTACATATACCTGTACACGTGCAGCAAACTTCTTCTATACTAGATGGAGCTGTACAAAAACATACCTCCTGTTTTGTTATCTGAGTAAAGTCCCATATAAGGTATAGGTACAGGTTAGCGTCAGGCATACTAAAGTTAGTAGCTGTTACTTGATTTACTCCCGTAGAAGGATTACTTACAGGTGCTATTATAGAACTCGCTGCTATTAAAGAATTTACCTCTGCTGTATTATTATTATACAGTGTATTAGATGATAGTATTCTAAACGTGTGATACGTAGGATTAAAATCAAAATCATCACTACCGTATTTTTCTGTTCTAAGCGTTATGTCTGTCCCTGAATAAGGGAAAACTCCCACAGATCTGACTCCTATACTCTCTTCATACTCTGAAGGCTGAAGAAGTACTAAGTTGGCAGAAGAAAACCCTGTGGATGGGCTTGTTATATTTCCGTTTGTCCAACTGTAGTTTGTGTGTATAGACTGTGAGGCATAGTTTGGACTATTTCTTACTACCTGAATTACCCTTACCTCTTTTTCTTCAGGACAATTTACATTTATAGTATAGCTTGAAGGCTCGCTAGGTGTAATTAATATAGAACATAAAGTTGGAGTATTTAAAGTTTTTTGAAAACTTAAGGTTCCTGCCGTATTAGCTGTAACCGATGAAACGTTTCCGTTCCATGTAACAGTTATATCTACAGAGCCTAACGTTACACCGTATACTACATCTACCTGACCAATAACGTTTCCTAAGTCTACATCATAACTTATAATCTGAGAAGACCTGTCATGTTGTCCTTGCTGACCACAAGGTACAAGATTTAAAGGCACAGGCACCTTTATCAAGTTAGTCCCTAAAACATATTCATCCATGTAAGGATCATACGCCCCTAGTTTTTGCGTGGTAAGCTGCGTGTTAAACGAGTCTCTAAACCATGAGTTCATACCAAACCTAGAAATTACTTGTAGTTGGTCTGATCCTTGACTAGCCCCTTTAAGGTTTATAACAGCACCACGCTTAACGTCTGTAAAGAACATATCAGAACCCCAAGCCACAAAACTCTCTGGGTTAAAACTAATACCATACTCCTCAATTCTAGCAATCTGTTTTCCTAATACTTGTGGTGTAGAAACAATAGCACCACCGCCAACGGCATCACTAATAATATCTTTGTCCACCATGATATATGTTATCCTATCCTCCTGTAATGTTAAGACATCTGTACGCCTAGCGTGCATTAACTGTATAGGACCAAAAATTGTCTCATAGTCTCTATAGTTAACTAAACCTAAATTAAATTCATTTAGGTTATTAATGTTAGCGTTCTCTCTAAACACACCGCTATATGTTACACTTGCAAACCTATCTGCCTCCTTAAAGTCTTGGTTAGATACAGCCATTGTTCTCTCCCCTAAATTAAATGATTTACCTGCAGGGCTGTCGTATATCTTGTAGCTCTCTACACCATTAGAAAAGGTGTAACAGTTTTGAGCGTCTAGCGTTGTAACTAAAGCCACCGTTGATGACTGGTCTTGGTCTCCATCAGGCAGATTATAAGCCTCATCTAGTGGGTTAAAATTTCTTTTAGCTTTATGAAACGCTTGAGTACCAGGTAATTCAGGTTCTATTTCTAATAAATCTGAGGCATCATAAAATAAGTTAGGGTCTGCCTCTTGAGGTTTTGTTTCAAAAACAAATGAACCCGTAACTCTTCTAACCTCTATTGTTAACGATGCGTGAGGAAAAAACAATCCTGTATCTCCAAAATTAAACTCTGCACAATCACCAATACCAGCACTTAAGGCCATAAATAAACCACCAGTAGCGTTAGTACATATCCGTAAAGAAACCTGAAGATTAGGTGTGGGAGGTATATTTAAAGAAAAATTATCCCAAGGGGATGGAGCTACAGTTAAGGCTTGTAGATCTGTACTCGTAGGAACTTGAGTTGTTACTAAATTAGGAATAAAAGTAAGAGATAACCCATCATTTTCCGATACCCCAATTGTATCCTCGTTATCGTATGGGGTATATATTCTTGATTCCAAGTCATCACCTATGGCCCATGCATGAAAATTAGCATAGTCTGCTGAAGAGACAAATGTTCTAGAGTACGTAAGTCTTCGTCTACACTTGTTACCACCCCTCCAAACAGATATCTTAATTGTTATAGATGATCCTACAGGTATACTGTAAGGAACGTTATTAACATCATTTAATGGGTAAGAATTTAAGCCCCCATAAGCTATAGCATCACCACCTTGCCAAATAAGCTGAGGAATATAACTATTACCATCATTTAGATATCTAATCTCTGAATTAGTTCCATAAAAGTAGTATGCATCATCAGGAACATTAGCCACCCAACCATCAGGCCTTAGTTTCATATACAAACCAGCTAAAGATATAGATGTTATTCCTTTACCTGAGAACGCTTGTATATCTAACACTACAGAAGTAGGTTGATTTAATACGGGTCCATCACTATCTTGCTTAACCGTAAGTTCATCTCCTATCTGTAGTATGTTACTGTTTTGTCCCTCTAACTTAAACCATACTTGACTAGGGTCATTAGTTAAAATAGGTAGCCCTGAAGTTTCTGTAGCTGAACCGTTAGGTCTAAAAAATGTGTTAGAATATATAGTTTCGTATGTACCTTGACTTGGCTTCACTACAAACTTATACTTCTTTGCCCAATAAGGAGGTATATTAGAAAGGGTAACCTGTATTTGATTTCTATTTACGGATGTTGCTGCACCAAAAAACAACGTGTTATTAGCACTTGTAAGCACAGTAGAAGCCCTGCCATACTCATCCATATATACCACGCCTACCTCATAGTCTCTATTAGAGTGTAAGCTCCCTGAGTATGGTTGAAGCGTAAAGAACGCTGTGCAGTTAAAAGCTCTAAAATTATAATATCTAAACGCTGTTGCTGTGTTATTACTTGCTGTACCGTCTGCAAAAAAGTATTGTGTTGCAGGTACCTGTAAAGTAAATGTACTTGCACCAGGAGTATGGTTATATTCAAAACCATCAGGTAGACAAAATGGTGTGGTAGCATCTGCGGGTGTAATTTCATAAGACGTACCACTTTCTTGTAGCGTTGTTATTCCACCGTTCAAGTCAGTTATCGCAATAGTATTGTTACCTCCTGCACCTGGTATAGCAGTTATTGTAGCTTGCTCTCCTGTTGTGGTGTCTGTAACAATGTCACCAACACTTATACCTGTAAGAGTGCTAAAGTCAAACGAAGTGTTTGTTAACTCACCTGTACTAGCCCCGTCAGTAGTACCAAAATTTAATACAGTTGTGCCACATACGGTTGGGAATGGGTTTGTATCCATACTAGCCGTTGAGCATTCGTTGTTAACACTACCGTAAACTAATTGCAACTCTGAACCAGCCATTGGGCTTTCTGCAGCTAAATAAAATTTATCACTCAACGTACCTCCCGCCCCACTATTATCACAAGGGTATAGTCCTTGAGGTGGAGGAGATGTGCTAGCATTTTGAACCACACTCTGTCCAAACCTACTTATAAATAATGTGTCACTTAGTAAGTCATCTACACTGGGATATGGTTGTTGACAAGTAAAAGATATAGATATATCAAAGGGTGATGGTGACTGAAGTGAAGTATTACTACACTCAGAATTTGTACCTATTGATGTACAATCTGGACTAATAATCTGTTCTATTTGAAAAGTAAAATTTATAGTAGTTCCTGCTGTTATGTTTGTAGATCCAGTAGGTATAAGTCCACTTAAATCCCAATTTAATACAGAACCATTTACTGATTTGTTTAAATTTACAGGGTCTATATTATAAGTCCCTGTAGATATTGTAGGGTTCTGCGGGCTTAAGTTTCCTAAGTCCACACCACCTATCTCCCTGCTGATTCCTTTTAATCTATAGTCTATGAAAATATCTGTACCACCCTCGGTGCTAGTTATATCATATCCGTCAACATAGTTTCCGTACATGAGACGGTTTCCTTGAATAGTTTGAGCCTTAGCTAGCCTAGGTACATTATCATAAAGTCTTAGCAGTTCATCAGAACCAAGAGTTGTGTATATCTCGCTGTTAGAAAACTGAGTAGTTTGAAAGTTATTATCACCCCAACCATATTGATCTTTAACATATCTTTTAATTACATATATAACATTAGACGTAGACTGCTTATATAGAAGGTCTATTTCTTTTACACGACTACTTCCTGTAGAGAAAGTAATATTACATGCGTTATACAAGTTCTGCATACCCTCGTTCCAATAGTTTTGTAAACTTAATTGAAATGATAGAGGCTGAAAAGCAGGGGTTGAAAATAAAGACGTTGCACTATACTCACCGTCTTCGTATCTATACCTGTAAGCAAACGATAAGAACCTAGTGTCCATATAATTTTCTTCACCAGGTATACTTAAAAATTCTATATGAGGTGTCCCAAGAGGGGCTACTGTATCGTAGTCCTCAAACCCTGGAGGCTTAACAATTACACCAATATCCTCCTCCTCAATTTGGTCATTAATACCAATGGGTTGTGCGTAATTTCTTTTTACATTTATTAACCTTGGAGGGTTTAAGTCATCGGTAAAAAATAATAGGTTCTCAATTTTTGATACCCCTGTAATTAAGTTTGAGAAACTAAAGTTAAGTAAAGAAACCGTAACTACATGATATGTAAGTGTATTGGTATTGGTATTAAAGGAAACAATCATATCCACTACCCCTGTAATTGTAGAGAGAGGATTGTTTTCGTTATGAATAAACCAATATATAGTCTCATTGATACCATCCTCAAAACAACCTATAGTTCTGACCTCTCCTGTTAAAGGAGCACCTGCGTACTCTAGCTGAGTCAACTTAGAGTTACCCTTAGAGTTTTCTACCGCACCTATCTCTGTACCCTCCGTTGAACCAAGCCTAACATTAAGTGCATCTATATATTGTCCAGGTGGAACTAAACGTTCATCAACGCTCTTGTTCATCTTACCTGCTATAAAGTCTGTTCTTGTTTGAGCCATCCTATTTAATTAATTTGTTTTGCCCTCTCATGTTTTGTAGTAGTCTACCAGGGTGAATGTTACTTAGCCTTAGCTTTGCATTACGAAGAAGTGATGACTTATCTTTTCTTGCCCTGTTTATAACGTACTCCTGTACACCATAACGACCGTTCAATATAGAGTATTTTATGTAAGCATATATAAATGCCTCGAATAACTTATTAACACTTACGCTAGAATCATCTCCCGACTCTAGTCCGTCAGAGATATATTCTAAAACCACAAGTTTTCCTGACATACCTGACGTAAAGTTAATTACACCACCCTTCTTATTAATACTGAAGGTGGGGTTAACGTTCGCTGTCTCTGTGTTTAAACCAAACCTAGCACCTATGTTATAATCAAAGTACCAGTTACCATCTATATTGTAACCCTCTTGACCGTTATATGGTCCATCTCCTAGATACATATTCTTCTGCTGACCATCTAACCTCTGTCTGTCAAAGAATGAGTTGTCAGGCTTTAGTACGTTTCCGTCTATATCAAAAAGTATTTGACAGTCATTATCCTGTAGGTACGCCCCACTCCAGTTTGTCTGAATATTCTCAGTCATCGGGAACAACATACCGTTCTCCTCCTTAGATATTCTAACCCAATTTACATAGTCTTGAGGTAAAACAAATCGTAGCTGGTCACATACCTGAAGCTCCAATATCTTTACCTCCTTCATCGCATCGTAGTTCAACTCCTGTATCCCTCTCTTTGCGTGAAATAAAACTTGGTATCTGTTTATGTTGTTTATAATTTCATTGTTACCCTGATGCATTAACATAAAGTTGTTTACAATATCCTCTAAGGTAACGTATTGGTACGAACCCCAGTTAGCATCTGTTGGAACGGTCTGTCCGTTCTCGTAGTATTGATAGTCTGTAATATATGCCATATCTAACTTGTTTCTTGTGTGTCACTATTCTCTTCAGCCCTTCCAAATCCATATACAGCATCCTCTCTAATCTCTATACCAACGTACTGACATATCTTTGCAATAAGCGTAGGCTCATCAGAGTCAGGTAACTCAAAGTCTTGGAAGTCAGGCTGTGTTGCATTAAAGATTGGTTCACCTACACCCACATCTATAAATGTCCACTTAGGAGCAAAGGGGTATCTTATGTACTGTGATCTTATTGCACCTGCGTTTGTTATTGTTGTAGGGTATACTGTGATAGTGTTAC
>Ga0114915_1000653_pt1 | contig 15519 bp, 17 predicted proteins | sample MalvirAntarct_55_FD_87288 | JGI IMG/M metagenome (GOLD analysis project Ga0114915, IMG submission 87288) | Marine viral communities from the Global Malaspina Expedition - Malaspina viral metaG Antarct_55 | ecosystem: Environmental > Aquatic > Marine > Oceanic | place: South Georgia Island...
CACCACCTAAATCGTCAGTATCCCCACCTAATTGTGCGTCGTCTTGTGCTTGTGTTCTTGGTGTTTGTTGTGCTACTGAAGTTGTGGTGGTGTTTCCTACACTTGCAGTTGCGTCCGTACCAGTTCCAGCGTCAGCACTAGCGTCTGAACCCAAGTTTTCGTCTTGAAACTTTGTTTCTGGGTTGCTTTCTTGTGCCTTAACTTTACCTTCCATAGTTCTTACATTATTTTCATAATCCGCTGGTGTAGAAGGGTTTTGAACTCTTGCTGGATCACTATTGTATTCGTCCATAACACTTTGCTTACTAGCACTATCCATATTATTCATTCTATCAGAAAGATTACTTGCTTGACTTCTACTATCTGCAACACTTTGTCCGCTCTGAATATCTAAATCTGCTGGGGATCTTGCTGGTGCGTCGTCCGGTGCTGGTGCTTTTGTTTCCACGTTGCTACTTGCTTTGTTTGCTTTTATGCTGTCTATTTTGTTCTGAACTACTTTTTGTAAAGCACCTTTAACACGTCCACTTACAACTTTTTTCACACCAGCAACAAGTAAAGAAGTTGTTAAACCACCACCGGTTTCAGCACCACCTTCCCCTTCTTTTTCTCCCATAGCATTAGTATCTTGTCCTAAAAGTGTATCCCATTTTGTTCTTGCTATGTCTACTGACGCTTCACGCCCTTCTTCTTCCCTTTGCTGAATACTAGATAATCTACCACCAATCTTACTCGCATTATCGTAAAAGTTTTCTGCTTCATTCATTTTATATAATATCTATATATAAAATTAATTTTAAATAAAAAAAATGTAATTACAATCAAGTATCGTCTATAACTTCTGTACCACTTGGTATAACGAATGGTGAATTATAACCACCACCTTCAGAATATTTAGACCATAAATGTTCCGGTTCACAATTACCCCACTTCCAAGCAGTATTCTTTAAAGCGTCAACGTATAAAAAATTATGTGGTTTATTAGTAGCATAGTCATAAAGGTCTTTAATCATTTTTTTATTACCTAAAAATCCTAAATCTTCAAAAATCTTTTCTTGTTCCTTACTGGAAGGTATACGATAAATATGAAAATTACTAGCATTAGATCTAGCAACTGGCGGAAGCATTTTCCAGTTCTGAACTAAATAATATATTGATACTAAATGGTGTCTATGGGTTGACGTTAATTTATATAATTCACTATCACGTGATTTAATCATACTTGCAATATCGTCAGCAACAATACAAATATGTCGTCTATCTTTCTTTTCTTTATCGGTTTGGTAATCAACAATATGACCTAAACTTTCGTCGTCATACGTATTTGAAACCATAGTTGCCTTCTTTACTAAATGTCTTGAAGTGCTGTCTGAACCTAATGTACCAGAATAAATAATAATATCTTGAAACACGTGGTCTTTTTTTTTATGTTCTCCATACATATTACTTCTACATAATTCATTAATACACGCTGTCGTCTTACCACTTCCCTTTCCGCCACAAATTATTGAAACGAATGGTGGTCTTTGTAGTGGTTCTGGAATATCTCTTTCAATCTGGTAAACGTCTTCGTCTGGTTTTACTGGATACATTTGCAAGTGATCTTCATTCATACTATATATATATTTACTTATAAAATATTTTTACATTTAATTATCAACTTCAGTCCCACGCTTAACAAGTTTTTTATTTCTTAAAACCATTTCTTTATTTTCTATTTCAGTTTTAATTTCTACCTTTATTTTATTATCTTGTTTATCTTCTGTCCTTGAAAGGACATTGTCTAATACTTCAAATACTCTTTCGTCATAAATATTAATGTAATGTTTTATCTTACGACACTTACTACATAAATGTGAAGTAAATAAATATTCGTCAGAGCGTTCACACAATATACAATTAAACATTTATATACTATATAAATATTTAAAATCAAAAATAAAATAATTACCACAATACTTTGTGCGACCAATATTTTGCAGTGTCCTTATCATTTGTTTGTCCGTGTCTGTCGTAATATGCCTTCTTTCTTTTACTATCTCCGTGATCTTTACTTTTGTAGTGTCCCAATTTATCTTTGAATTGTTCGTATCTACTATCACCAAAATTAATTAATTTAGGTTTATCATTCTTACCTTTAACGTATACAGAATATTTTTTATTTTTTGCTTTAGAAACAAATGGTTTATATAAAACCTTTTTATCAGATTTCTTTTTATCCATTATATAATAATACATTATTTTTTTTTTTCTTTTAACATATCTAGTTTCTTTGCTCTGTTATGTGCTTTTGTAAATGTATCACCTTCTTTAAGAAACTTAACCATATTTTTTATATGTTTTGAACCCATACCGCCTTTGTGTTTTTTAGAATGTTCTTTAACTCTTGTCTTCATTTTATCGTCCATTATATAATACTAAATTATTTTTTTTCTTTTTTAAACTTTTTAACACGTCCAGTTTCTTTTTTTTCTTTTTGTGCTTTCTTTTTTTCTGCTGGTGTTAATTCTTTATGAGTTGCTGGGGTGTCTTTTGTTATACGCTTTGTTGGTCTGTATATATCACCTTTCTTTTTATATCCAGTACCACCACGTTGGTTTTTCCAATCTTCTTTAAACCACCTTCCCAGTTTACCTTTTGATTTATCACCGGAATATTTACCACCTTCTTCTTTATATTCTTTAACAACAATACCACTTCTGTATGCACTATGTTTTGGTATTCTTTTATAAACACGTCTTTTAACTTTTTCGTATAAAGTTTTATTAGTTGGTTCTGGTTTAGTCATATATTATTCTTCAATATTATTTTCTTGATTTAAAACACAAGAAGATTTACAGCACGAACTTTTCAGTTTACATTTAATCTTACCTAAAGCATTAATTATCCTTTCCCATTTCATTTTATATTATATCAATATTTTCTTCTAGGATTTAATAAATTATCCCAAGCATTATTTTCTGATACTTGTGGTGCTTTTGGTGTCTGCTTTTCTGGTGTGGAATAACCTAACTTATTGAAATATTTATTAGTTGAACCAATCAGAACATTTTGCTTATGTTGTAATGCTTCTGCTTTCATTCTTTCCCTTTCGTCTTTACGTATACGCTCTTCATTTGCTTTCATATCTTCATAATATTTTGCGTAATGGTCTGGTGCTTGTTGTGGTATTGGTATTGGTGCTGATACTGAAGCAAACTTTTCGTCAATCTTGGAAGACATTTTAGACCATAAATCGTCAACATTAAAACTTGGTGGTGGTGGTGGTTGTTCTTTTTCCATAACGTCATTCTGTATTGTATCAAAATTATTTTCCGGTGGTGTATTTTCTGCTTTAGGTAAACCCTTAAACACTTCGTTTTCTGGTATAGTTGGTAATTTTTGTTCTACAACTGGTTCTGGTAATGACTGAAGATTTACTACCGGTTGTTCTTCCTTAACCTTTTTAGGTCTTCCACGTGGTTTCTTATTTGCTTTTTTCTCAAGTGCTTTTGCTTTTCTAACAGCAATGCTCTTCTGACGACATTTTGCTAGGTGTTCTTTCAGTTTAATTTTTTTCTGATCTTCAGCATTAGGTTCTTTAATTTTCATAGAAACATTTTCTTTTGGTTTATCAAATATTTTTTCTTCTTCCTTTTTAGGTGTTGCTTCTTCAATATTTAATTCTGGTACTCTACCGAAATCACTACTCATTCTATACAATCTGTATATATTTAATTTCACAAAATAAATTATTTAACACACATTAAGGAATTATTATTTGTAGCATTTCCACAAACTATATAATTGGTCGCAAATAAAATAACTAATACCAAATATCGCCACAGAAATCCACACACACATATTAATAATATTCACAAAGAATATAATTAATAATTAAATAAAAAATAAAAATATATACATATAATAAATGGTAGAATTATTTTGTTGTGTTTGTGGAACTAAAACACGTGAACCTAAAGAATTACACTATTTAGGTATTGTGTGTAGTAAATGCTACAGAATGAGTAAAAAGAAATACTGCAACCTTGTGGACGAAATGGCGTTAATTAAAATAGGTTATATAATGGAAGAAGTTTCTAAAATAAAAAAAGATAATGGTGGAATGTCCTAAATGTTATTTATTTGTGATATATTTAATTTTACTTTCTTTACTTTAATTAATAATGTATCACCTTTATTTCTATTATGAAATATGTTGTGTAGTTTATGGTAGTTTAAAAATGTATTACCGGTTTGGTGTTCCCATTCATTACATACTTTTTCTAATGTTTCACCAGCGTAATACCATAGGTTCTCTGTAAGATTTTTGGGGTTCTGAACTTCAACGATCCAACTATAACTTTTCATTTCTATATAATTACTAAAGAAAATAATTTTTAGTAATTAAACACAATTAATAAATAAGAATATATAAAATTAAAATCTATGTTAAATATATATGAGTGAAAAAATATCTAGGAAAGAATACTTTAGACAATATTATTTAGCAAATAAAAATAATACTAAAAAATCTAAAGAAAGGGACACTGCACTTAAGAAACGTGGAAGACCTAAAAAGATCATACCACCATTTCAAATTGTAAACTTATCTAAACCAATTACTATTTCATTTAATTAATATGCTTTCATACCTTTTCGTTTTCCAGTTTTTAATTTATCACCTTTCTTCGTGGTAAAATCTTTCGTCATTTTATTACTGCTTAATCGTGTAATATTATCAGCACCTTTAGTACCTTTCTTTTTCTTATATTCCACACTTGCTTTCTTAAGTGCTTCTGAATATGATACGCTGTGGGTTTTCGCATACTTCTTAACAAAGTCAGTCCATTCAGTCATTTTATATTATATATAAAGATTTTATTTATAATATTAATTAATTATTTTTTACATTTTAAAATGCCTATTTTCTTCTGACTGCACGTCTAAAACAAATGATATTGGTGCTTCTATATCTACTGGATAAGATCCGTCAGCGTGTTGTAATCTAAACCTTAATTGTGATACAGATATTTCTTCAGCATTATTTAATCTAACTACATTTGCTTCAACTGGATCATATCGTAAATTATAATTATTTTCAAAATCACCTTGATAGTCGTAGCGTGGTATACAAGCAATTGTTTTAGTTAATCCTAAATCTTTAGGGTCGTCTGTGGAATTAACACCATAAGAAGTAATTGGTAGATTATCTACATTAACACATATATAAGGTGATTTCTTTACACCAGAAGTAAGACCATTAACATTAATATCAGAAGTATTTGATACTGGTGGTGCTAATACTGCTAATGTTGCTGTTGGATTACCAGTCGTGTCTGCTGAATAAGTTGAATTATCAAAACCTAAATCAGTTTCCTTACCATTAAAATTAAAATCAATAAACTTTCCCATATCGTCTTTTTCTAAATCGTCTGCTTCCATAGTACCAAATATATTTTTTATAGGGGGTGCTGAAACGTTTGCATTAGCACCATACTGACTATAAGTCCACCTTAAGTTTTCAGTTTCTTTAGGTAAGTATCGTGTCGCTGGTGCTGTAGCATTTACTTCAATTTCTTTCCAAGCAGTATTTCCAAGTTTGTACCAATAACCATTTGCTTTACCTTCTTGAAGTGAAACACCAATTATAGTATTAGCGTCTACTATACCAGTAGCAATCTTTCCAATTTCAGTAAGACCATTAGTCAAGTCATTTTCATAAATTAACACTTCACCTTTAGTATACACTTTACCATTTCCGTCTGTTATATCTTCCCTTACACATAAAATTAATACTGGTGTTAAGGTGTATTTTGTTATATCTTCAAAATCATTAGTCCAACCAATTCCAGCAGTAAAACTAGGATTACCGGTAGTAAGACCAGTCCACCAATTTTTTGTATTATTTTGACCTATTTTGAAGGAAAGACAACCATAAGGATCTTGTGAACCAGCACCAGAATGAATACTTGGTGGTGTATTAGCATTTCCAGTATCACTAGGTTTTAACCAGAACTTCATAGTAGGAGCAGACCTTACCATAAACGCCCAACTATCTACTGCAGTTCCACCAGTATCATTTAAAAGATTTGTTTGAAATCTATTTGTATCTACTAAAGCACTTGTAAAGTTCATTAAGGTGGTTGGTTGTGCTAATAAGGTGGTGTTCCTTCTACTTGTTATTGTTCCCCAATTACTAGCATTACCACCAGTAAACTGAAACATAAAATTAGTATTTACCAATAAGGATAAGCATTTAAGGTTTAGTGTTAATGCACCAGCACCATATCCTTTAGTATTATCGTATGTTAAACTTACTACACATTCTTCATTAAATAATGCTATGACTGCTTTTGCTTCTTTATTAAACTCATTTACAAACTCTTGTAATGTGTAAGTACCAGCAGTAATCTCAAAGGACAATGGAGTTCCACTCTTATCATTAACTATTATTTCAAATGTCGTTCCGGTCGGAACTACAAACTTATGTGATAAGGAAACCAAAGCATTAGTCATTTTTATCGTAGCATATTTCGGTAAGATCATATTTGTCTTGAAATCCGTTTGGAAAGAAACTGCTTTGCTGTCTTCATATACATTTATCAACATTTTATATAATAGCAATATATTTTTTATTTAATTTTAAATATAATATCTTAACAATAAGTATATAATGAATAATAATATTGCTCGTGAAAATAGTAGGTGTATGAATACATTTACTAAAACTAGATTATCAAGAAAGAATGAAGTTGTTGAAGATCGTATGTTAAGACAACCTTTAGTTAAGAATGTTAATAAACCTAAACAAGATAAAGAAACAGATATATTTGCTTTTAATGAAAAGGATAAAAAACTTAAGAAGAAATGTAAACCTAAACCAAAAACCAAAATGGATAATGTGTTAGATATATCTGAACCACTTGGAACTAAACATAAGTTAAAGTTAAAAGATTATTAATTTATTTTATTTCTATACATATAGTATAAAAATGGGAAACAGCGGTTCAAATTGTTATATGCCTTGTGATACTTGCCCCCAAGTATGTGATCCGACCGGACCACCCCCAGCACCAACATACGTACAGAAGGAACAGCGTGTAGGTGGGACTACCGGTGGTGTGTGGGATACTACATTAGATAGAAGTGATATACAACCTATACATTCGTAGCATTAATTTATTGTGTAATTATTTATGTTTAATTTAATTTTAACATTTTTTATTTTCTATTTAGATATTATAAAATATGTTAAAAGTTTCCAATTCTATGCCTATTAGCAACTATTCACAAGTGGTAATTTCTGATAATGCCGGTGCAGTATTTAGACCAAAAACTAATTCACGTATTCGTATTGAACTTCCTACCACTTTAGGTATGGTGGATTTTCATTCTTCATATATCCAGTTTGAAACTAAAATTGTTCCACACGCAGATTTAGGAACTTCCAATACTTTCCAAGTGGGTTTTGGAAACCTTCAAGGTGTAGAACAAGTGGTTCGTGATTTAATTATTAGGGTTGACGGAAAACCTTTAGAAACAATTACTAATTATAATGTTCTAGATAAATTACGTAAGGATTTTGCTAATGATCTTACACTTAATAACATTCAGTCAGTTTTTAGTGCTGGAACTCTTGACCCAGTAAACCCTTCTTATTTCGTTCAAGCGTGGGACGTTGTAGACGAAGTTGCTACATATAATCAGAACCCAGTTAAAAATCAAGTTCAGTTAGACCTTTCTGGTTTGCTTTCTATGAAAACTGGTTTCCCTATTGTTGCTTCTGGTCTTGTTGAGATTGAAATTATTTTAGAAGACGCTGAAAATTGTTTACTTCAGAAACAACACCTTTCTGCTGGTGTTGGTGAAGTACCGAATACTACTACTGAAGCAAACGGAAGTTTACCATTCTTTACTATATCGTCAGCAAATCTAGGACTACACAACTGGACGCAAACTGATAATCCTTTTTATAAAGGAAATGTTATTAGAACACGTGGTAAATGGAATGGTGTTGCTTTTGATTATTATTCTAAAGTGGTTGGTGCTAGTAAAAATGCTAATGACCTTCGTGTTGACGGCGGATATGTTGCTGGTTTCTTTGGTGGTGCAGCACAAGCACTTACAGAATTACAAGTAGACGTTATTTTTAATGCTAATGACCCAGCAGATAAGAATACCCCACCAACTATTAAGACCACAGAAGAATACAAATATGAAATTAGTAATGTTGAGTTTGTTGCAAGAAGTATTGAAATGCCCCCACCATACCTTTCTGCTCTTCAGAAACGTATTCAAGGTGAAGGTCTTGTTATGGATTGTCCTTCTTACACTATGTATCTATCAAACATTCTTCCAAACATTAATAAACAATCACTTCTTATTCCGTGTTATAGTTCACGTGTGAAAGGTATTCTTTCTATTCCACTTCTTTCAAACCAGACCAATTATGAATATAACAGAAGGGGTCAAGTGAATGGATTACGAGAATATCAGATTAAGATTGGTTCACGTGTAGAACCACAAAGACCAGTTGACCTAACAAATTGGACTACTTCTGGAAACGCCCAGTATCCTTCCCAAGAACATATACAAGAACTTACCAAGACATTAGTAGCGTGTGGTATTGGTGAAAGATCCCTTCAGTATTGGCGTGATAATTTTGTTATGTCTAGAAGTTTAAGTGCTATGGGCGGATCTGAAGATTTATCTGATAAAGGTGCTAGGTGGGAAATACAATATAATGGAACAACTAATAGTGCTAAATCAGTATACAATTTCGTTCATTCTGTTAAACGATTACAGATTGTACCAACTGGCGTAAATATTTTTAATTAAGACCATAATTAATTCTTTTTAATTCTTTAATAATTATTTCATAACATAATAAGTAATGAAATATTTAACTATAATTTTTTTCCTTATTACTGGGGATTATTATTTATGCGTTTTTACATAAAATATAATCTAGGTATATATTATAAAATGAAAAACACAAACACTCAAACTTTCAATTCTCAATCTGTTGACGATTTTTACATTAACCGCAAATACGAACTTAAAACTGAATATGTTAATGAATGTTCCAAAAATAAAACTACTTGTTCTTCTTGTTTAGGAGTTCCAAAATCTTGGAAGGTTAATGCTTTTCCAAATCTTATCTGTAATTGTTATTCTGATCTTCCAGCACCACCACAAGAATGGTTAGACGATATTGAAGCAGAAGAAAAAGCAAATGCAAAGAAACATTCAGATATGATTAGAAACTGGTTTTCAAATCCAGCGTTATTACACCCATTATATAAAGCAAAAGGACATAGTAGTGGTGGTGGTAGAACATTATTTATTTCAGAAGAAGATTGGAATGGTCTTAAGTTCTATGCTAATTCAAGATCAGAAACTAGAAAACTACCAATTAAGTATGAAAATATTTTTACAAAATATCAAGGTAATGATAAACATAGTCAGAAAGCAATTAAAGAAATGTTAGAACAGCGTGAAAATGAAAACAAATATTTAGATAATGGTGTTAAACAAATATCTGATCTTTATTATCGTTGTGATATTGATAGTATTTATGCTAATGGTAAGGTAAAGGAACGTAGATATTATATTGACTTTGATATTAAAACATTTCATTTATATCCTAAAGGACTTACATTAAGTAAGATTAATGATATGGTTGTAAAACAAGACCAAGATAGTAGTGTTTGTTATGGTGATAAAATTGATTTATACCATTTTCAAAGTAATTATAACCCACATAATCACGAACAGAGTAAAGGTTTAGAAAAATACTTATGGTGTTTTAATGTTATTCAGAAAGAGTTTAAACTTTTACAAGAAAGCAAACGTGATTTTTATACAAAGTATTTTACAAAGAAACCTTTTACTGCATTTGAAGAATGTGGTATTGAAGTATTTTACGCTAGAAAAGGTTATGCTATTGACGGAAAAAGATTACCCAATTTCAATCGTGGTTCTGTTTATGGACTTAAACATTCTGTTAAATTAAACAACTTAAAACTTAAGGACGTTGGTGGTACTGGAAAGAAAGACGACCTTATTAAGTTTCTTCTTAAATTATAATCTGTTAAATATGTATTTTTTCTTATTTTATTTTCTTTAGTTATTTTATATATTATGTCTTATGGAACTAGAAAACCTAAACCAGTTAATCCTATGGAAGCACAAGCACAAGCACAACAACAACAACCTTTTAGTAGCGGAGCATTTAACGAAAGTCAAAATCTTCAAGCAACTTTACAATCTTCACCGGAAACAATAATTTTAGAGTGTAATAGGTTGACTTCAAGACAAGAAGAAGATACTGCTGACGCATATAAGACAAATCATAGGTGGATTACAGAGTTCGCAAGTGGAATTGAGATTAAGAATGGGGACGAGATTAGGATTAATTCTGCATTTATTTCTTCTATTGGTGTTGGTGATTTGATTGCTTGGGATATAGCAGACGGATCACAGACACAAGATAATAAAGGTAATTGGATCACTTCTTATTATGTAGCAAACGATCATTTAAATGATAAACGTGCTGGATATAATATGGATAGTGCAACTAATAAAGGTGGTGCTGGTAAGTTTCCTTATGATTGTGATAATAGTGCAATGCCCTTATTCAGAGTTGCTAAAAATGTAGACATAGGAACAAATAGAACAAACCTTATTGGTGGTGGAACTCAAGCAATTTCATACGCTCAAGACCAGTATTTACCTTGTAGATTTTACGGACATAATTTTGATATTAAACAATCCGTTATAGATAGTCATTTTAAGTTCACATTAAATCCAAATAAAACTATTGCTATTGGTGGTGTTAATACTATTATTGGTTCAACATTAATAGTTCAATCGGTTGGTGCTGGTGGAGCATTAACTAATGTTGACCCACGAAACATATTTGGTCTGGGACAGACATTATATTTTCAACCACAAGACGAAGCAAACCTAGCAGTTCCAACTTCATTTAATCACGCAAATCAGAAATGGGTTTTAACTATTGCTGATTTTATTGAAGACGCTGTTGGTAATGTATGGAATATGAAAGTAGATAATGTTGGTCTTTTATTTGGTCTTATTTTTCCACAAACACAAAGTATTAGTTTAACTGCAAGTGTTAAGGTGGGACAATTACCATTTAATACTTCTAGTAATGAAGGTTATGTACCTATAGCAACTACTATATATGATAATTTTGGTTCAAATTGTAATGTTGGTTCTAATCTTATTCAATATACTGATTTTGGTATAGAATATTCTGATAGGAATTATGGTAATATTAATGTATCTGCTTTATCAGACGACCAAACTGGTAATGCTAATATAGAAGCAAAAGTTATTGAAAGTGGTAGAAAAGAAACTGATACACATTTATCTATTACGTTAATAAGTTTGATAAATGAAACCGGTGCTTCTTATCGTGAAAAAGTACAAACAATTGAGTTTGAGTTTCAAGATCAAAACTTAAAAAGTAGTATTACTAATATTGGTGCTTTAATAACTCTTCTTGATAGTAATGTTATGGTATTTGATTTATATAATAATGGTGGGACTGACGCACGTGAAACTTGTAATATATTTTTAACAGAAAGTACATTAAATAATGGTTCTACTAATGTGAGTTTTAACGCTGGAATAATTAAAGTTAATGGTGTTAAACGTGGTCTTAATCAATCACAAACCAGTATTAAAGCAGTTGGTCTTAACACATTAAATATAATTCCAGATAATAAAGAAAGTAATTATGTAGTTAAACTTGGAGCATTTTTTACAGATATGAAAGCAGTATATAGTCATAATGACGAAAAACAATTTATAGGTGTATCACCGGATTATTCAACATTCTTAACCACACCACAAACTTCAGTTGGATATTATGGTTGGGTAATAGTAGACGATAATACATTAGATTATGATACTCTTGTTAATAAAAATGATTTGAATGAAGGTGGATTTACATTTGCTAATTTTTATATTGGTGATAAGTTTTTAAAAAGAAATATAATCTATCAAGGTTATGAACTAGCAACAGCACAGACAATTGACGTAAAACATTATAGTCAGTTTCAATTAGAGATTGAAGAAAATTATTCTTCCCCTTCTGATATTGCTACTGCATTAACAGCACAAACACATAACTTATCAGATATACGTGATAGTCAAGGTAATATTATTCCTAATAGTGCTAAAAGTGCTATAGCACAAAACGAATTATTCTTTCCAGTATGGACTTCTAATGATCCTACTAATGTTGAAACTGGTATTTCTCAAATGGGTGGAGATAAATTAGAAGGTTCGTTTTATTGTAAGTTTACTATGTTTAATAGTTCTATAAATATATGTGAAGAACTAAAGGGCAATGCTAATCATTTTGCAGTGGACGGAGATTATGAAGTGTATTTTAAACAAAGATATTTAAGTATAAACAAACCCACACCTTCACTTGCTACTGGAAATGTAAAAACATTTACAACTGATTTTAACCAAGCAGACGGAATAACACCAAGCGGTAATTTTGGTGGTGTTGGTGGTACTGGACTTGCTATTGCTAGTAAAATTAAAACAGCAGAAACTTTTGGTTCTGGGGGACAGACACAAGCAGACGTAATAGGATTTCCTATAAGATATGCTACTAATCCTAGTAATAATGTTGAATGTTTAAGTTCTCAATATGCTGGATCAAATAATATTGAGTTTTCTTGGGACGACACCAATTCACGTTTTAAAATAGATTTCTTACACCAACCTTCTATGAGTAAGTTTGAAGCAACACCAGACGGAGTAGTACAAACTGGGGACGAAATATCTAATACAATTTACTTCCCTTCACCGAGCGGTAAAAATGGTTATTTATATAAATTACCAAGAACTAGGTGTGGTGGTGTTAATATTGAAAATTGGACTTCTCAAAGATTTACTGACGGAATGACCCCAGAAGCAGTAAGAAAATTATGTGGAATACCAGACGATACAGATATGTCTAGTGAATGGTTTTTAAATGATAGTTCTAAATCTGATAAACCGCAAACCAATAACAATTTTAATAAGGTTGGAAGAAGATTTTGGAACAAATTGGGTTTTAATGATAAACAATTATATAAGAATAAAGTTGGTTTTAATAAAGACGCTACAACCGGAAGGTACACACCATTAGGAACAACTGATAATCTTATTGATATTGCTGACGCACTTATAACAACAAAAGAACCACCAGAGAACACACCATTTTTTTCAACTAAAGAAGATTTTGAAGGTAAAACAGATAGTAATTCTGACCCAATAAAAGAAGAAGCACAATATCAGTTTTCTAGTATTGGTGCTATGCAGTTTAATAATCACCTTACTGGTTATGGTTTACCTAATACAACTGGTTTACCATTAACATTCAGACCTAATTTCCCACCAGACGCAGACACAAGTAAAGATCCATTTTCAGAATATCAATCAACATATAATCCAGATAGACAAAGGAATAATGGTTATATTTTTACGACTGAAGGTGAACCATTAACAGCGATAGATTTACCAGTAAAAACAGAGTTTCCTTATTTCTTGGTTATGAGTGATATAGTTAAAACTGATTTTAATGTTAGTGCTAATTATGGTAGTAGATTGAATTGTGTTGGTGTTATTTCTAAACTGAATGCGGAACAAGATTTTTACTTTCAGTATCAAGCACCACAAAGTTTTTATGCTAAAAAAGATATGACGATAAGCAGTATCACAACAGAAATAAGAACACCAGCATTACAAGTACCCCCAGCATTATCACCTTTTTCTAGTGTTATATATCAGATAGTAAGGTATTCACCTAAACCAACAATTTTAACACCACCAATATGGTTTCAACAACAACAATACTTTAATAAAATGACCCAACTATTACAGAATATTGCAAACCAAACTAAACCACAACCACAATCAGATCAACAAAGATTACAAGAAATTATGACTGAAATTGCTTCTAGTGTTGAAAGACCAGATCCAAATAACCAAGCAAATATAACACAAAGAATTATAAGTAATTATGATAATCTGAATATTTCTAGATTTGGTGGTGATAAACAAGCAATAAGACAATTTTTACTTACCAATCCACAAGCAGAACCATTACTTAAAGACCTTAATGCTTTTAGAGATTTACCAAGTGGATTACAATTACCAACAGATCCAGAAAGCACAAATGTAAACACATTAATGAATACATTATTACAAGCACAACCTTATCAACCATTACCAGCAGACGAAGAAAGAGAAGACGATTATGGTGGTATGATACAAGTAAGACCACCAACCCCACCACACCAACAACAAGCGGATACTGACGATTTATATAATTATATGTTAAATCAAATGGGTACACGATTAGCGATTGGAAATATGACTGACCCCATAAATCAAAGGGATATGGAAGCAATTGCCGGTGAAGGAATTAGTCCAGCAAGATTACAAATGTTAAATCAAATAGCAGAAACAAATACACCGGTAATACCACCACAAATAAATCCAGACGCAAGAACTTTAGGTGAATTACGTATACGTTCTTTAGACGATCCACGTGAAGACGTTATGCCTAATATAGACCCTAGAACTGCACTGCGATTAAGACAAGGTGGTTCAGAAGGAAGTTTAGGTGGTGCTTCCCTTTCTTCAGACCCAGCAACAAGATTAGCAGAATTAGAAGACGAAGAATTAAGACAAGCACGAGCAATCAAAAGACAATATGGTGATACTTCTTCCGCACCAACAGAAGTTCCCCCAACATATTCTACTGCTGGTGGTAAAGCACCAACATATAAAACCAAAGGAAGTTCCGCACCAACATATAAAACAAATCCACCGGAAGAAGACGAAAAATAAACTGGGGATTATTATTTAGGCGTTTATACACAAAAATTATTATCTAGACATATACTATAGAATGAAAAACACAATCAACAAATACCGCAAAATCACTCGTGATAAAGAAGCAGACATTTTTTTAGGTAAGCGATACGAACGTATTGTTTACAAATATATTAAGGATTTACACCCAGAAGACGAAGTATACTTTTATAGAAATAAGTTTAATGAGTTTGACTTTAAGGTGAAAAATAATGGTGTGGTAATCCACGAATATGAATTGAAATCTAGACGTGAAATCGTCTTTGGTTCTTACAACTCTTTAATGTTTGGAAAGAACAAACTAAATTATGCAGACAGAAAGAGAAAATTATTCCCAGAACGCAAACACACTTTCCTTTGGTACTTGATTGAACCAAAAAAACTTTATTACTGGGATTATGAAGGGGGACAACAAGAAGAATATTATGAAGCACTTGGTTGGAATGGGGACGAAGAAAAGAAACCTTGTGTGTATGTCTACAATCGTAATATTAATGAGATCGTCTATGAGTAATTATGGTCTTAATTTTATTTATATTTTTTATCAAGTTCTTACCTTGAATGGTCTGCGAATTGTGGGGGCGTTTCACCAACCCCCAGACCATAACTTTTTTCTATATCCTTACCATAAAA
>Ga0114915_1000654_pt1 | contig 15506 bp, 26 predicted proteins | sample MalvirAntarct_55_FD_87288 | JGI IMG/M metagenome (GOLD analysis project Ga0114915, IMG submission 87288) | Marine viral communities from the Global Malaspina Expedition - Malaspina viral metaG Antarct_55 | ecosystem: Environmental > Aquatic > Marine > Oceanic | place: South Georgia Island...
AATCTAAAGTTTTCATTATATGCAAGGCTTGGGTTATTATTAACCCTGCCACACATTTTCATTAATTCTAATTGTTGTTTAAGATTTACATTTTCTTTTATAGTCTTACAATCTACACCTAAATATTTTCTGTAGGTAAGACTTAATCTATAATTTTCACTATCACTATCGTAATTATTGTTGTTACTATAATGTCTATAATCATTATTTCTATCTTCTTTCTCTATTCTGGTTTCAAAATCCCCACATCTTGCACCATACTCATTAAGGTATTCATTTCTACTATGTGCTGGTCCACCAAATAAAGCTAATAAAGTCATCATAACTATAAGTAGTGCTGTAAATTTGTAATTCATATTAAAAATCTCCATATAGCTACCTATTTAAATCCTTAATATCATAGCTATGTTCTCGTACCTGGTCGGCTAAAGTTCGATAAAGATTCTCTGCCATCTGCCAGGTAGACTCAGCAGAAGTCAGTCTTGTGTTTTGATCTGTAAGTTTTTCCTGTACTACAGTTAAATCTCTTTGAAGATTTACTATTTGAGTTTGATTGGAATTAATTGTGTCTGTTAAATTAACAATATATTTAACTCCAGTAAATGTTCCAAATAGTACAGATGCAATTACAGGTATTAAAACAAAATTCTTTTTAAATAATTCTGCTATATTCATTTCTTTTTCTTTTTACTACATTTTGGACATTTTTTAATTTCATTTAGTTTCTTAGTCCATAATACTCTAAAAAATGGTTGAACAACCCCAACGGTTATTGCTCCAATTACTATAGCAAACATGGATGATGTAGTTATACCTGCAGTTAAACCAAATAAACTTGCAGTAACTATTGTTTCGTTATTAATCATTATAATTCCATAAGTCCTTTATAAAGTCCCCTTGCTTTTAAACAAAGGGACATTTTAATATTATTTTATTGTTATATTATTCTTCTTCGGTATCACTACCGCTTTGAATAACATCTAGTTCTTGTTGATATTGTTCTCTTGGAGAAATTATTCTTTCATCTTGAGATATTTCGTCATTACCTTTACCGTCATCATAATCTGTAGGAATTGCATCATTATTTTTAGCAACTTCTAAGAATGTGGATCTAGGAATTAGTCCACCTTGATACCATTCAGTAATTAATCTCATCCAATCAGCACCTCTCGGGCTAGCATTGAAATCAGATGATAAATTAAATCTTATATCTTGTTCAGTGATATTTGTGTCATATCTCCAATTTATAAGATTTTTCATAATCTTCTTCATGCTTTCAGAAATCTTAGCATTTAAACTTGCCAAGGCTGCATTTTGTGATGCATTTCTTAGGCTTAAGGCAACACCAGATTGATCAGAATTGTTAGGCTCTAGGCTTAACATCTTAACACCAATCCTTGTTAATTCATCATATCCACCTTTAATAGCGGCTTCCATATCAGAAAGTGCATTTGTAGGTGTTTGTAATGTTTCAACAGTGTCATCTTTATTAACAAATAACCAAGTACCTAAACCTTGTTTAACAAGATCAGTTTTTTCGGAATCTGTTAATGAATCAGATTTAACAACAGGAGTATAAGTTGCACTTAAATATAATAAATGGTTTCGTCTTGAAATTTTATTATATAAAGCAATTTCCCTGTTAACAATGGCAGTCATTAAAGGATCAACTGTATCAATTGAACCATTTAAAGGGAAGAAAGGTATATAATCCATTCTTACACCATTTTGAAATAAATTTTCATTGGTACTTCTTAAAGTCCAATCATCTGTTAATTGATCAAATGAATAATCAACTCCACCATCAATAAATGTAGGAGTATCAGATGTGTTTTTAATAAATGTATCAATTAGATATAAACCCTTCTCATCTAATTTGTGAACCTGTACGGTATCAACATATTTTGGATGGTAAGGACTGTTTGGATCGTATTCAAGTGTAAAGTATCTAGTAATTAAACTATCTAGTTTTACTTGACCCTTCATATCAGTAGCTGTAGACCAATTAATAATATTCTCAGCATTATGTAATATTGGATATGGCTTTACTTGTTTTCTCTCAGTTGGAGATAAACTTTCTAAATCTACATTTGGGAAATCAATTTGTATAAACGCTCTTGACGTTTGTAATTCTTCCCATAAAGCACTTGATAAAAATGATATAAGGTTACTCTTATCAGAGCCTATATCATCTAATATCCATTGCTTAGCTTCGTCTGGAGCCCCATTAATCTCTAGCATTGGTTGTTTTCTTAATAAACCACCTATTATCATCTTACAAAACTCGCTAGATACACCTGGTACCTCGGCTTCGGCTTTGTAGAAGTCATATTGCTCTTGTGTCATTGTTGGGTTAAACGGAAGTAGTAAATTATCGCTTGAAGGCACAGAATCATAGTCTTTCGTATAAGAAGGACCTTGTATTAATGCTCTGTTTCGTTTCCATTCGTTTATTTGACTCAGGTATTCATCATTTGGATAACCTGGGCCTTTGGCAGTTTCGGTTGCTTTAACAACTGAACTGTTTTTATATCTAATTGTCATGTTTTTTGTTTCCTAAAACGTTAGTAGAAGTAACACGGTTACATTCGGATTGAATAAAGTTTTGATTGGCGTAGTTCCAGATCAAGTTAATTTTTGTTTACGTCAATATGTGTTTGCCCACTCAGCAAAATTTTAAAAAGGGGTTATACCCCCATAGCCTACAGCCTTACAACCCAGGGTATACCATGATCACCCCTAAAGCCGATAGCCTACGCTGGTAGGATCAGGATAACTCTCATGCAAACCCTTAACTTGGTAGGATTTTGGTTTGAGGCCTGGGGCTTTGGGCGTAAAAGGCGAAAAACCTTTGGCTGCCATAGCTGTTTATAGACACTAAATTCATATTGTTTAAACACAAATAGTAAGACTTATCAATACTTTGTGGGCTATCCATACCTCGTTTGATTTATGAATAACAGTACTCATTTGTTTACTAATTGTTGTATAATCAAAGCTTATACTTGCTTATTAAAAACTCCACGATCTATCACGGATAGTAGCAGGTTTCTTCTTACCTATTGGGTATAAGTACTCACATATATACCTTATGCCATCTGAAAAATGCTCAACATTCCTAGTCTTATCAATGGTAGCATTATCCATCCCAGTAGATTGTCCTATCTTCCAGGTAGTCTGTTCCATTGAAGCAACAGTTCTTGTACAATCCTTATTAAAGAATAGTCTTGTGTTACCAGCAGCATCCTTTAGTAGGCTATTAACACAGTTAACACTATCTACTATTGGTGGTTGCTTAGATCTGGCTAATACTCTGAACCCAGCATCTCTTAACAATGAGAAGTCTGTAGTTCCAGTAGCAGCAGATGTCTTCCTAGCATTACCTGAAGCATCAGGATATACTGTAATCTCTCGATTCTTATACTTAGATTTGATCTTACGAATTAACTGATGAGTATCAGCAGATCCATATAACTCTTCTAAGCAGTGTAATTGGTCGCCTCTATGAGCAAATACAGATGATGCCATGATCTTTACGTTAAAGTCGATAGCAATATGTACAGGCTCACCCTCGGCTAAGGGCAGTAGATTATCGGTTACATTCCATTCCCTAGAGAAGTTATAAAACACACTATCTCCTGAGTTATTAAATGTAGCACAATACTCTTGTTCAAATGTTTTAAGATCCAGTGTTGATCTAGCTAATTCTAACTCTTCCTTCATATCTGGTCTTACTTTCTCAGCAGTGAATTGCCAAGACTTCCAAACACCTTTACTGTCTTCCTGGCCTTTATTATAAAGCTGATAGAAATCTCCTTGTACACCTTTTGGTGTTGAGATGATAACTACCCTAGCTTTACGATTAGGATCGGTTGCCATAGGAAGTACAACTTCTGTAAAAGCGTTTTGTTTAATAAATGCGAACTCATCAAGCACAATAAATGTAGGTGATGGTGAAATACCTCTTAAGGCATCTGGTCTATCAAATCCTTTTAAAGATAATTTAGATCCGTTAATAAATCTTAACTCTAGATCCATCTCTCTAGGTAAACCCTCTAAATGAGATGTATGAACAATACTTTTAAGTGTTGTCCACATAGATTCTCGAATCATAGATACAGTAGGTCCTATTAAAATAGCACGTTGATTTCTATGTTCTAAACAATGATTATAAGCCATAACACAGGCTAAGAAACTCTTACCTGTTCTTCTACCAGCAGCGACAATTTTAAATCTTGCTGGATGTTCGAATACTTCCTGTTGAAAAGGAAATAGGCTTATTTCGTAATTGTCATTCATCTTTACCTTTATTATTATAATTTATTTTAAATATTTCATGTATATATCGGTGAACAAATTGTTATGTCTCCACTGTTTTGTGTTTCAATTAATAGCTTTAATTCTATCTGATAATCTATTGGCTCTTTCACCAACTTGATTAGCCCATCTAGAATCTAACATTTCAATAGAAGCGGTTGCCCATTCTTCATCGTGAATTGCTCTTATAAATTTTTTAAATTGTGATAATCTAGGAGCACCCATATTAAAGCACATATTAACAATTACTTGTTGTACTTCTTGAGGCATTTCTTCTAAATTACCAAATACTTTTTTAGACTCATCAATATATGTAATAACATCTTTATCAAATATAGAATTAACTCTTTCTTCAGAAACAGGAGTTCCAACTGGAGCACCATATTCTTCATCTGTAGATTTAACTAAATGTCCAATACCAAAAGTCTTATAACCTAAATGGTCATCATAAACTTCGTATTTAACACCTTCATCTATTTTTAATTGTTCTCTTAATTTGTTAATATCCATTTTTTCCTTATTTACCAATACACCCCATCCAATTTCCCATACCATTATTCATAGTATAGATATTTAATTTAGTGTGGTATTCTGTTAACTTAAGTCTTAATAAATCACAAAGTTCATAAAATTCAACTCCAGCTACTAAAGTTATACCTTCTAGCATATTCTTAGTTACAGGAACTAAACTATATAAACCATCATTTAATATTATTATATCCATCATCCTCAAAGGTTAATTTAAATTTAGGCAGATCTCTCATATGGCTGGCTCTAACCCGAACATTTAACATGTCATTCACACACTTCGGGGAATCCATTCTGGATAATTGGAGCAGCAACTCAAAGAGTTTTGCAGTAGCTTTACTTTTAGAAGTAAAAACTACATCTTTATGATCTACCAGCTTATCTTTAATAGTATTACTACCAAAATAAGATTCTAAAGCTTTCCCAGATTTCTGAGTGAAACCAATATAAAAACTACCGTCAGTATAGTGTGTAACGTACACTTTATACACTTGTTCAGTGTGTTTCGCTAATTTCTTTGTCATTGGTATTCTCGCTTAGAATTTCGTGTTCAACCACATTAGCTTGTTTAATTTCAGGACTTGTTTTACTCACTATTGTAAGTACTGGCACGTTTGCTAATCCTGCATTGTGTAAGCTAACTGGTTGTTTACTATATCCATATTCCAGAAGTTTTTCTGCTATACGAACACGTAAATTTTGTGATTTACTATCTTCTTTACCTTGAAGAGCCTTTAATTCTTTATTTAAAATATCAATAGGGTCAATTTTAAGCCTTTTCATCTTTGTAACTGATGATTCAATCCCATCATTAGGATCTTTAGGTTTTGGCTTTCTACCAGCACCTGGGCGGTAGCCTCCAGAAGGCATATCATTCTCCTATTGTTATTTTAAATACAGCATATTTTGCACTGTGGTCTGTAAGGGGACATTTCTGGAATAGGCGATAAGACACATAGAATTACCGCCTATTACTAAATTATTTACAGATCTTTCTCTCTCATTCTCTTCTTTTTCCTAGAATTTATAATATTAGCTTTACGAACTCTAATCCTTTTATCGGAAGGTTTTTCGTAACGCATATTATCTCTAAGAGTTTTTACTATCCCTAATTTAGACATTTTAGTCTTCATTTTCTTGATAGCCTTCTCAATGTTATTATCTTTTAGATATATTGTAAAATTACCACTCAATTAAATTACCTCCTTAAAATATAAATTGAATTAATATTACTGATATTACACCTATAGAGAACCATTTAACTTCAGTGCTGTTTGTATCACAAAAGTCAAATACCCATTGTATTGCTTCTCCTATTTTTTCTAACGCTTTGTATATATACTTATCCATATTTATCTCCTTTTAAGCAAAGGCAAATTCAGATTTTAATATCTCTGAACTATCCAGTTGACCTTGCGGTATTATTGGCACAAGATTGCCAGTTTCATTTAACACATGCTGAAGCGGATTAGAGTCTATTATTAACTTAAACTTTTCTCTAATTACTTTTTGCATTTCCTTAACATTACAAGCATGAGACCCATATGAATCGTGAGCAGTAACAATGTCAAAGTTACAAGCATCAATCACTATCATTAGATGTAGACTATCAAGATTATGAATTGTGTTTGGACTAACTGCAGATTTAGCTTTTGCTAAATTCAATATAGGTGTTTCAGATTTAATTCTAAAACCTACATTATCAACCCAACCATATTTCTTATCATTATCTTGAACATACAAACCATCTTTTAAAGTAACCTTAACTTGCTTATACTTGACATAGTTTTGTACAAATGGAAAATTACTAATTAAAGTATTATGAGAATATTGCTTACCTGTCTTTTGCATATACTCACCACAATTATCTTTAAACATTTTCATTGTATTACTCACTTCAGGAAACTCAGATTCAATTGTATTAAACACTGCACCACCTAATAATCTAGCAGCACTATGTTGTTTGTTACTAAGATAAACATTATCAATATCTTTAGTATCTTCAATTATCTGTTGTCCCATTCCTTGCTTGGTCGCAGAATAACCGTAAGTCATTACATTACGTTTAACAACCTTACGCCATTCTTTTATTGTGAACTTAGCTTTTGCCCAATAAATATTATCAGTCAATTTAAGTTCTTCTTTGTACTTACGTTGATACCACTTAATGACCTTTTTCTTATACTCAACTTTAGGATCATTATTTAACTCAGCCATTCTAAACCTATTTCTTAAACGTTCTATTGTTTTAAAATATAGATCATAGTATTGCATAGCAAGTTCAGTAGCATCAGATGCATCATCTATTAACTTATCTTTAACTCTCGTAGCTACATAAGTGTACATGTCACCAGGTTTATTATCGGTTGTTGGTTTAACATTAACAAGATGAGCATTCTTATCATCTTTAGCTAAACTAAATAACCATTGTAAACCATTGTTAGAACCATCTCTGTAACAAATAGTATGACTAATAAAATCTTTAGTAATACCACCATCTACAAAGTAAACATCTAACTCAGCTAACTCAATTACTGCTGATAAGAATTGAAACGGCTCTTCAGCTTTCATCCAGGCTCGATTGGCTTTAGGGTCTTTACCCATACTAACAAATTCATAGTATTTATTTTCTACAAATTTAACCTTAGCTTTATGAGTTAACTTATCTTCACCAAACATATTAGCGACATGATGATATAGTTCATCTAAACCGTTTTCACCTAAAGGTTTACCTTCAGCAAATGTTAACATACCTTTTGCATTATCACTATTAATCTCATTAAGATAAGCACTTAACGGATATAACCTACCACGATTGTCAGCTTGGTATTGTTGATAGAATACTTTGTCAACATAAGGCTCAGTAGCTTTTAACACTTGATAAGCTTCAGCCTTCTTAGCTTCTTTACGTTCCTTAGTAATTGTATCAACACTGTTATGTTCAAAACATTCCTGGTTAGTTTCTAAAGCCCATTTATAAGTTTCAAAAACTTTAGACTTAACAAAATAACCTATAGATTGTTTTTTATTTAAACACGATAGAACAACTGGTGTATTACTAGGATTGATTTTAGCTAACGTATCAACCTTAGCACCTTTAATTAACTTTAAAGACTCATTGTTTCTAGCTAACACAGTTCCATATTCCCAATCATTAGCTTTAGTAAGTAATGGTTTATAAGGATCAGCAACTTCATTAAACTCTTTAACAAGTTTTCTAAGATCACCACGTTTATAACCAGCGTAAACTTTATAAACAGTTTTAGCTTTGTTAAATGATTTAAAGTCATTAACAAGTTTTATTAAAACCATTCCTAATAAAGCATAAGCATTTAAAGTAAACACACCTAATCTTAATGAGTTTTCAGGTTTACTAGGCAAATGATAATAGTTTCTAATCCTATCTCCAATAGCAATTGCTAATTGAGTTAGGTTTTGACCTTCTGAAGTACCAGTTGCAATCATACTATGAGACAATTGGATTACTATATCAAAGTCGATATTAGACTTATCAATCATTCTAATAACACTAGGCTTAAGATTATTATTACCTTTAGTAGATACCTTATCGTAAAGTACAGTTAACTCAGTCCTTAACTTTACTCCCACTACTCCTAGAGTCTCTAACTTTTTTAGTTCTGGGTTTAACATTTAACATCCTCTTTTTTAAATTGATTATTTTATTCTCAGTACTAATTATTACATTCTCATATTGCTTTAACAATTTATCGACTAATTTACGTTCTTCTTGAACTCTAATTTTAGCCTTAATATATTGTTTTTGTTTATCTTCAAGCAAGTTTAGTTGTTTTATATTTGTATTATCAACCACAAGAATTAAGTTAGGCTTATTATTTTTTATTATCTTTATAGTCATCTATAGCCTCCAGTCTATCTAGACCTTTAGATATTTCATCAATGTCTCTTGCAACATCTTCAAAACCTCTAGAAACTATTTGACTATTAATAACAGTTTGTAAATCATTCTTTCTTAATCTCCCACTCATACTAATCAATGTAAAAAGATTAATATATGTAGCTAAACAGATTAAAAAGAAAATCCATAATGGTACTTCAATCATTCTTATCTCCTATGTTATTTTAATATTTGGTGATTACGGCCTATCATACATTTTTTATATATATCGGCATATTGATTATGACCTTCAGGACTTGAAATCCAAAAATTAATATTACCTAAAAGTGTACTGTTCTCTTCTGCTAAGTGTGAACAATGTAAAAGATCATCTGATATTTCTGAAGCATTAGATGTTTCAAATCTTGCTTTACCTTTTGTATCAACTACTGGCACATACTTAGCACAACCTTGTAACAACAAAACGAACATTGCTATTAACATAATTGTTTTATTCATTTCTTATCTCCTTCTTTAGATATTTGTTTTAATATAGTAAATGTAGGATTAAGTTTATAATCACCAATTGGAATACAACTGGCAACTATAAACATACACATAATTATTAGTATCAGTTTACCAATAAACATAATTGGCAAATCCATTTCCTAATATTATTACAATCACAGCAAACAAAGTTAATTTAAAATTATCCGACATTGATTACCTCCTGTTTAATATTAAACGTAGTCATATCATCAAACTGATCAGCTATTAAAAATGTTAACTCAGCAAACTCTTTTAAAGGTCTGTTAGGTGTTAACTTTTGATCAGCTTTTAAACCAGCTTGAACATGATCTATTCTTTTATCTAACGTTTTTTTATTCTCATCTTCAATTGGAATAAAAACTTCTTCTGGTATTGATTTATCTTTTGCACTCATATTATTTACCCTCCATCATTTTAAGTTTAATTAAATTGTAAAACACATCGGCTTTAGCAACGTCTTCTTTATAACCTTTCATATCTAGTTCTATTTTTTCTTTAGCAACTAAATACGCACCAGGACTAAGATCTTTATAATTATATCCAGGCTCATTATATAGATCAATCATAGTCTGAATATAAGACAAAGCTTTCTGTGCTTGCCAATAGAACCATAAACTAGTTTTACGAATCTCTAGTTCACTTATCATATGTTTCTTATAGTCAGTAGACATTGTAATTGCACCAACTTTTATAGAATCAAAAGTAGGATATTTTATTAACATCTCCTGATATTCTTTATCAGTGTTAATTTGATATCCTGTTGGCACTTTGTAGTCTTTAGGTTTTAGTGTGTAGTCATTCATTATTTATCCTCTCTCTCTTTTGGAGTGGGCTGTAATACCCACTCATTTATTTGTTTTTCAAATCTAGCTATTTCATTCTCTAATCTAGATCTGTACTCATCCCATACTTTAGTTATTGAAGATAAGTTAATATCTCTAATGTTAGGTAACCTACAACCTATCTGTTGACCTGGTAATAAATATTCAGGAACTTCGGGTTGCTTAGTGTCATATCTAACATCAGATGGTAATTTATAATAATTATCCATATTAACTTTATATCTTTCAACCATCTTAATTAAAGCATCAACAGTTGCTTGAGAAGGTTTTGAATTTAAAACTTCCTTAAGTGTTGGCTTTAATATTTGCTTAACGTATTCGATTTTAGACTCAGGTGATTTTTCCCAAGACTTAAATCTAGCACCAAAGCAAGTACCGCTTCTATAACCAAAAGCTATATTGAAACCGTGATCCGCAATAATATTTTGCTTACCATGATAATCAACTAACTCCCAGTAATAATGGCATATACCACATGTTGCTTTATCTTCTAAGGCAGCTTTTCTAATTCTTTCTGCCTCATAATCTTTCTCAAGATCTCTAGGTCTTCTACCTGGCTTAACATTAGGTTTAAGACTAATTAACAATTCGTGATTTTCAATCAATAAAGGAAACTGTTTATAAATTTCTTTTAGATTTAAATCAGGAACGTTTTCTATATTTAAAGTAATAAGTCTACCTATACATTTAGCATCTTCATAAGTATGAAATGCTGGATAAGTATAATAAAACTTATCATTAGAAACCTCTCCATTATATTTTGGATAATAGTAAGGGTTCTTTTTCTTTTTACTTTGACGTAATAAGTTTTTAAAGAATTTATTAAACTTAGTAAATTCTGACTTTGTAATATATTTACTATCTACTATATGAGTAAAATCTTCCAAAGCTTCTTTAATAAAACTTACAATATTTTCTTGAGTGTATGTTCTAAAGTTTCTCATTAACTACCTCCCTGTTAACTTGTTATAATCAATGCTGTCATAAGTTTCCAAATTAGTAATATGCAAATTTGAAATAATCTTATCAAAGAAATCACAAACATATGTACTCAAAGCATTCTCTTGAGTAAGTTCGTTATCAACTGTACAGATATACTTTACAGTAAGAGTAACTTCTTTATGAACGTTACCTTTATCATACTTAATTAAAAACTTAGTCATATTAACTACCTCACAAAGTTAGTGGTTTTATATTCAGCCCACTGTTTAGCTGCATTGATTAACACTGGAAAGTGTATTGCAATTTGATTTACAAATTTAACAGTTACGTATTTCCAGTTCGTGTCGTTAATAACAGAATCATAATTACTGTACTCATGTCTGATCAAACGTAATTGATCGTGGTGAGTTTTGAATTTGATTTTGTTATAATCTTTTTTACTAATATTTAATTTAATCATTTTATATCCTATTGAATTGTTTTTTAAAAACACAAATAAAAATATTTATGTTATCAAATAACAGTTGCGATTATTATTTTACAATCAAGAGAAGGTGGAGTTCCAATAAAGAATAAACTTAATTACGCCTAAAGCCAAAAGCCCGAAACGCAATCTGGGAAACGTGCCCTACATGATTGCCAACCCGTCAGTATCTGCATTAGGAGAACCTGAGGCTGGTAGCGTTGATCGGAGATCTTCCGAGTCTTCTCAGCTATTCGGCTGGCGATATAAAAGTTATATACCCTGGCAATATTGAATAATACAAAATAATGAAGGGTGCGACAACTATGCACAATGATGCTATTTTGCTATGTATTACCTTAAAGAACACAAAAATTATACTTTAAAAGCTTATAGAGCATCTTACAGGGTTATCTATTAACATATTGATAGATCTATTAGGTGGATCTATTAGGCCTTAAGCCTAAAGCCTTAGGCCTATAGCCTATATAATACTATGGGTTCTTTTTTTTTTAAATTCTTCTGTAAGGGGACACTTCTGAAACTCCTTATAAAACAACACTTCTATGGGCTTTCGGAAATGACCCCTTACAGAACAACATAATATGTTTTGAGCCCTTGTAATATTCCTCCTCTACTTGGGCTCATAATAATCCTGGAGGTTACGGAGGACTTATGAATACATGCACAAAATGTGATGAAGACGCTAAGCCTGATGAATGGTCAGATTATGATAAAAAAATTTGTATAAATTGCGGAAGCGATGATAATCAACAATGTGAAACCAAAGAGGAAATAATGGAATTATAAAATGGCTAAGAAAACAAATACTTTTGAACACTCTAAGGTTAAGAAAAGACCTGGAGTTCATTCTAAAAGTCCAAATAAGAAAACTAAACTACAACACAACAAAAAATATAACAGACAAGGTAGAGCCTAGTTTGTTGTTTGCAAATAACCAATAGGAGAAAATAATATGTTAATGAATAATGTAAATATTAGTTGGGTCAAGTTTGACTCTGCTAATCCTGATCTGGGGTTTGATAAAAAATCACCTCAGTATAGTTGTACAGTTAAGACTGACAACAAGGTTGATGCCGAAGCTTGGAAAAAAGCTGGCGTTAATGTTAAACCTGTAGAAGAGAATGGTAAAGTTATATACTCTGCTACTCTTAAAAAGAAAATATATCTAGATGCGGATGGTAAGAACCCTACTAAACCACCTGCTGTAGTTGATAAACAATTACAACCAATTACTAATACAAGTTCTATTGGTAATGGCAGTATAGGTAATGTTCAAGTAAGATTAAAACCTTACGAGTATATGGGTAAGAATGGTATTTCGGTACAACTTCTTGCCGTTCAAATAACTGAGTTAAAAGAATATCATGGTGGTGAAAGTTTAGCTTTCGAAGCTATTGATTCTGATAAAGACGTTATCTAATTAATAAACATTTTGCCAGGCCTTCGGGCTTGGCATTTTAATTAACAATAGGATTTAAAATGTTTCATACGTTTAATGTTTCACCTGAAATAATAAAAAAAATTAAAGAAGGTAAAAAGAAAAATGCACTAAAAGGTTATTATGTTCCAGTTGAAGGTAAACAGATAGGGCTTATAAATTCTGCTACAGATAAAATAGATTTAGTTATTAAGGTTGGTCAAATTTTAGATTTAACAATTTTAAGTAGAGAAGATAAAAATGTTATAATGGATGAAGAGAATATTGAAGAAAGCCTAAGACCTTATTTTGCATGTAATTATATGTATACCATTGATTCTTTTGAGAATATTCAATGAGAAATTTAATTGAAACTTTTATTGATGTAGGCAGTGGGTTAATATTATCTACATTAATACAATTATTAATATTCCCATTTTTCGATTTACATCCAACTGTTTGGGAAAGTTTTAATATAGCAATAATATTTACAGTAATATCAATGATACGTTCTTGGATTTGGAGAACAATTTTTACAAGGAGAAGAATAAATGATAATAGGAATCGCAGGTTACAAGGGATCAGGTAAAGATTCACTTGGTGAGATATTAACAAATACATTTGGTTGGAAAAAAATGAGTTTTGCTCAACCAATAAAAGATTTAGCACATAATACTTTTGGAATAGATAAAGCAATTTTATCAGGTACTGATGGTGAGAGAGAGTTTAGAGAATTACCTTTACCTGATTGGTTTAATTTATCTTCAAGAGAAATATTACAAAAAGTTGGAATGGCTTTTAGAGAAAATTTACATAAAGATATTTGGGTTAGAATATTAGAGAACCAATATAAAGTTTGTAAAGAACATGTAGTAATTACAGATGTAAGATTTCCTAATGAAGTTGAAATGATTAATAAACATGGTTTTGTTTGCTGCGTTAAAAGAGAAGGTTTTTATGGTGATAGCCATGAATCTGAACATGCATTAGATGGCCATGCTTTTAGTTATGCATTTAATAATGATGGGACTAAAGAAGCTTTGCAAGCAAAGTTTTATAATTTTTTAAAAGATAGGATAGTATAATGAGTAAAAAGATTTTTCTAGATTTAGAGACTAATGGTTTACTAGAAACTGTAGATACGATTTGGTTAGCGATAACTAAAGATCCAGTTACAAATGAAGTTAAGACCTTTAGTGATAATGATGAAAAATCTGAACCATTAAAAGATTTAACAACTTACTTAGATAAGTTTGATTCTATTATAGGTCATAATTTAATTGCATATGATTTACCAGTTATGGTTAAGATATTAAATTGGAAGCCTAAAGCCGATGTTAAGTTAGTTGATACTATGATTATCTCACAGCTTAATAATTTTAGACGTGAAGGTAAACATAGTTTAAAAAACTTTGGAGTTATATTAAAAGATGCTAAGGGTGAAAGTCCTGCTTTTGATCATTATTCTGAAGAGATGAAAACGTATGGAATACAAGATATTAACTTAACTTCTAAAGTTTATAAGTATGTAATTAATGAAGCACAAACTTTAATTAAGAACAGACCTAACTTTCAACAAGCATTAAGAACTGAGCATGCTATTGCTGAGATATGTGCAAGACAAGTTACTGGTAAATGGAAATTTAATACACCCAAAGCCAAAAGCTTTTATGAACAATTAACTTCTGAAATGAAAGTTATTGAAGATGAAATTAATCCTACATTAAAACCTAGAAAAGTTTTAATTGATAAGGAACCTAAGAAAGCTAAGTACTTACAAGATGGTAGATTTTCTGCAGTAAGTGCTAGAATGTTATCTGAGTTTACAGGTACTGAAATAAAACAAACTGATACTGATAAGTGGAAGCCTAATAAATTGTTTCAAAGATTTAAAATGGTTGAAGCGGATCTAGGTAATATGGATCAAGTTAGAGGAATGCTTTTAGATAATGGTTGGGAGCCTTCAATGTATACACCAGGTGGTGAACCAAAAATTACAGAAGATACTCTTAAAACAATTAAAGGTGATATAGGTCAAAAAGTATTAAAGTATTATCAATTAAGATCTAGGCATTCTGTTATTAGAGGTTGGATTGAATTAGCTGAACTAAATAGTAATAGAGTTTATGTTGAAGCTTTTAATATTGGAACACCAACTTCAAGACAACGTCATTCTAAAGTTGTTAATGTACCTAACTCAAATGCATTTTTCGGATCTGAAATGAGATCTTTATTTGTAGCTGATGAAGGTAAAGTTATGGTTGGTTGTGATAGTTCTGGAAATCAGATCAGAGCATTATGTCATTACTTAAATAATAAAGAAGTTAATGATCATGTTTTAAATGGTGATATCCATCAACACAATGCTGACACTGTAGGTGTTGCTAGACCTTTAGCTAAGGGTTTACTTTATGCTACGGTATTTGGTGCGGGTTTTGCTAAGCTTGGTAAAATGGTTACTGGTGTTGAAGATCTTGATAAAGGTAAAGAAGTTAAGAATAAATTATATTCTGCACTTCCAGGTCTTAAAGAACTTGTAGAGAAGTTAAATAGATTTTTCTATACTAC
>Ga0114915_1000659_pt1 | contig 15420 bp, 22 predicted proteins | sample MalvirAntarct_55_FD_87288 | JGI IMG/M metagenome (GOLD analysis project Ga0114915, IMG submission 87288) | Marine viral communities from the Global Malaspina Expedition - Malaspina viral metaG Antarct_55 | ecosystem: Environmental > Aquatic > Marine > Oceanic | place: South Georgia Island...
AAAAACAAAATGAGAGACGACTACATTAAGCAAGGAGACAAGCTTGAAGTAGTAGCTACAAGTGGTATAGAAGGCTTGTTCTGTCAAGTAGGCGACTTAATCTCAATTAACGCTACTAGACATTTCAACATACAGCTAGACGATATTGATGAGCCTTTCATTGTGATCAGAGATGGGGAAGCAGTCGGTAAGTTTGTGTAATGATTGAGATGTATGCATATGGATTCCAGCTTTTTGCAGAAGAAGATGGGATCCTTTTTAACTTAAACGAAGGAGAGTGGGCAATAGTCCAGTCATTAAACGTAGGGAAATGGAACAATTAGATAAAGGCTTAGCCTGGAGAGTATATGTAGTACTAAAAGTCTACTATACAGAGTGTTTATTCAATAATGTATTATTAGCCCTTATGATAGGGCTACCCATAGTTGCTTTAAGTCAAGGTTGCTGGTACGTGCTAATGTTCGACATTGTTTCATCTCTTGTCTATAACTACCTCATGTATAAGACTAAAGTCAAGTACTACAACAGAGTAGTAAAAGGATGGAGTAAGCTACCTTGGAGCTATGGTTACGAAGAAGACACAATGGTCATGATGTTAGAAGATACACATAACTACCAATATGAAATAGAAGCAGGATACAACTTAGGAAATGAGTAAACTACAACACATAGAAGAGACTACCGATGCTACAACAGGAGAACTTAAGACAGTCAAAAAGACTTTCTCAGTAAAGACTAAGCATAAGGAAGACTTCTTCTTTGTGTTCTTATCTGCTCTTAATGCAATGGAGCCTCTTAGTAGACCTAGTGATATCAAGGTGTTAATGCACCTATGTACTATGGCTGAGTTTAACACAGGTAAGGTAGCTCTTACAGCACAAGAGAGAAAGAGAATACTCAAGGCTCTCAAAGTAAAGGCTCAGTCCTTTACCAACTCCTTAGCAAGGTTAAAGACTGCAGGTCTTATTATAGGGGGTAAAGGAGAGTATGTGGTTAACCCACAATACTTCTGGAAAGGAACAACAGACGAGAGAACTGCTCTCTTAAAGAAGAGAAGCGCTGAATTACTATTGAAATATGAGCAAGGATAGACTACAGTTGATAGATAGATGCCGTAAGATACACCCCTCAGCAGGGGTAGATAAAGGATGGTCTTATTATACAGGAGGAATGAAAGACTCCGGTGACTGGTACTATGAGAAGCTTAGACATGCTCCATTAGAAGAGATAGAGGCTTTTGTAACAGAACATGAGAAGCCTATATTACCTGTTCATACTTGTGCGTCACCTGTTGTTGTGCTTAACGGAGGTAAAATGTGGATGAAACTAGAAGAGTATGAAGCTCAGAAGAGTTGGTATGCTGAGATGGAAAGAGAGCACTTAAACCTAGGGTAAGATGAGCAAGGATAAGTATTACACGCCAACAATCAAGGAGTTCTGTGTTGGGTTTGAGTATGAGTATGTAGCTCATTCAATGATGTACCTAGAAGACGCTGTCTGGGATGGTAAAGGAGAAGGGTTAGACTTTTTGTTTAAACACAATACTGTACAGGTCAAGTACCTAGACCGAGAAGATATAGAGAGCTTAGGGTTCACTAAGAACACAAAGAGAAGCAATGACAGGTACCAATACTTCTTTGCGTCAGATGATGATATCGCTTACTCCTTAGATTACTCTTTTGGGGAAGAGGATTACTGGTTAGACGCAGGACCTCAGATCATCATACAAGTAGGTGGAGTACAGAGATTAAACGCAAGAATAAAGAACAAGTCAGAACTAAAGAAGGTACTTGAACAGATAGGTTATGGCGTATAGTGTACCTCCTAAGATGTATGCCTCTAAGTCACAGTTTCCTCCTCCTAACGATACCTCAGAAGTAGAAGAGATACCTTTATATATAGAGGATGGAGAGTTGTTTGAGTGTGGGATAATAGAACCTGACCCAGAGGCTTGTCTATATGAACCTTTACTTATGGGTATAAAAATACAGGACCCTGGTATAGGACTAGAGTATGTAATGCCTACCCTATCATGTGGAGAGCTTATACCTATGCCATACGACACTCCAGAGATCAAGGAGGAATCAGAGATATACAACGAGGTAATAGAGTGGTTAGAGTTAGAGCACGACGAATACCTAGAAGAATTTAACAGAGAGAAATTATTAAGCTACTGTGTGGCAATAGAGAATGAGTAAGGAAGAGATAATAGCCGAACTAGAAAGCATTAAGACACTATGTGTTATGCAGCAACAGTATGAGACAGCGTCTAAGACAAGAAGTTTGATCAAAAGATTAGAGAAAGATGAGTAAAAGAAATGTTATATTATTTATTAGTGACTTGCATGCTCCTTACCACCATAAGGATAGCTTGGTGTTCTTGGAAGCAGTTAAGAACAAATACAAACCAACAAGAGTGGTCAATGTCGGAGACGAGGTTGATAATCACGCTTTGTCTTTCCACAATAGCGACCCTGACCTTGATAGTGCAGGTATTGAGTTGAAGAGAGCTAAGAGAGCAATTAAAAAACTAGAAGTATTGTTTCCTAAGATGGAGCTAGTACATAGTAACCATGGTAGCATGGTATATAGAAAGGCTAAGTTTGCTGGTATGCCTAGACACGTAGTAAGACCTTACGAAGAGGTACTAGGTACTAAGAAGTGGACATGGTCTAACGAGTTGATACTAGAGACACCCCTAGGAGACATCTTTGTATGTCATGGTAAGAAGAAGAACTCAGAGGTATACGCTAAGAGTATAGGTATGTCTGTAGTACAAGGACATTACCATGAAGACTTCCGAATAGGTTATATGAATAGCCCAGGAGGAGTAATATGGGGTATGAATGTAGGTTGCCTAATAGATGATCAGGCTCTAGCATTCGAGTACAATAAGATTAACCCAAATAAACCTATGTTAGGTGTGGGATTAGCAATAGAAGGTGTACCTTGTTTAGTACCAATGATATTAGATGACAAAGGAAGATGGATAGGAACGTTATGAGCGAGCTTGAGCATGCAATAATGCACATAAAAGAGTTTAAAGGGAGACTGACATATTTGATGTTAGACCCTCTACTTAACTCAGGAGAGATAATGAAACTGACCGGTTTATTAGACAAAGCCATAAAGATAATTGATGAGACGACCAAGGAAGTATAAGAAGAAGTACCTAGGTACACTAGATAGCTGGGGTCACAGTAAGAAGACGGAGAGAACAACCAGGATCATGAGGTCTTACCCTTGTACACCAACTAAAGCCTTTTTGATAAATAAAGAGACAGACAATGGAATTAACAACTAACGTGAATAGAGCCACCCACGTAAAAAGGTGGATACAGTTATGGAATGGAGGTATTAAGCTGACAGACAAAGAAGCTGAGTTCTTCGGTGAGCTACTAGAGAGAGCTTTGGAAATGACTGAACAAGGAGTAAAAGAACCTTATTTAGGAGAGCTGTTATTTAGTACAAAGACTATGTCTGAGATTAAAGAGAAGTTAGAAATAGCTTCTAAACAGTCTATTAACCACTATAAGACAAGCCTTAAGAGTAAAGGAGTCATATATAAAGATGAAGATGGTATTTACCACGTACATGCTAACATGATACCTCAACTAACAATCACATTTAAGTTTAATTATGAGTAACGAAGAGACAGAAGAAGGAATAGATCCAGCAATGCTACAAGTGCCTGTGATCGAGAATAGAAGAGAGAAACGCAAGATGCTTAAGATCTATAAGAAAGACTTAGAAGAGCATGTGAAGAGAAAGCCTAAGGTTAATATTGATGAAGAGAGTATAACTAGTCAAGAAGAAGGTGTCACTAAGGTAAGAGTGTGGGGATCTAAGTACATGTATCTCGTAAGGAAGGTAGCAGAATATGAGTCTTAAAGGTATCATACAAGGAGTCACTAACAGAGCAGCTAAGAAAGTAGGTGCTCTGAGTAGTGAAGCAGAAGCCATAGGTAAGGCTAGACTACAGGTATGTGCTTCATGCCCCTTGTTTAAAGCCTCTAATAGTACATGTGAAGAGTGTGGCTGCTTCATGAAAACAAAAGTATTAGTACGGACATCTAGGTGTCCTTTAAATAAATGGTAATGGAGAAGTATTATACACCAGAGATAGAAGAGTTTTACAAAGGTTTCATTGTACACATTGATACAGATGGCGAGTGGCTGCCTACTAAGATCAACTATACGGATGAATTATATAAGCTGATGATGACGGGTGAGGACTCAGGAGTAAGAGTCAAATACCTAGACAGAGAAGATATCGAAAGTTTAGGGTTTGTTAAATGGCCTGATAGAGACGTTTATGACTTAGGCGAGTTTCAGTTGCACTTAGGTAGACATGTTGAGCCTTACAAAGTTGAAATATACGATGACAATTCTCAGTATTGCTTTGTTGGAGTTATCAAAAACAAAAGCGAACTTAAGAAGGTTTTAAAGATGATAGGTTATGAGTTACCATTGGAGTGATTGCGATTTAGCCGAACTAGGCTTTGATGTAAAGCGTATTGACCTATCTGAGTCTTCGGTAGATTCATGGAACAGAGTATCTTTCAGGGATAGTGATGGCGATCGGATATATGTGAACACCGAGAATTGGTATGAATCAGCTAATCCTATGTGGTTTCGAGTATACATAGAGGGAGAGAAGTATAGCTTCTACGCAATGAACAAAGAGGATCTTGGTAAGATTATACAGGGACTTAAAAAGAATAAGGGATGAGTTTTGAAACAGGAGACAACTTTTGGATGGTGCATCCAGAGCTTAAAGCAGCAGGTGCTTTAGCTGACTTACATAGGAAGGATAAGACTAGAGGTAAGGATCAATCTTCTAGGATAGCTTGGTGTGTTAAGCTGATATGGGACAGGAAGAGTATATATTATGGCTTACCTGAGACAGGGCCAGACAATAAGATAAACTTAGTATTCGAAGACTTCTTCGGAGACGCTAAGTACTATGGTAAGAACACAGATAAGATACTAGCTCTCAGGGACTTCTACATTAAGTTGTACGATACACCTGCTATTAGATCTCTACGAAATCTAGAAAAGAAGATGCAGGAGAGAGACGACTTCCTTCGGGATACACCATATGATATGGGAGAGAGAGGCGACAGAGGATACTTGTATGGTACAGTAGATACCTTAGACAAGATGATGGCAAACACAAAGAAGTTCTATGACCAATACGAGGAATCGCGTAAGGCTGTAGAACAAGAAGAACAACAATCAACAAAAGGAGATGTGACTCAGTCACTATCCGACCAAGGAAAATTATGATATATTTAACATTTATACCAATAGTAATAGCCGCTATGATAGAGGCTTATTTTGATGCCAAGACTCTGTCGCCAGAGCATGGGCGTTCAGCTAGCATTCGAGTAGTATGCATTGCGTTATACGCGTGCTTTACAGTAGTGGGGGTACCTTTTCAAATAGCCTACCTGTTTATGGGGCTAGTATTGTACTCAGCTGTGTTCGACCCTGCTTATAACTTATGGAAAGGATCTAAGGTGTGGTACATAGGCAAGACAGCCATTACAGATAAGATTGCAAGGAAAGTTGTAGGCGAAGATGGATCTTTGTATCTATCATGTAAAGTCATAATATTAGTAGCAACACTGACAATATACCTGAATGTATAAGAAAGCGTACAAGGAACTAGCAGAGAAGTATGACCTGCCTATAGCTCAAGTTAAAGCTATATGTGAGTCACAGTTTGAGTTTACCAAGGAGACTATACAAAAAGGAGGTGATACTATGATCATGCTCCAGTACCTTGGTAAGTTCTATGTTAAACCTGGTAAGAGAGCTATAATGGAAGGTAAGAGATATTTAGCTAAGAAGGCCTTAGCGGCAAGACAATTATTAAAGAATGATAGACGAGAAGAAACATCAGAAGACAGTACCAAGGAAGAACTTCATACATAACATAGAGTCTTTACACCCTTTGTCTATCAAGTACATTAAGTACTGGAAGACAATAAAAAGAAGTTGTATTGAAGGTTTTTGGTCTGAGGGTAAGTATATGCCAGGAGTACTATACTTTTACGCTAACCTAGGTAGGATACTTATGCACGTTAACGGTGCTAAGACTAAGTCCGTAGGTAGACCGTTCCTAAGAGACATTGAATGGGAGAAGGCATATGTGTACTTAGAGGCCAAAGGTTTCTCGGGGTTTGCTGAGGATCCTTATATTACATGTAGTGAATGGGTGAGAGACCTACTTAAGCTAAAAGGTGAAGACTATACAGAGGAACTAGAAGACTTGATACTTCGAAAGAAGATAACAGCCTATGATGTGACGAACCCTGAAGAGTTCCCCTCTAATCCTAAGCTAAAAGAGTACAAATGGGCACGTATGTACATGAGAGAGATACAGGTTAAAGACTTGGGCAAGGCTCTGTACTACAACAATGCTAGGAACATATGTGATTTAGAGACTAGACGTATAGGTAAGTCGATGATGGCGGCTGCTATTATAGAACATAACTTCTTGTTTGATGGAGCAACAGACTATGACGTCTATCTAGAAGCATCAAAGAACGACGCAGGGCTATCCTCGGAGACTCTTGTAGGTGCTATTGATGCTAAGTATACTAAGGATTTACTCTCTAAGGTACAGATGGGGTTAGATCATCTACCTGGCTCTACTATTATTAACGGTAAATACTACCCATCACCGCTCTCTAAATTATTCAGAGGGTCTTTCGCTATTGGCAAGTACGTAGAGGCAGCTATGGAGGTTAAAATGGACGGTGGATGGAAGACTATAGGTTCTCGATCTAAGATACATAACAGGTCTTTTGCTGACAACCCTCTAGCAGGTAACGGAACAGGACCTAACCTTGTAGTGTTAGAAGAGATGGGTTTTATGACAAACTTAGAAGATTCACTAGGCGCGATCAAGGATGCTACCTATGAAGGGTCAGATAAGTTTGGTGTAATACTAATGACAGGTACAGGAGGGCAAGGTAACGCTGCAGCTATCTCTCAGGCTAAGAATGTATTCTATGATCCTAAAGCATTCGATTGCTTAGAGTTTGAAGACGTATGGGAAGAGTCTGGTTCTATTGGATACTTCGTTCCTTATCAAATGAGAATGGATGAGTACCGTAATAATGAGGGAGTTATAAACCAAGAGAAAGCTCTTGTTAAGATTAATAAGAAACGAGAAGAGTTAAGATTAGGTAAGTCGCCAAAAGCTTATTACTCTGAACTACAGAATAACCCTCTTACACCATCTGAAGCTTTTATGATAGACGATAGGAACCTGTTTCCTGTTGCTGAGATGAAGGAACACTTGAGGTGGTTAAAGTCTAACCAACATGATGGCTTTGTTAAAGGGTCTTGTGGAGAGTTAGTATGGATGCCAGGAGACAACGACAAGTTAGAGATAGAATGGAAGCAAGATGTAAAGAACAGACTAATACCTTGTAGCTACCCTGTAGACAAAGAGAGAGACAACACAGGCTGTATACAAATATGGGAGCATCCTCAGAAGATAGGTGGTAGTGTACCTTATGGACTATACATAGCTGGTACCGATCCATATGATCAAGACCAAGCAGGTAGTAGTGCTTCTCTAGGATCAACGTTTATATACAAGACGTTCCATACTAGTGAAGGACTCTATGAATGGCCTGTTGCTGAGTATACAGCTAGACCTTCTACAGTCAAGGAACATCATGAGAACATACGTAAGTTATTAACGTACTATAACGCCAAGGATCTATACGAGAATGAAAGAAACACTCTGAAGATGCACTTCGAGCATAAAAATTGCTTATATTTACTGGCTAAAACCCCTACTATACTAAAGGCAACAGAGGGTAGTAAGGTTAACAGGCAATACGGTATCCACATGACTAAGCAGATAAAAACTGAGTTAGAGTTCATGGCAAGAGACTGGTTGATGGAAGACAGAGGTGATGGTAAGATGAACCTACATATGGTTTATAGTATACCATTATTAGAAGAGCTTATAAGGTACAACGAGACAGGTAACTTTGATAGAGTTATTTCTTTTATGTTAGTTGTCCTACATAAACATCAGAATCATAGGATACGCGTGCAAGAAACAAAGGTAGGACCTAAGATAGATCCTTTCTTTAGCAGGACTAAAACATTCTACAAGAAATAATATGGGAAGCGGATACAATAAGAATCAAGTAGGAGCAGCAATGCCTCCTCAAAAGCTAGCCTCGTCTAAGAAAACTCAGACGTGGAAAGAACAGTGTGTCCAAGCAATAGCTAACATGAGTAACAATAGCTATATTAATGGACGTACAAGCTGGGGGAGAAAGCAGGTTAATTATGATTTGATGAACTCAATCATGGACGAAGCTGACTTCAAGCACGTGCTAGATCCTTATGGTCAAGGTAATGAGCAGATAGGTAATCAACCCGCTAAGTTACATGACTACAACATCATAGCTAATAAGGTTAACCTCTTAAAAGGTGAAGAGTTCGCTAGACCATTCAACTGGACAGTGATGGCTACTAATGGAGGAGCTGTCAGTGAGAAAGAAAAGAAGAAGAAAGAGTTAGTCATGTTTGCTGCGCAGAAGACACTCATGCGAGAGCTAGGTATATCCGATGTACCTATGACTAACCCAGAGACAGGAGAACAAGAACCACCTGAGACTCTAGAGTCAGTAGAGAAATACATGAGCTCTAGTACAGCTGACATAAGAGAGCAGTGGGGTAACGACATTCTTAAGTACCTACAACACAAAGAGAACCTAGAGTTAAAGTTCAACGAAGGATGGGAGCATGCTTTAATAGCTGCTGAAGAAGTGTTCTATATTGGCATTGTAAATGGAGAACCTAAACTAAGATCATGTAACCCTTTAAACTGTGAGTTTGATAGAAACCCAGACAACCCTAATACAGAGGATGGTGATTGGTTCAGAGAAGATAGGTATATGACAGTGGGTCAAATACTAGATGAGTATGGAGAGTTTTTGTCTGAAGCTTTTGTCAAAAAGCTAGACACAGGAGATATGAGACAAGGTCTCAGTGATCAAATGTATCCAGGTTTTGCTTATTCAGCTGATGACTTAAATAGACATGATAGAGTCAAAGGCTCTAGTAAGTCAGCTAGTACCTCTTCTCAGTATCTTGTCACAGAGGTGTGTTGGAAGTCAATGAAGAAGATAGGCTTTGTTACTTATCCTAACCCTGAAGAAGGAGAAGAGCCTGAAGAAGGAGTTGTAGATGAATCATTCAAGCTTACTCCTGAGATGAAAGAGATGGGATACTCTGTAGAGTGGAGATGGATACCTGAGGTATGGCACGGTACTAAGATAGCAGAAGACATGTTTGTGAATGTTGAGCCTATGGCCAATCAAAGCAGACAGATGGATAATCCATCAGAAGTTAAGTTACCTTACGTAGGTAGAGTCTTTAATGCTACTAACTCAGTACAGACATCTATAGTAGATCTACTTAAGCCTTACCAGTACTTATATAACGTAATATGGTTCCGGTTAGAAGCAGAGATAGCTAAAGCTAAGGGTAAGAAAATGGTAATGGATATTGCTCAGATACCTAAGTCTCATGGTATAGATATGGACAAGTGGATGTACTACTTTGACAACGTAGGTCTAGCTCTTATTAACTCTTTTGAAGAAGGAACAGAAGGTAGCTCTACAGGACAGGTATCTCAGTTCAACCAGTTCCAAGCAGTAGATGTATCTCTGTCTCAGTCAGTTTCACAGTACATTAACATACTATCTAAGATAGAACAACTAGCAGATAAAGTTATAGGTATCACACCACAAAGAGAAGGGGGTGTACATCAAAACGAAACAGTAGGAGGTGTAGAGAAATCTATTACTCAATCAGGTTATGTAACAGAGCCTTGGTTCTATATGCATAACGAGGTCAAGAAGAAAGCTCTTACCATGTTATTAGAGACAGCTAAACTAGCATACCCTGACAGTAAGAAGTTACATTACATAGTAGATGATGTACAAAGGATAAGTGCTCAAATAGATATGGATAAGTTTTCTGATTCAGACTATGGTGTCTTTGTAACTAACTCTTCTAAGGAGCATGCTACTTTCCAAAAGTTAGAAGGATTAGCACAACAAGCTCTATCAACAGGAGCGGCAGGATTGTCAGATATTGTAAACATTTATAAAGCAACAAGTGTAAGTGAGTTATCTAACCTTATTAAAGACAGTGAAGCAAGGAAGCAGCAGCAAGAGCAAGCAGCTCAAGAGCAAGCGCAAGAAATGCAGTCTCAACAACTTGAAGCAAAGGCTAAGCAAGAGGACGATAAAAGGATGCATGAATCTAATGAGAATCAGCTGGATAGAGAGAATGATATTAGAAAAGCCGTCATTAATACAATGGGCTTTGATACGGATACAGCAGATAATGATGTTATTGATGTAGTAGCACAAGGAGACTTAGCTCTTAAACAAATGGATTCTGACAGGAAACATATCCTAGAAAGAAGTAAACAAGAGCAAGAGAGAAGTGAGAAGTCTCAAGACAGAGCTCTTAAAAGAGAAGAGATGAAGTCTAAGGAGCGTATGAACAAAGACAATAATAAAACAGCTTTGAAGAACAAGGTGTCAGGAGAAAAGTAATAGGATATGAGATACTCAAATAAAAAGACAAAGTATAAGAGTAATCCTCCTAAGAGGAAGCCTAAGCCTCTATACGTAGACTCGAAGGAAGACCCTATGTACAAAGCTTATAGCGACAGTACAGCTATGCATAACGCTAGTAAGGTTAGTCTCGGTGACGCTACCCTTGAAGATTTTAGGAAAAACTCATTTAAAGACGAACCATTAAAAGACACAGATAGCTTATTAGATAAAGCTGGGAAGGTAGCCATGTGGGGATTAGATAGTAGTATCCTCACAGGTGATAAACCAACTAAAGAAGTATGGAGAAAAAAGGCAAAGCATTATAACAATAAGAACTTACCAGATGATGATCCATCAAAAAAGAAATGGAATAAAGGAGTAATTCCTGACTACAAGGAAGGTAATGTGTATGGTTATAAGAGTAAAGACATGCCTATTGAAGGAGAGAAAGAAACAAAGCAGCTTTCAAAAATGAAGAAAGAGCTAAGAGGGATGAACAGTAAGGTAACACTTGGAGAACACAACTCTCCTGATCTTTTTCATGAAGAATGGGATCCTCAATATACTTACCAAACACCTAGTGGTAGTATGTTTACCCCTGACCCTTGGAACGCTTATTATAAAAAGCCTGAAAGAGAGGTTATTGTAAGAGAGAAAAAAGAGGAAAATGCAACTACACCTAAATCGTTAGATATCGCTAGCCCTGTGAAAGCAGGTAAAAGCCTTGCTCAAAAAAGAGCAGAAGAGAAGGTGAGATTACAAGCTGAAAAAGCGAAAGCTGAAAAAGCTAGAAAGGACAGATTAAGGAAGTCTATAGCTGATAAAACAGCGGCCACCACTGCTAAAGACAAGCAGACTAGGGCTGATAGACAAACGGCTTATGATGCCTCGAGATCTAGTAATACTCCAGTTGCATACAACCAGGTGAAAGCATCAGGAGGTAAGAATAGACAAGATTGGATTAGAGCTAAGAAGAAAAAGTAACTATGTACTTAGTGTAAGGCTAACGGTACTAGTTATATAGAAAAGTAAAGAAGAGTAGATTACAAGGTAAAAACTAAAGTATATTTGAATATGGATAATGGAGAAAGTAGCTTCGTTGACGTTTGGGGATTGACTCCTGACGCTTTTTCAGCAAACTCTGAAGGAGCAGAAGAGATTACACCAGACGATACAGCGATGCCAGAACAACCTTCGGGGGAAGGAGATACTGAGCCAAACAGTGATGCAGTGGTTGTGGAAGACCAAGGTGCCGAACAAGGAGATGGGGAACCGGCCGAGAATGGAGGAGAGAGCGAGAACAACGCCTCATCAGACGCACCGACTGACACAACTGCAGAAGTAACTGGGGCTTATGAAGGTATCATGAGTACGTTAGTAGATGGTGACATACTATCTTATGACGAGGACAAAGAGTATGATGTAGAGAGCGAAGCTGGTCTACAAGAGATGATAACCGATACTGTTACTCGGAAATCAGCGGCGGCTGTAGAAGAGTATAAGGCAGGGTTAGGAGATAGAGCAGGGGCATTGGTAGACATCCTTGAGAAAGGAGGGTCTGTTGCTGACTTTGAGAAGATAGATCAACAAGTTGATTTCTCTCAGGTTAAGTTAGAAGATGCAAACGGAGAACAATATGAGCGTAACCAAGAACACTTAGTTGAAGATTGGTTAACTACTCAAGGGTACTCGACTGACGATGCTAAAGATCTAGTCTATGATTACAAAGAGAATGGTATGCTAAGAAAGCATGCTGAAATGTCTCAACGTATGTTAGCTGAACATCAAGCAAAAGAGAACGAAGGTTTACTTGCTCAGAGAGAGACTGAGAAAGCAGAACAAGCTAGAGTTGCTCAAGAAGAAGCTGATACTTTTAAGGAATCAGTATTGGGTACTAGAGAGCTATCAGGCTTTAATGTAACCGAGAAGAAAGCGCAGAAGATGTATGATTACATCACACTGCAAGACAAAGAGGGTAAGACACAGTTCCAAAAGGACGATACCCCAGAGAACAGATTGTTGTACGCAATGTTCGCTATGGATGGGTTTAACAAGGATTCGTTAACCAAAGAAGTAGCAACAAAACAAGCTCGATCATTTAAGAAGAAGCTCAGCAACTTCAAAGATACGAATGTATCACCGAAGCGAGGAGGAAACGATATTAGAAGAGATGGTCAGGGAGCGCCTAAGATTTCCTGGCTTGAATAACGATTATAAACTGTAAACACTATGGCAAGTACGAATAGAGTATCTCCTTTAGAGGTATATCCATCGAAAGACTTCAATGGTATGGAAGAGTCAAATCACCTGTCGAATGCATATTTGACAGAGCCTGAGAAAATAGGTTCTGTCTTATCTTATGCTTTCGGAATGCAGGATGAGAATGTCTTATCTTTACTGACAGGAGGTCTAGGTAACACAACTTATGTTACTAATAGAGAGTATGAGTGGGACTTACACTCTCAATCAGACAGAGCAATTGAAGTGCAAGCACCTTCTGACGGAGGTAACTTAACTCCAGGTTATGGAGGACAGCAATTCAAGATCATCTTGGCTGAAAAAGAATTTGATGTATCAGACAACTTAATTGCTGATGATACTAGAACACAAGTTCACGTAATGTACGAACCAATCCAAACTGGATCTGGCTTTGAGTACACTGTTCAATTAACAGATCCTGCTTATGATGCATTCTGTAACCCTGCTTTCTTGAAGCCTGGTGCTAGATGGTCTAAAGAATGGAGTTCAGTTGAAGAGTACTCTATGAAAGGTGGAGGTCATGGATTCTCTACACCATATAAACTTCGTAACCAATTGTCTACTCTACGTAAGAGTTACAAAGTTACAAGGGAAGCTGCTTTGGCTATTATGGTTATTGAATTACCTAACCCTGAAAATCCAAGTCAAACATCTAAACTTTGGACTAAGCAGTCTGAATGGGTAGCAATGTCTAAATGGTACAGAGAGATTGACAAGTCGTACATCTACTCTAAGAACAACAAGAACGCAGACAACCAAGTTACTCTTCAAGGAGAGAACAAGCGTCCTATCTACCACGGTGCTGGGATGAGAGAGCAAATTGCTCCTGCAAATAAGCGTTACTACACTAAGTTAACTTACGAGATCTTAGATGAGTTCTTATTAGACTTATCTTACGCTGCTAAGAAGTGGGGTGGAGATCACAAGTTTGTTGCCTTGACAGGTAAGATGGGAATGAGAGAGTTTGACAGAGCGATGAAAGAGTATAACAACTCTAACGGAATCACTATTACAAACAACGGCACTTTCATTACTGGTAAAGGTTCTGAATTAGAAATCGACGGTCACTTTAAAACAGTGAACTTCATGAACGGTGTTAGCTTAACATTGAAAGAGTTCCCGCCTTATGATGATACTGTAAGAAACAGAGAGAAGCATCCTTTAACAGGTAAGCCTGTAGAATCATACAGATTCACAATGTTGAACTTCGGTCGTAAAGACGGACAGTCTAACATCCGTAAGGTGTGCTTGAAAGACTCAGATATGTCTATGTGGCATGTAGCTGGATCTACTGATCCTTTTGGAGGAGTTTCTAAGTCTATCAATACAATGAAGGCTTCCGGAGCAGATGGATATGATGTTCACTTCTTATCACAATGTGGTATTATGGTGTCTGATCCATTATCATGTGGAGAATTAGTATTAAGAGTATGTTAACGACATTCGTGTCATAAACATGGTAGCGACATTGATGTCGTTACCAACATAACAAAACTGCTCCTCGGTAGGGATACTGGGGAGCTTTTATTTAAAAACGGGGAAAAATGATTGTAAAGATTAAGAAAGTATCTAAGTTAGTTAGCTGGGGAGCTAAGGACCATAAGTCCAAAAAACTAATGCCAATGTATGAGAACTGCGTAGATAAGCTAGTTCCATCAATGGATATATTAACAGGTGAGATTAGAACAGGTTTGAGTCCAAAAGACCAAACTGAATTTGAAGAGACATTAGAGATGGAAAAAGGATCACTCTTAAAGAGCGGTTCATTTTGGAAATCATTCTCTATCTCTATACCAGGAGAAGGTCTCACTTTAAACACTATGAATCCTGTAGATCTATTAAAGTACAAAGTACTAGCAGCAGATCCTACAGTATGTAAAAGTATCACAGAGCTTAGAACTCACGCAATAGCTGAGTACCTTATGACGTCGGAAGATGCAGAAGCTAAGGTTTCTAACAAGAAACGTAATGTCGTTATGGAAGCATACAGCGCATTTGCTAAGCTAAGCCAAGATGAAGTAGTTAACGCTCTAGTAATGTTTGGTCAATACGCTGGTAACGTAGACCCTGAAGTAGCAAGAGATAGACTCGGTGCAATTTTAGACAAGGATCCTAATAGATTCTTGTTAACAGTAGGAGATAAGTTATTTAAAGATAAAGTGTGGATGATGAAACTCATTAAAGAGGGTATTGTCAAGAAACACGGAACAGGTTCGGGTAACAACCAACCTTTATATTTCGAAGATATTAAGCTAGGTATGGGATTAGAGGAATCTATAGCATTCATCAAAGCCAAAGAAAACCAAGCAGTTGCAATGGGATTAAAGAAAGCACTTAAAGCGTAATGACTATACAACAGTTTCACAGAGAGTTTAAAGTATTCTTCGACAAAGTCGATAGTGCTGCATATCCAGAGTTCCTGGACGGAGAGATAGATATCTATCTTAATGAAGCACAAGCGCGTCTTGTGAAACATAGGTATGGTAGAAACAATATCTTTAGAGCTGGATTTGAGCAAATACAAAAGAGAACAGACGACTTAAAGAAC
>Ga0114915_1000665_pt1 | contig 15341 bp, 15 predicted proteins | sample MalvirAntarct_55_FD_87288 | JGI IMG/M metagenome (GOLD analysis project Ga0114915, IMG submission 87288) | Marine viral communities from the Global Malaspina Expedition - Malaspina viral metaG Antarct_55 | ecosystem: Environmental > Aquatic > Marine > Oceanic | place: South Georgia Island...
CAACGGCGCCGGCCTGCGCTTCACCCGCACCTTCGCCCTCGACCGCGACTTCATGTTCACGGTGACCCAGGGCGTCGAGAACACCGGCAGCGCCCCGGCGACGCTGCATCCCTACGGCCTCGTTTCGCGCGGCGGCAACCCGCCCACCTCGGGCTTCTTCATCCTGCACGAGGGGCCGATCGGCGTCGTCGACGGCGTCCTGCGCGAGCACAGCTACGAGGACCTGCGCAACGAGACGCGGATCGAGGCGAACGCCACCGGCGGCTGGCTCGGCTTCACCGACAAATATTGGCTGGTCTCGCTCATCCCCGACCAGCAGGCGCCGCTGAAGACCCGCTTCAGCCATGCCATGGTCAACGGCACCGACAAGTATCAGGCCGATTATCTGCGCAGCCCGGTCACCGTCGCCCCCGGCGAGAGCCAGCAGGTGACGGACCACATGTTCGCCGGCGCCAAGGAGGTCACCCTCATCGACCGCTACGAGGAGCAGCTCGGCGTCGCGCGCTTCGACCGCGCGGTCGACTGGGGGTGGTTCTACTTCCTGACGCGGCCGATCTTCTACGCGCTGCACTGGCTGCACGGCGTGCTGGGCAATTACGGCCTCGCCATCATCGCACTGACCCTCGGCATAAAGCTCGTCTTCTTCCCGCTGGCCAGCAAGTCCTACAAGGCAATGAGCCAGATGAAGAAGCTGCAGCCCGAGATGGTGAAGCTTCGCGAGCGCTACGGCGACGACAAGCAGAAGATGAACCAGGAGCTGATGGCGCTCTACAAGAAGGAGAAGATCAACCCGGCAGCCGGCTGCCTGCCGATCCTGATCCAGATCCCGGTCTTCTTCTCGCTCTATAAGGTACTGTTCGTCACCATCGAGTTGCGCCACGCGCCCTTCTACGGCTGGATCCATGACCTCTCGGCGCCCGATCCGACCAACCTCTTCACCCTCTTCGGCCTGATCCCCTGGGCCCCGCCCGACATGCTGCATCTCGGCCTGTGGCCGTTGATCATGGGCGTGACGATGTTCTTGCAAATGAAGCTGAACCCGCAGCCGGCCGACCCGATCCAGGCGAAGGTGTTCATGCTGATGCCGATCTTCTTCACGATCCTGCTGGCCGGATTCCCGGCGGGCCTCGTGATCTACTGGGCCTGGAACAACACCCTGTCGATCGCGCAGCAGGCGCTGATCATGCACCAGAACGGCGCCTTCGCCGAACGGCGCGCAGCCAAGCAGGAGAACCCGGCACCGGCCAAGACACCCGCCAATCCCGGCAAGGGCAAGACGCCGAAGGACGGCCGGTGACCGCGATAGAGGCGTCCTTCCCCGATGACGCCGCGATCGAAGCCGGGCGGCTGCTCTTCGCCAGGGAGTGCACCTTCCTGCTGGGGGCCGCCGGCCTGGACCAACTGCCCGAGGGCGGCATGGTCGAGATAGCCTTCGCCGGCCGCTCCAACGTCGGCAAGTCGAGCCTCGTCAACGCCCTGACCGGCCGCAAGACGCTCGCCCGGACCTCCAACACGCCCGGCCGCACCCAGCAGATCAACTTCTTCGACCTGGGCGGCCGGCTGATGATCGCCGACCTGCCCGGCTACGGCTTCGCCGAGGCGCCGAAGCAGGTCGTCGAGAAGTGGACGTCCCTGGTGCGCGCCTATCTGCGCGGCCGCCCCGCCCTGCGCCGCGTCTGCCTGCTGGTCGACGCGCGCCACGGGGTGAAGCCCGGCGACCGCGAGATGATGAAGATGCTCGACGCCGCCGCCGTCGCCTATCAGGTGGTCGTCACCAAGACCGACAAGCTGGGCCCGGTCGAGCGGGCGAAGCGCATCGCCGAAGTCACCGCCGAGGCCGCGAAGCATGTCGCCGCCCACCCCGACGTCGTCCCGACCAGCTCGGTCAAGGGCGAGGGTATCGAGATGCTGCGCGCGCACCTTGCGGCGCTGGCGCTTCCCTGACCCTTTGGCTAAGGTCGCCGCGATGTCCACTCCCGCCGCGGACCCCGCGATGCCCGATCCCGAAGAAAACATCCGGAACGCCCGCATGCTCGCAGAAGCGTTGCCCTTCATGCAGCGCTATGCCGGCGCGACCCTCGTCGTGAAGTATGGCGGCCACGCCATGGGCGACGAATCGCTCGGCCGCGACTTCGCGCGCGACATCGTCCTGCTCAAGCAGGTCGGCCTGAACCCGATCGTCGTGCACGGCGGCGGACCGCAGATCGGCCGCATGCTGGAGCGGCTGAAGATCCAGAGCGAGTTCGTCGACGGACTGCGCGTCACCGACGAGGCAACCGTCGAGATTGTCGAGATGGTCCTGGCCGGGTCGATCAACAAACAGATCGTGGCCTCGATCAACCAGGCGGGCGGCAAGGCGGTCGGCCTCTCCGGCAAGGACGCCAACCTGATCCAGGCGCGCAAGCTGACCCGCACGAGGCGCGACCCGGACTCGAATATCGAGAAGGTCCTCGACCTGGGCTTCGTCGGCGATCCCGACCGGATCGACACCACCATCCTCGACGTCTTCAAGCAGTCCTCGGTCATCCCCGTCGTGGCGCCGATCGGCATCGGCGCGGACGGCGAGACCTACAACATCAACGCGGACACGGTGGCGGGCGCCATCGCCGGTGCCGTTTCGGCCGACCGGCTGCTGCTGCTGACCGACGTCGCCGGCGTGAAGGGCAAGGACGGCAACCTCATCCCCTCCATGTCGCGCGCCGAGGCCGAGGCGATGATCGACGACGGCACCATCAGCGGCGGCATGATCCCCAAGGTCGAGACCTGCCTGGACGCTGTCGCGCGCGGCGTCGAGGCCGCGGTCATCCTGGACGGCCGCGTGCCGCACGCGGTCCTGCTGGAGATCTTCACCGAGCACGGCGTCGGCACCCTGATCCGGCGCAGCTGACCCCGCTTAGCCGACGGAGCCGTCCGCATGACAGAGCCCAGGATCGTCGTCGGCACCCCGGACGGGCGGAAGCCCGACCTCTCCCACGTCGACACCTGGGTCTTCGACCTCGACAACACGCTCTACAGCCCGGCCGCCTGCGATCTGTTCGTCCACATGGACCGCCGGATGAACCAGTTCATCGCCGAGTATCTGAAGCTCGACGAGGCCCAGGCGGCACACGTCCGCCAGACCTACTTCAAGTCCTACGGCACCACCCTGCGCGGCCTGATGGAGGTCTACGACGTCCCGCCGGGCGTCTTCCTGGAGTACGTGCACGAACTCGACCTGTCGGAGATGGTGCACGATCCGGCGCTCGACCGGGCCATCGCCCGCCTGCCCGGCCGCAAGCTCATCTTCACCAACGCCACCGAGCGGCACGCCTGCAACGTCCTCGACCGTCTCGGGATCGCGCATCATTTCGAGGGCATCTTCGACGTCGCCGCCGCCGGCTACGTGCCCAAGCCGCAGGTCGAGGCCTACGAGGCGTTCGTGAAGCGGCACGCCATCGACCCTGCGACCTCGGTCTTCTTCGAGGACACCGCGCGCAACCTGGCCCCGGCCGCCGCCCTCGGCATGACCACCGTCTGGATCAAGACCGACCGGCCGCACGGCCAGATGACCGAGGGCGACGACTTCATCCATCACGTCGTCGACGAACTGTCCGACTGGCTGCACGCTTTGGAATTCGCCGTCGCCGAGGTCGCCGACCGCGCCGAAGGCGGCTGATCCGCCCCTACGGGCCGGTTCATCCCTCACCGTTCCGGACAAATCGCCGCCCGCAGGCTGGCGCCGCCGCAGAACCGATGCTATCACCCTGCACTTTCTTGACGGCAGGCGGATAGGACGGGCGAATGCAGGACATGCTGCTCAGGCTCGAGGAGAAGCGCGAGCGGGCACGGCTCGGCGGCGGCGAGCGCCGGATCGAGGCGCAGCACAAGCGCGGCAAGCTGACGGCGCGCGAGCGCATCGGCGTTCTGCTCGACCCCGGCAGCTTCGAGGAATGGGACATGTTCGTCGAGCACCGCTCGACGGATTTCGGCATGGCCGACCAGAGGGTGCCGGGCGACGGCGTCGTCACCGGCCACGGCACGATCAGCGGCCGCCTCGTCTTCGTCTTCAGCCAGGACTTTACCGTCTTCGGCGGCAGCCTGTCCGAGGCGCACGCCGAGAAGATCTGCAAGGTCATGGACCAGGCGATGAAGGTCGGCGCCCCCGTGATCGGCCTGAACGATTCCGGCGGCGCGCGCATCCAGGAGGGCGTTGCCTCGCTCGGCGGCTATGCAGAGGTGTTCCAGCGCAACGTCATGGCCTCCGGCGTCGTGCCGCAGATCTCGGCGATCATGGGCCCCTGCGCCGGCGGTGCCGTCTATTCGCCGGCCATGACCGACTTCATCTTCATGGTGAAGGACACGTCCTACATGTTCGTGACCGGCCCCGATGTGGTGAAGACGGTCACCCACGAGACGGTCACCCACGAGCAGCTGGGCGGCGCCCTCACCCACACGTCGAAGTCCGGCGTCGCCGACCGCGCCTTCGAGGACGACGTCGAGGCGCTGCTGCAGACGCGCCGCTTCGTCGACTTCCTGCCGGCGTCGAACCGCGAGCAGCCGCCGACGCGCGTCTGCACCGATCCGCTCGACCGGATCGAGATGTCGCTCGACACGCTGGTGCCGCCGAACCCGAACAAGCCCTACGACATGAAGGAGCTGATCGCGAAGGTCGTCGACGACGGCGACTTCTTCGAGCTCCAGCCCAGCTATGCCGGCAACATCCTGACCGGCTTCGGCCGCGTCGGCGGCTCGACCGTCGGCATCGTCGCCAACCAGCCGATGGTCCTGGCCGGCTGCCTCGACATCGATTCCGCGCGCAAGGCAGGGCGCTTCGTGCGCTTCTGCGACTGCTTCAACATCCCGATCGTCACCTTCGTCGACGTGCCCGGCTTCCTGCCCGGCACCGCGCAGGAATATGGCGGCATCATCAAGCACGGCGCCAAGCTGCTCTTCGCCTATGCCGAGGCGACCGTGCCGAAGATCACCGTCATCACGCGCAAGGCCTATGGCGGCGCCTACGACGTCATGAGCTCCAAGCATCTGCGCGGCGACGTGAACTACGCCTGGCCCCAGGCCGAGATCGCCGTCATGGGCGCCAAGGGTGCCGTCGAGATCATCTTCCGGGAGGACATCGGCGACGCCGGCAAGATCGAGGCGCGCACCAAGGAATATGCCGAGCTGTTCGCCAACCCGTTCGTCGCGGCGAGCCGCGGCTATATCGACGACGTGATCCGCCCGCACAGCACGCGGCGCCGCATCGCCAAGTCGCTGGCCATGCTGCGCAACAAGAAGCTGGAGAATCCCTGGAAGAAGCACGACAACATCCCACTGTAGACTGTGCAAGCTGGACTGCGCCCGCAGGAGGAGCCGGCCGTGCCCCGCGCGATGACCGACCCGGAACTGTACGAAGCGGACTACTACGCTTGGACGAAAGTCCAGGCCGACCGGCTGCGCCGTCTCCAGGCGGAACGTGCCAACCTCGATCTCGACCTCCCCCATCTCGCCGAGGAGGTCGAGGATTTGGGCAAGTCCGAGTCCCGCGCCGTGCTGAGCCAGCTCGGGCGGATTATCGAACATTGCCTGAAGCTGGAGTTTGCCGCGGCCGAAGGGCCGCGCGCGGGCTGGATGGACAGCATAGACGATGCGCGCGAACAGCTGTCCCACACGCTGACCCCGACGCTGCGGGCGCAGGCCGAGGAACAGTTGCCGCAGATCTATGCCCGCGCCCAGCGCAGGACCATCCGCAGTCTCGCACGCTACGGCGAAGCATCGGCGGCGAACGGACTGCCCGCCGTGAACCCATATGCGCTCGACGATCTGCTCGCCGAGGACTGGTATCCGGCCAGCCGCCACGGCGTGCGGGACTGAGCGCACCCGTGGATCCTGCCCGCCGCCGTCTGAACGGTTTCCTCAATCATCTGATCGGCTACTTCGCCGTGATGATCGTCCTGGTCCCCCTCAACCTCTGGCTGACGCCCGACACCGTCTGGTTCGTCTGGCCGATGGTCGGGTGGGGATCGGTCCTCGCAATACACGTTGCCTATGTCATGGGCCTGATCGGGAGGCGTTGAGCCTGCGCATGTTCGACAAGATCCTCATTGCCAACCGCGGCGAGATCGCCGTGCGTATCATGCGGACCGCAAAGCGGCTCGGCATCAAGACGGTGGCGGTCTATTCCGACGCCGACGCGACCGGCCTGCACGTCGAGATGGCGGACGAGGCGGTAGGGATCGGCCCGGCGCCGGCCGCCAAGAGCTATCTCGTCATGGATCGCATCGTCGAGGCGGCGAAGCGCACCGGCGCCCAGGCGGTGCATCCGGGCTTCGGCTTCCTGTCCGAGAACACCAAGTTCGCCCGGCGCCTCGCCGACGAGGGCATCGTCTTCATCGGCCCGACGCCCGAGGCGATCGCCGCCATGGGCGACAAGATCGAGTCGAAGAAGCTCGCCCAGAAGGCCGGCGTCTCCACCGTCCCCGGCTATCTCGGCGAGATCGCCGATCCCGAGGCGGCCGCCAAGGTGGTCGCCGACATCGGCTTCCCGGTGATGATCAAGGCCTCGGCCGGCGGCGGCGGCAAGGGCATGCGCGTCGCCTGGAACGAGAAGGAACTGGTCGAGGGCCTGCGCTCGGCGGCCAGCGAGGCACGCTCCAGCTTCGGCGACGAACGCGTCTTCATCGAGAAGTTCGTCGAGGAGCCGCGCCACATCGAGATCCAGGTGCTGGCCGACGCCCACGGCAACGTGATCCATCTCGGCGAGCGCGAATGCTCGATCCAGCGCCGCCACCAGAAGGTCATCGAGGAGGCGCCGAGCCCCTTCCTCGACCCGGAGACGCGCGCCGCGATGGGCGCCCAGGCCGTGGCCCTGGCGAGGGCGGTCGACTACCGCTCGGCCGGCACCGTCGAGTTCATCGTCGACAGGAACCGGAACTTCTACTTCCTGGAGATGAACACGCGGCTTCAGGTCGAGCATCCGGTGACCGAACTGGTGACCGGCCTCGACTTGGTCGAGGAGATGATCCGCGTCGCCGCCGGCGAGAAGCTGCGGCTGACCCAGGACGACGTGAGGATGAACGGCTGGGCGCTCGAATCCCGGCTCTACGCCGAGGATCCGACGCGCAACTTCGTGCCGTCGATCGGCCGCCTCGCCACCTACCGCGAGCCCGCGGGCGTCGACGGCGTGCGCGTCGACAGCGGCGTGGTCGAGGGCAGCGAGATCAGCATGTTCTACGACCCGATGATCGCGAAGCTGGTGACGTCGGGCCGCGACCGGAACGAGGCGATCGACCGCATGCGCGCCGCCCTCGACGCCTTCTGCGTCCGCGGCATCTCGCACAACATCGCCTTCCTGCACGACATCGTCGCCTCGGACCGCTTCCGCGAGGGCCGTCTCAGCACGCGCTTCATCGAGGACGAGTATGCCGACGGCTTCGACCCAACCGCCGGCGTCGCCCGGTACGCGACGGCGTTCGCTGCCGCCGCGGCCTTCCTGAACTATGTCCGCGTCGGCCGCGAGGCGACGATCAGCGGCCGGCTGGAGGTCGCGGTGGCCGAGCCTGGCGGCGATTGGGTCGTCATGCTGGGACGCGAGCCGCACCCGGTCACCGTCACGCCGGCCGAGGGCGGCATCGACGTCGCGGTCGGCGGCCGCACGGTCGCCGTCCGCAGCGTCTGGGAGCCGCGCGAGCCTGTTCTCCGCATCGAGATCGACGGCCGGCCGCTCTTCATGCAGGTCGAGTGGGACGGTGCGGTGTGCCGGATGACCCATGCCGGCGCCACCGTCGGCGTGCGCGTCCTGACGCCGCGGCAGGCGGAACTGGCCGCCCTGATGCCGGTGAAGCAGGCCCCCGACCTCTCCAAGTTCCTGCTCTCCCCCATGCCCGGCCTGCTGCTCAGCGTCGAGGTCGAGGAGGGCTGGGAGGTGAAGGCCGGCCAGGAACTCTGCGTCGTCGAAGCCATGAAGATGGAGAACATCCTCCGCGCCGAACGCGACGGGACCGTCAGGACGGTCTCCGCCAAACCCGGCGACAGCCTCGCCGCCGATCAGGTGATCATCGAGTTCGACTAGGCCGAGTTGCAGCTCTCGCCGCGATGCCGCTGACGTGATCGCCACGAGGGCGGGTAGGTGACGGACGTCACTTGCCCGCGGTCCGGCCCTCGTGGACCCTGAAGCCTCGCGCGGGAGCCGCGCGGGGGGATGTGATCGTGCTGGCGACGCTGCCCAAGGGTGCGTTCCCGCATGTGCGGGACGACCTGATCAGGCATGTCATCGCGCTCTGGCTTCGCTGGCGCGGCGAGCGGGGCATGCCGGCGCGGACCGACATCGATCCCGTCGCGCTCGACGCCGCCCTGCCGATCCTTTGGCTGTGCGACTACGAGGCGGACGTCGACCGATTCCGCTGCCGCCTCGCCGGCGAGAAGATCGACACCCTGCACGGCGGCCTGATCGCCGGACGCTACGTCGACGACATCCTGAAATCCGACCGTGTCCACGAGGTTATGGGCCGCTACAAGCGCGTGGTGAGCGAACCCGCCATCTGCCATGCCGCCGGGCGCGTCTATCTGCACAAGGATCGCCGCCTGATCGGCGAGCGGATCCTGTTGCCGCTCGCCACCGACGGTGCGACCGCCGACGGCGTGCTCGGCGCGACCTCGTTCCGCTGGCCGACGGGCATTCCGGTCACCGAGGCGCGCGGCGAACTCCTGCGGCTGACCTTCACGCCGCTCTGACCGGCGGCCGTCTGCGGACCATGCGCCACCCGGCCGGTATCCGTCGGATGCCTTGATGCGGTATTGAGAGTGCCTCTCTCTCGGATGCCGATTTAGATGCCGTTCGATGCGCGTTTCCCTCATGTCCTGAACCCCCGCATCCTGCAGGTCCTCCAGGTCTGGCTGGCCGCGGCGGGTCGCGCCGCCATGCCGCGCCGCAGCGCCATCGATCCGGCGGCGCTCGGGCGCAACCTCGACATCGTGTGGCTCTGCGACGTCGTCCGCCCCGGTCCCCGCTATCGCTACCGCCTCGCCGGCGAGCGCGTGAACGAGGTCTACGGCATGTCGCTGGCGGGGCGTTTCATGGACGAGATCATCCCTGCGGCGACGCAGACCCCGGTTCTCGCCCGCTACCACCGGGTGGTCGCCGAGCGGGGCCTGTCGCATACCGCGGGGTCGCTCTACCTCAGCAGCGACAAGATCTATGCGGGAGAGCGGATCGCCATGCCCCTGTCCGATGATGGCCGTACGGTCGATGCGCTGCTCGGCGCCACCGCCTTCGACTGGCCGACCGCCGCGCGGAGGTCCGAGCAGCGGGCTGTCGGGCCGACGGTGACTTTCACCCCGATCGACTTGCCCGAGGCCCCGTGAGAACGGCGGTGGCACTGCGCATCGCGGGGCGCGTGCAGGGCGTCGGCTACCGCGACTGGATGGCCGGCGAAGCGCAGGTGCAGGGCATCGACGGGTGGGTCCGGAACCGCTCCGACGGTTCGGTCGAAGCGGTCGTTGCGGGCACTGAGGATGCCGTCGCGGCCATCATCGAGGCGTGCCGCCGCGGTCCGCTCCTCGCCCGGGTCGCCGCGGTCGACGCCACGCCGGCTGAAGACCCCGGTCGCGGCTTTCGCCGCCTGCCGACGCTCCGCTAGCCGGCCGCCCGGCGCGCGGACCCGGCTATGCGGCGACCAGCGCCGACGCCCTGTCGAGGCCGACCGCCTCTTCGCCCAGCACCGCCGCGAGCATGTCCCGGTCCGACGCCCCCGCGACGAGCGGGTCGTGCGCCCGCAGGCGGTGGTCGAGCACCATGCGCGACAGCACGAGCCGGCGGGCGTCCCTGCCCATGGCGCCGAGCCGCGCGCCCTCGCTCGCCAGGAGCGCCGCCGTCGTGACGTGATAGAGAGCGTTCGAGGCCTGCCGCGCGTGCGGTTCGTCCCCGGACGAGGCGACCGACTCGGCGAACCCGATCGCCCGGTCGATGGTCCCCTGCAGCTCTCCGCGGAACTGACCGGGCAGCCGCGCCTCGGCCAGCGTCGCGTTCAGCGAATCCGCCAGGGCGTGATGCGCGCCGACCTTCGCCACCGCCCGCGTGATCACGTCGAGCGCGTTGATGTTCGACGTCCCCTCCCAGAGCACGCCCAGATGCGCGTCGCGCACCAGCCGGGCGTTGGCCCAGTCCTCGATGTAGCCGTTGCCGCCGCGTGCCTCCATCGCGCCCGTCGCCACGGCGACGTTGTCGCGCGCCGAACGGAACTTCAGCAGCGGCGTCAGGATACGCACCGTCTTCGCCGCGGCGGCGTCGCCGGCCTCGGCGCGGCCCAGCATCCGTGCCGTGTACATGGCGAGCGAAAGCACCTGCTCCGTCGGCACCAGCAGCTTCGCCAGCTGCCGCCGCATCAGCGGCTTGTCGATCAGCCGCCCGCCGAACGCGAACCGCCCGTGCGCCACGGCCAGCGCCTCGTTCAGGCAGCGCCGCATCATCCCCGCCGCCCGCACCCCGTGCGACAGGCGCGACATGTTCACCTGGTCCATCATCTGCTTCAGGCCCGGATTCTCCGCCGGCCCGACCTTGCCGAGGGGGTAGGCCACGGCGCCGTCGAAGACGATCTCGCCGGAGGCCATCGAGCGCGAACCCAGCTTGTCCTTCAGGCGGACGATGCGATAGCGGTTGCGGCTGCCGTCCTCCAGGCGCCGCGGCAGGGCGAACAGCGCCAGCCCCGCCGTACCGGGAGCGGCGCCCGCGGGACGGGCGAGCAGCAGCGCTACGTCGCCGTCGGCGCACGAGCAGAACCACTTCTCGCCGTAGAGGCGCCAGCGCCCGTCCTCCAGGCGCGCTTCGAGGGCGATGTTGCCGACGTCCGAGCCGCCGGTCTTCTCGGTCATGAACTGCGCGCCCTTCAGGATCTCGCGCATGTCCTGCGACCACATCCCCGGCAGCAGGCGGGCCTTGGTCGCCTCGTCGCCGTAGCGCTCGATCAGCATGGCCGAGGTGTCGGTCGCCGAAATCGGGCACATCAGTCCGAATTCGGACTGGGTGAAGAGATACTGGAAGCTGTATTTGACGATCGGCGACACCGTGCCCGGCCAGCCGAGCACGCCGGGCCGGCGCGACATGCAGTGGATGCCGAAATCGCCGTAGCCGATCTGCTCCATCTCCCGATAGGCGGGGTGGAATTCGATCCAGTCCTCGTCCTTGCCGCGGTGATCGCGCACGTGCAGGGTCGGCTCGTGGCGGTCGGCGAGACGGGCGAGTTCGTCGAGGCGCGTGCCGGCGATCGCGCCGAGCCGCCGGAAGTGCGGCACCATGTGCGCCCGCTCGTCGTCCGGCATGTAGAGCAGGTGCAGGTCCTGCAGGCTTCGGTCCATCTCGTAGAAGTTGCCGCCGCTGCACTCCGGTGCCAGCCAGTCTTCCAGGGCCCGGCGCGTCTCGGGCGCATCCGTCAGCCGCATGTCGCATCCTCCGTGTGGCCGCGCCGATCTCGGCGTCATCGGTCGTGCGGCATCTTCTTCTGCGCCGACCCTCCCAGCCGCCCGATGGCCTGACAAACGATTTTTCGGTACGCTTCGGATGAGCTTTACGCAATCGAGCGGCGACCCGTGGCAGCCTATCCGTCGATGCGCGGCCTGCTCGCCTTCGAGGCGACGGCCCGCCACCTCAGCGTTCTGCGCGCCGCGGACGAGCTCAACGTCACGCCGGGCGCGGTCAGCCGCCAGATCCAGGCGCTGGAACAACTGCTTGGTATTGTTCAAGCGAGGCCATCGCAGCCTGACACTGACGCGCGCCGGCGGCGAGTTCCTCGCCGCCATGCGCGGCCCCCTGCTGGGCATCGGATCGGCCGTCCAGCAGGTCCGTCGCGCCACCGACCGCACCACCGTTTCGTTGTGCGCCTACCCTACCTTCGCCATCCGCTGGTTCATCCCCCGCTGGAGTCGCTTTTACGACCGGCATCCGGGGATCGACGTGCGGTTGACCACGTCGCTGGCCCCGGTCGACTTCGAGCACGACGACTATGACCTGGCGATACAGGTCATGGGCCGCGGAGCGCCGCCGACGGGTCTCGCGGCACACCGGCTCGTGGACGTCGAGACGACGCCCGTCTGCACGCCGCAGCTGGCCGCCCGACTGCGCCACCCGTCCGATATGCGCGCCGTCGTCCTGCTGCACAGCGAGCCGCGCCCGACGGACTGGAAGCGCTGGCTGGCGAGCGCCGGCGTGACGGACTTCGATCCCATCCAGGGCCTGCGGTTCGAGAGCCTCAACCTCGCCTATCAGGCGGCGATCGAAGGGCTCGGCGTCGCCATGGGCATAGCCTCACTGGTCGAGGCGGATCTGGCCGGCGGCAGGCTCGTCATGCCGTTTTCGCAGATCCGGCGCACCGGTGGCCCGATGCGGCTCGTCTATCCGGCCGACGGACTGCGTTACGACGGCGTCCGCAAGCTGCGGGATTGGCTCCTCGCCGAAGCCGGCCGACCGGCGGCGCCATCCGACCGGTGAACCGGTCATGCAACGAGCCGCCGAGATGCGGCTTGATATCCTAGGATTAATTACATATAAATGGGTTCTCTTTCCGGGAGATCCCGCATGCCGAAACCCGAGAACCGCTTCACCGAGCGTCACGAAGTCTTCTGCCGCCACATGGCCCGTGGCTCCAGCGGCACGGCCGCTGCCCGCTGGGCCGGCTTCTCGCCACACAATGCCAGCAAGCAGGCCGCCGACATGCTGGCCCGCCCGCACATCCGCAACCGGATCGAGGAACTGAAGGTCCGGCGCGAGGCCGCGCGGCAGACCGGCATCGCCGATGTCGTCGACAGGCTCCGCGTCCTGGCGACGCTTTCGACGGAGAAGCAGGACTACCGCACCGCCGTCCGCTGCATCGAGATCGAGGCGCGGATCTGCGGCCTCCTCCCCGACAGGAACGCCGCAGCCGTCCCGGGAGGTTTCACCGGTGCCGACCCGCTCCTCGACGGCATCGACCCGCGCCACCCCGACCACATCGAGGCCGACACCGCGGCATGGGCCGACCACTGGCGCGCCGGGCCGACGGAGGGCCCCGAGGACGAGCCCGAGCCCGAGATCGTCCCGCACGTCTACGAGGGCTTCGACGGCCGGCCGCGCGACGAGTTCACGCCCTACACCGACCTGATCCGCAGTACCCCCCGAAACCCCCACAAAACCCCAGCCGAAACGACGCCGCGGGCCACCGGAAACGAGGAAGACGAGGACGAGCCGGACCGCGGGGGCGTCGAACCGGCCCGCAGCGCCCGCGCCACGGCCCTGTTCGACGCCGAGATGGCCTACCTCCGCAGCATCGCCCCGCCGGTCGCGATCAACCCCGCCGCCCCGGCCTGGGCACGCCACCCCGACCCGCTGACGCGCGGCGCCCAGGCGGAACTCTCCGGCGGCTGGAACCCGGACTGGGAGAAGCCGGGCTGAGGCAGGATCGATGGCCCCGAGGTGCGCACGAGGGCGGAATGTACGTCTCCAACCACCATCAGCCCCTCATGCTGAGGAGCGACCGAAGGGCGCGTCTCGAAGCACGAGGGGCGGCCCGCCACCCTCCTCAGCCCGCGGTGATCCTGTCGATCTCCGCCATGTCCTCCGCCGTCAGCTTCAGCGAGACCGCCTTCACGTTCTGCTCCAGCTGCTCCGGCTTCGTCGCGCCGGCGATGACGCTGGACACCGTCGGGCGGGCCGCCAGCCAGGAGAAGGCGAGATCGAGCATCGACCAGCCGCGCGCCTTGCAGAAGGCCGACAGGCCGTCGACGATCTTCCAGTTCTTCTCGGTCATGTACTTGTCGGCGAGGCGCTGGGTGTTCGTCAGGCGCGCCCCCTCGGGCATCGGCGCCGAACGGTCGTACTTGCCGGTCAGCAGGCCGCTCGCCAGCGGGAAGTAGGGCAGCAGGCCGAGGCCGTAGGCCTGCATCGCCGGCAGCAGTTCCTTGTCGGGGTCGCGGAAGACCAGGCTGTACTCGTCCTGGCAGGACACGAACTGCTCGAGCCCGTCCTTGCGAGACGTCCAGATCGACTCGACCACCTCCCACGCCGGCAGGTTGGAGCAGCCGATGTAGCGGACCTTGCCCTGGCGGACGAGGTCGTCCAAGGCGCGCAGGGTTTCCTCGATCGGCGTCAGCGGGTCGGGCTGGTGCAGCTGGTAGAGGTCGATCCAGTCCGTGCGCAGGCGGCGCAGGCTGTCCTCGACGGCGGACATGATGTAGCGGCGCGCCGCGCCCTTCTTCACGCCCACGTCGTCCATCGCCATGCCGAACTTCGTCGCCAGCACGATGTCCTTGCGGCGGGCGCCCATCACCTGCCCCATCAGCTCCTCGGAGCCACCGCGGTTGCCGTACATGTCCGCGGTGTCGAGCAGCGTGATGCCCAGGTCCATCGCCTTGTGGACGACGGTCCGGGTGTCCTCGAGGCCGAGCCGGCCGCCGAAATTGTTGCAGCCGAGCCCGACGAGCGATACGCGCAGCCCGGACTTGCCGAGATTCCGGTATTCCATTGCACAGCCTCCTCTGAGGTATTCGGATCGAAACCGGGCGCGAGGATGTCATGGATCCGGTTCGCCAGGAACCGAGGAGGTTGCGGTCGATTCCGCGACAGGCCTGCACCGTCGCCTGCCGCTGGACGGCGCCGCGGCCCAGACGCAGGCGACCGCCGGCACGCCCGTCAGCGCCCACGCCGGCAGGCGGAGCAGTTCCGTCACCAGGGCTTCGACCAGCGGGCCGTGGCCAGTGGCGGCCTCCTGGAGGTCGACGATCGCGGCCGGATCGATTTCCGACAGGACGCGGCCCAGCGCCAGTACCTCGTAGGTCCCGGTGCGATAGTAGAGTGCGAGTTCGAAACCGAGGCACACGACGGCCGCAAGACCCGCGGCCCACCCTGCGGCTCGCAGGAGGATCATGAGCAACCGCCCAGTTCGGCGTGCCGTCTGACGGGTCTGAACGATTGCCGACCTATGCTCTTTTCCCCCCGCGTCCGTTCCCCTAAACTCCGCGCGCCATGAAGATAGAAGCACCCTTCGACCAGCATCGCGATGTCGTCCGCCCCGAGTGGATCGACTACAACGGCCATATGAACGTGGCCTACTACATGCTCGCGTTCGACTACGCGACGGACACGTTCTACAACGCCCTCGGCGTCGGAGCGGACTACAAGGAAGGCGGGCACTTCTCGACCTTCACGCTCGAAGCCCACATCAGCTACGACCGCGAGGTCATGGAGGGCTCTCCGCTTCGGATAACGACGCACCTCCTCGATTTCGACGAGAAGCGGATCCATTATTTTCATCAGATGTACCACGCGGAAGAGGGCTATCTGGCCTCGACCAACGAGTTGATCTCGATCCACATCGACATGCGCGTCAGACGCTCCGCACCGA
>Ga0114915_1000667_pt1 | contig 15324 bp, 18 predicted proteins | sample MalvirAntarct_55_FD_87288 | JGI IMG/M metagenome (GOLD analysis project Ga0114915, IMG submission 87288) | Marine viral communities from the Global Malaspina Expedition - Malaspina viral metaG Antarct_55 | ecosystem: Environmental > Aquatic > Marine > Oceanic | place: South Georgia Island...
CGGCAAGACCGCCTTCATGGCTGAACGGGTGCTGGGCAATGTGATCTCGTCCGGCATCAAGGTGCTGGTCCTTGCCGTCATCATCGGCATCGGCTCGACCCTGTTCTCGCAGTTCACCGCCGGCTTCGGCGGCGTCACGCCGACGATCGACGAGGCCATGGCCGTGGTGCTCGCGGCCCTTTCCCTCCTCGGACTTGGAATTTTCGGCCCGGGCATCGCCAACGGCATCGTCTCCGGCGGACCGCAGCTCGGCGCGGGCGCCGCAGTCGGTACGGGCCTGGCCGTCGGCGGTGCCGCACTCGCAGGTGCGGGCGCAGCCGGGCTCGTCGCCAGAGGGGGCAGCATGGCGCTCTCCGGTACGGCGGCGGCCGCGCGCGGCGGCGCCGCGGCCGCAGGCGGAGCCTCGACGGCATACAGCCTCGGTTCGGCAGGACAATCGGGTGCGGGTGGTGTGGCTTCCGGTCTCGGCGCCGTGGCGAGCACAGGCGCGCGCGCCGCCACATCTCCGTTGCGGCGCGCCGGGGCCAAAGCCGCGGGAAGCATACAACAGAGTTTCCAGTCGGGCGCCCGGTCTGCTTTCGAGACGACAGGCGGGACTATGGGCGGTGCCGCCAGTTCCGCCAGTACGGCCGCTTCACCGACTTCCTCCACTACCGACGGTCCGCCCGATTGGGCAAAGCGCATGAAGCGCTCGCAGCGTCTCTCCCACGGTGTCCAGGTCGCCGCGCACGCCGTGCGCTCCGGCGACAGCCATGGCGGCGCCAGCTCCGTCAATCTCTCCGAAGGGAACCGCTCATGAGCTTCTTCAAACGATCCACCACCCATTACGGCAAGTCCCCCGAGCCTGAGACGCCATACCAGCGCGCGGCCCAGGTCTGGGACGAGCGCATCGGTTCGGCGCGGGTGCAGGCGCGCAATTGGCGTCTGATGGCCTTCGGCTGCCTGATCCTGTCCGGCGGATTTGCCGGCGCCCTGGTCTGGCAGTCCACGACCGGCACGGTCGTACCTTGGGTTGTGGAGGTCGACAATCTTGGCGAGGCGCATGCGGTCGGCCCGGCGGAGGCCAGCTTCGAGCCGAGCGATCCGCAGATCGCCTTCCATCTCGCACGCTTCATCGAGCAGGTTCGCGCGATACCGGCCGACGCGATCATTGTGCGTCAGAACTGGCTGCGCGCCTATGAGTTCACCACTAACCGTGGCGCGCTTGCGCTCAATGACTACGCTCGCGCCAACGATCCCTTCACGAAGGTCGGGCGGAGCCAGGTCGCGGTCGAGGTCTCCAGCGTCATCCGGGCCTCGCCGAACTCCTTTCGCGTCGCCTGGACAGAGCGGCACTACGAAAACGGCCAACTCTCAGCGACCGAGCGATGGACTGCGATCCTCACCATCGTCATCCAGCCCCCGCGCGATGCCGAGAGGCTGCGCGCCAACCCGCTTGGTATCTATGTCAACGCCATCAACTGGTCGCGGGAGATGGGCCAATGAGCACGATCTTCCGCAATCCCGCACTTCCGGTTCTCCGCAAATCCGCACTCATGCTTGTACTGCTTTCCGCCGCCACGCTCGGTGGATGCGCCACCTACCGCCCGCCGGAAATCAGCTACGATGACACGGTGCCGCCGCTGCCCGCCGCACCGCGACCAGCGACCGACGAACGACCGCAGGCGCTCCATACGCCACCGGCCTGGACCGTTGCACGAGGTGGTTCGGATGCCTCCACGCCGACCGGCCAGGTTGAGAATGCCAATGCCGCCGCGCGCGTCGAGCCCCGCCGCGAGGCCTATTACAACGCGATCCAGATCTATCCCTGGAGCGACGGCGCCCTCTATCAGGTCTATGCCGCGCCCGGCCAGATCACCAATATCGCGCTCGAACCCGGCGAAGCGCTGACCGGGGCCGGTCCGATCGCCGCCGGCGACACCGCCCGCTGGATCATCGGCGATACCGAAAGCGGCTCCGGGACAACCCGGCGCGTCCACATCCTCGTCAAGCCGACGCGGCCGGACATCGTCACCAATCTCGTCATCACCACCGACCGCAGAACCTACATGATCGAGCTGCGGTCGCGCGACGATCCCTACATGCCCGCCGTCGCATGGGCCTATCCCCCGCCGCCCGCCACACAGCGCGCAACGCCGACAACACCGAGTATCCCGGTCGCGTCGGCCCGCCACTACCGCTATGGCTTGCAGGGCGACAGCCCGCCCTGGCGGCCGGTCTCGGTCTTCGACGACGGGCGACGCGTCTACATCGTTTTCCCCGCCGGGATCGTGCAGGGCGAGATGCCCCCGCTCTTCGTCCTCGGGTCGGATGGCGAGCCGGAAATCGTCAACAGCCGCATCTACCGAAACATCCTGATCGTGGACCGCATCTTCGCGGCGGCCGAACTGCGGCTCGGCAGCGGCGATCGCCAGCAGACCGTCAGGATCGTGCGCACCGACGGGAGGCCCGGATCATGAGTGACATCGACAACACCAGCGAAGCGGAAGTGCCGCTCGACGCGCCGGCCGACGATACGACCGAACCGATGCGCCTCCGGGGAACCCCGCCGCGCGTCACGCGGCTCTCGCGCCGCGTTCTCGCCGGCCTCGGTCTGGTCGGAGCGCTCGGGGTCGGCGGCGCCCTGATCTACGCGCTTCAGACGCCCGACAATGGCGCTGGCAGCGACGAACTTTATTCGACCGAGAACCGCAATACCGCCGACGGATTGAACGAGTTGCCCAGCGACTACACCGGTCCGGTGCTCGGTCCGCCACTTCCCGGCGATCTCGGCCGACCGATCCTCGACGCCCAGCAACGGGGCCAGCCGGTTCCGCCGCCAGCGATCAACGCGCCAGCCGTCGATCCGGAGGAACAACGACGGCTTGCCGAAGAGGAAGCGGCGCGCACCAGCCGGATGTTCTTCCAGACCGCACCTGGTGCGGCGCGCGAAACCCCAACGCCACCGATCGCAGGGCTTAACCTCGGCGCGCAGCAGCCAGCCGCTCAGAGCAGCGATCTCGCTTTCCTCAACGGTCCCGTGGACCGGCGCAACGTGGCGCCCGATCGTGTGATGGCGCCAGCCTCACCCTTCGTATTGCAGGCCGGTTCGGTCATTCCGGCCGCACTCATCACCGGCATCCGCTCCGATCTTCCCGGCCAGATCACGGCACAGGTCACCCAGCACATCTATGACAGTCCGACCGGCAGCATGGTGCTGATCCCGCAGGGCACACGCATCATCGGCGAGTACAGCAGTGACGTCGGCTTCGGCGATAGACGCGTGCTCCTCGTCTGGAACCGGCTGATTTTTCCCAATGGCCGCTCCATCGTCTTGGAACGCCAACCGGGGGCCGACACGCAGGGCTATGCCGGCCTGGAGGACGGGGTCGACTATCACTGGTGGGACCTAGCCAAGGCCGCCGGGCTCTCGACGCTGCTCTCGGTCGGCGCGGAACTGATCAAGGATGATGACGAGCGCCTGATTCAGGCGATCCGCAACGGCGCCCAAGACACGATCAACGATGCGGGCCAGCAGATCGTCCAGCGGCAGTTACAGGTCAGGCCGACACTGACGATCCGGCCGGGATTCCCGGTGCGCGTTATCGTCACCCGCGATCTCGTCCTCGAACCCTATGGAGGCTGAGCCATGACAACCAAGCTGAAGCTCTCGTCGGTTCCTGACGACAAGCCCGTCAAACTGACCGTGGAGCTTGCCCCGGAGGTCCATCGCGACCTTCTCGCCTATGCGGAGATCATGGCCCGGGAAACGGGTCAGGCGACGCCGGAACCGACTAAGCTCATTCCGCCCATGCTGAAGCGATTCATGGCGACGGATCGGGCTTTTGCCCGCTTGCGGAAGACTCGCGCCCAGTTCGATTGAGCGCCAGCGCTTCTCGCGCCCAATCGGAGGAGCCGCGCCGAACGCGTCCGGCCAAGGTATGGGCGACGCTGATGAAACGACGCAGGGCGGGATTATCGTTCGCCGGGGACCAGACGGCGCTGAACGGCACGATGTCGGCCGGATCGCTCAAAGGACGCAGCACGAGATCGGGAAGCTTTACATCCGCCCAAGCGGCAGACACCAACGTGACCCCTTGCCCGAGGCCAACGAGGTTCATCAATGTCTCCCTGCACCACCGCCTTGTATAGGACTTCCGGGTAGGTGCTGTAGTCGGCTGCCCTGCGGACAATGTAATTGTGCACCTCCGGTCCGGGCGCAAACCGGCTAACGATAAAACACTCGCTTTGCAGGTCGGGCCAGTCGACTTGTGGTCTGCCGGCCAATTCATGTCCCTCAGGAAGCGCGACGTGGACCCGCTCCTCCCAAAGTGGCGCGATTTCACAATCCGCAATGCCACGATCTCCGGTCACGAACGCCACATCCAGCTTTCGCCTCCTGATCGCGCTGACATGCTCGTCACGGCCGCCATCCCGGATGTCGATAGTGATCTCAGGGTGCCGGTGGCCATAGTAGCGAACGAGTTCCCGTAAGAACCCCCCCGCGAGCGAGGTGAGAATCCCGACGCGCACCACGCCGATCTCCCCGCGGCCAGCAGCAGTCGCTGCCTTGCGTGCAAGATCAAGTTGCTCCAGCGCGGGTCGCACCTCGCGCAGTAGGCGCCATCCGGCGTCCGTCAGATGCGCACCCGTGGCTCGTCGTTCGAACAGCGAGACGCCCAAATCATCCTCGAGTTGCCGAATTGCGCGGCTGACGCTCGACTGTCGCACATGAAGCGCTTCTGCGGCCCGACGGAAACTCCCGTTCTCGGCGGCTGCGACAAGATAATCGAGATGTCGCACATTGATCATCATTCGTCGTTTGCGTGGCCTTTTTCTCGCTTCCATTTAGCCTTGCGCAATTTCCGGGTTGGTAACTCGGAAATAGTCATGGATGAGGTTGGCCATGCGGCGTTGAGGAGCATCCACGCTCTTCATTCAGCGCCTGATTGGCCATGCTTCGCAGCTCGTCGATGGAGGAGAATGGAAGGACCGTTCCCCGCGACGCCGCACTAACCAATCGCTCAGCGACTTCCGGCGAACTAGAACCAACAGATCTCGCCTCCATAGATCGCGGAAGTCCGGGTTGAGACGGCTTTGCAGCGCCGCTGCAAAATGCAGGTTGGATCTGAAATCGGCCGTACCCTTGATCGCGCATGTTGAAGATAGGGACGCCGACGGTAGCGCCGGCCTTACAGTCAGAAGAGGCCGCCGGGCTATGTTCTTGGCCCCCCGCCGTGTCTCCGCCTTTCGCGAGGGCTTCGCGCGTGCCGCCAACCGACAGATTGGGCATGTCGCACACGCCGAGGCGTAAGAAATCCGCCAGAGCGCCGTCTTTTTGGCTATGGCCGCGACGCGCTTGACGGTCGTGGCGCCGCTTCGTGGTGTCTTGCCATCAGGGGGTGGGAAGTCCGGCTGCCCCCCGAGGTGGAAGTGCGCCGCCTGGTCTGGAGGAGCTATGCGATGAAAACCATCGTGACATTGACCTTGAACCCGTCAATCGACGGCGCAGCCCAGGCGGATGTCGTGCGTCCGATCCACAAGATCCGCACGTCGGACGAACGCTACGATCCGGGCGGAGGCGGCATCAACGTGGCGCGGGTTGTCCAGGAACTCGGCGGCACGACGCTTGCCGCCTATCTCGCGGGCGGCGCGACGGGCGGCGTGCTCGACGACCTTCTCGACGCCGCAGCCATCACGCGGCGGCGTGTCCCGATCCAGGACCACACCCGCATCAGCCACGCCGTATACGAGCGCTCGAGCGGCCAGGAATATCGCTTCGTTCCCGCTGGCCCTGTGGTCCAGGAATCGGAATGGAGGGCGTTATTGGCGATGCTTGAGGATCTCGACTGCGACTATCTCGTCGCGAGCGGCAGTCTGCCGCGCGGCGTTCCCGACGATCTCTACGCCAGCGTCGCTGACCTCGCCCGCCGCAAAGGCGCCAGGCTTGTGCTCGACACCTCGGGAAGCGCTCTTCGCGTCGGGCTCGCGCGCGGTGTTCACTTGGTCAAGCCAAGTCTGGGTGAACTCGAGACTCTGCTTGGACGGAAGCTGCCCGACCAAGCGTCGCAGGAGGTGGCGGCGCAGGAACTGGTGGAATCGGGTGCAGCCGAGCTGGTGGCCCTGACCCTCGGCCGTGACGGCGCGCTGCTTGCAACGAGCGGAAGTACGCTGCGTTTGGCTGCACTGAAGGTGGCTGCGAAAAGTGCAGTGGGCGCCGGAGATAGCTTCGTGGCAGCTATGACCCTCGGCCTCGCCCAAGGGCGTTCGGCGAAAGATGCATTTGGCTACGGAATGGCAGCAGGTGCTGCGGCGGTGTTATCGGCCGGCACCGGGTTATGTCGTCGGGAGGACGTTGAGCGGCTGTACGAGGAGGTGAGAAGCCGGGAACCGTCTGGCCGGTGAAACACCGTTGCGACCGCAGGTTGGAAGGCTGCACGCGATGTGATCAACGACCATTGGCGAACGGCTTGGAGCGGTATTGTTCTGGATCAATGCAGGTCGCTTTTCTTATGCTAAATTTAATTTGACGACAGCTAGCGCCTGCTCGGATAAGCGATGCGGTTGAGCAACGAGAAGATACTACGACAAACTGTAGCGATGATTCGGGCTTGGGTAAGGCTTGCTGTCTGCCTTTTGCTCGCGGCTAGCATCGTCTCTCATCCAATCCACGATTCGGAACCTTCGGTAATCGGCGGGGCACCTGCGTCGCAAGTGATCAACGCGGCGGCGCAACCGGCAGGAGGCGCCCATCATCAGTCGTCTGCAACCTTGCACTGCCAATCGCCAGCATCCTGCGCCTTTCTGCCTGTGAGGCTTTCAGCTCTCATCCGCGAACCGGAATCGGGCGATTGGACACCCGGGCTGTCTCGCGACGAGCGATCCACGTTCGTCCATCGTCAATTCCGTCCGCCACGTCTCCCTGCGCACGCCTGACCGTCGCGTGGTGGTGGCTCGATGCGCCTCTGCGCGTCGCGACATCCCTTCGACGTTTCTGTGCGCATGGAGTCACTACAATGCCAACCTTAGCACGCCCCGAATCTATCTGCTCGGCGTCCACCGCCCCAGATGCAGCCGCGGTCCGACGTTTGACCGAGTGCCGATCCGAATTCCTACGCTTCTTTCGACGGCGTCTGAGCCGACCAGAGGACGCCGAGGACGCCTTCCAGGACTTCTGTCTCAAGGTGGTCCGGGCTGCGCAGACGCCGGACGACGGCGGCAAGGTCGACGCCTGGCTCCGCCGCGTCATGCGCAATACGCTGACCGACCATTACCGCCGTCGCGCTACGCGGCAGCGGGCGGAGGCTGCGTACGAGGCCGAGGCTTCGGAGCCCGTGATTCAGCCTGGTGCAGACGAGCCTGACAATCCCTGCGACTGTGTTCGGGATCTGGTGCTGACACTCCGGCCAGACTATGCCGAGATTGTTCGACGTGCCGACTTAGAGGAGGAGCCGCGAGAGCGGATCGCAGCCGATCTCGGACTCACGACGAACAATATCGGCGTCCGCCTGCATCGGGCGCGCCGGGCACTGAAAGACAAGATCGAAGAACGCTGTGCGACATGCTGCGACGGCAGCTTGCGGAATTGCGACTGCGAGCCGGTGGCGCACGGGGCAAGTCGGGCCGACTTAAATGCCCACAGGTGTAATGGCGCCATGGCCGTAGCGTCTCTCTGACTGACGCCAAGCGCGGGCCGTGTCCGTCGGAACACGGCCCGCGCCGATGGCAGATCTGATTGTCAGGAGTACAGGCCATGGACTGGCTTCTCGAGAACTGGGTGTGGGTGCTGATCGGCATCGCCTTCGTCGCCCTCCACCTCTTCGGACACGGCCATGGTGGCCACGGCGGCCATCGTCAGCACAATGGGCGGCGCGATGATGCACCAGCCAGTCGCGACCGCTAGGGAGCCATCGGACCGCCTCGATTGGCCGAGAGCCCTGCGAAGGCTGGAGCGAGCGCAAATGCTTGGAATGCGGTTCGTGCCGAGCCGATCGTCGTCGCGGAGGAAAGGGAGAGGACCATGCTGAACACGAAACTGGTCACCTGGGCCTTGGGTCTTTTTACCGCAATCAGTTTCCTGGTCTGCGTCGCCTACGGTTTGATGGTGCCGCACGGCCTCGGCATGCAGCAGTTCCTCGAAATGGTGCTGCCCGCCTTCAAGTGGCTGACCTGGTGGGGCTTCTCGCTCGGACTGCTAGAAAGCTTCCTCTACGGCGTTTATGCCGGCCTCGTGTTCTGCCCGATCTACAATCTGCTCCACCGGCGATGGGGTGGACCGGGCAGCCGAATAGCCTGACCAGGGATCGAGGCGAGACGACGCAGACCACAGCGAGGGTCCGGAAGTTCGCATGGGCAAGAAGAAGTCGAAGAGCGCCGCTCCGAGCGATCCGTCGCTCAACGGCCACGAGACCGAAAAAGATGACTATCGGGCGGTTCTGCATGCGCTCCAGATCGAGCTGGTCAAGCTCCAGAAGCATTTCATCCGCTGCGACGACAAGATCCTCGTCCTGATCGAGGGCCGCGACGCCGCCGGCAAAGACGGTGTGATCAAGCGCATCGTCAGGCATCTGAGCCCGAGGGAAACGCGCGTCGTAGCCCTCGGCAAACCCTCCGATCGCGAGCACGGCAGCTGGTACTTCCAGCGCTACGTCCCGCACTTGCCGGCCGAGCAGGAGTTCGTTCTCTTCAATCGCAGTTGGTACAACCGCGCCGGTGTCGAACGTGTGATGGGGTTTTGCAGCGATCAAGAGTACGAGGAATTCATGCAGACGGCTCCGGAATTCGAACACATGCTCGTCAGATCCGGAATCAAGCTGTTCAAATACTATCTGGATATCAGCCGGGCGGAACAGAAACGAAGACTGAAGGATCGACGCGAAGACCCGCTGAAACAGTGGAAGATCAGCCCCATTGACGCCAAGGCTATCGATAAATGGTCGTCATATAGTCGCGCCCGCAACGAGATGTTCGCTCGCACTCAAAACCCGGTGGCGCCATGGACGGTCGTGCGCGCCGATGACAAGCGACTGGCCCGCATCAACCTCATCAAAGACCTTCTGATGCGTCTCCACTACGATGAGAAGGACGAAGCGGCACTATTGATCGACCCGGACATTATCTTTCCCTACAGCGATGCGCATGTTCAGAATGGCGCTATCGCACCATAGGCAGCGACGGAACAGAAAGCGGCGGGGCTGTCCTAAATCCTGCGGACGGCAAAGACATGAGGTTCGCGAGGGGTGTCGGTTCTGACGATCGTGCAAGTCATTCTGGTCATGCTGCTTTGGGCAGCGTGCTTCCCTCTCATAACGGCCGGAATTCAATACGCTCCCCATCTGACCTTCGCCGCGATGCGCGCGGTTCTAGCGGGTATGGCGCTGATCATGGTGGCTTTTGCGCTACGCCGGCCCCTGCCGCGGGATTACCGTATCTGGACGATGTTGGCCATTGTGGGATTCGGCGCGACGAGCCTGGGGTTTATGGGAATGTTTCACGCTGCGGAGTTCGTCTCGCCCGGTATCGCCACCGTTATCGCCAACACCCAGCCATTGCTGGCGGCGATCCTGGCAGGAATGGTTCTCCAAGAACGGCTGACCCCGCGCGGGAGAGCGGGCTTGTTTCTGGGCTTCATCGGAATCCTCAGCATCGCTGCCCCCCAACTCGTCTCCCAGGGGCAGGAAAACTATCTCCTCGGCGTCGCCTATATCATCATGGCCGCGCTGGGGGTCACGGTCAGCAACGTCGTGATCAAGCGGCTCGCTGGCCAAATCGATCCCCTTATGGCTATGGGCCTGCAGATGCTGATCGGGAGCATCCCCCTCGCCCTCGCCGCCTGGACCATGGAGGAGCCGGCAGCTATTCGATGGTCTTCTACGTTCGTCGGAGCGCTCCTTGCCCTCAGCCTGTTCGGCTCGGCGCTCGTCTATTGGCTGTGGTTCTCGGTGCTCGAAAAAGCACCGCTCAACCGGGCGAACGCGTTCAGCTTTCTGATCCCGATCTTCGGCCTCACGATGGGCGCCCTGTTCTACGGCGAAACCTTGGGATGGTCGCAGCTGGCCGGAATCGCGCTCGCCGTTTTCGGGGTGAGCCTGGTCACGCGCCACGGTACCAGACCGGCGGCGACCGTCGCCGAATAACCGATGGCGGAGCATCCAGAAGGCCTCGCCCCCTCAACCGATCTCGCGCTCCTCGGCGCGTTCTCGGCGCCCGAGGAGCACTGTTCACCGGGTGACCCGCGCCGAGCTCAACCGTTCCGCTTCTTCGTGCGGCCACCTCCTTCAGACAGGGTGGGTTCAGGCGCGTCTTCGGTGGACTGCGTCTGCACGGACGCAGGCTGATCCGGCTGGCCCGCCGCGGACGACTGCTCGGCCTCGATCTCCGCCTGGGCGCAGAGCCAGTGATCGAGGTGCTTGCCTTCGGGCCGGTTCTCTTTTTCCCAGATGGTGTATGCGCGTTCCCGGACTTTCGCATCGGGGTCGTCACTCATGATGTGTCTCCTTGTCTGAGCGAGTAGTTATATTAGCCCTTCGCTGTGCGTGCTCGCTTGGGCTCGGGTGATGGCATGAAGGTTCCCTCGGACCACGGAGCGCGCCGGCGATCCGGCTCGGCGAAATCCTGATCGGCGCGAGATCCGGTGAGCGTCCGATAGAGTCTGAGATACTCCTCGGCCGGGTTTCGCCAGCCGAAATCCTGGCGCATGGCGTGGCGCTGCATCCGGCGCCATCCCACCGGCTGCCGGAAGATGTCGAGTGCGCGCCTCAGGCAAGCCAGCAGGTCTTCGAGGGCGTCTCCCGAGAAGGAGAACCCCGTCGCATTGCCATCTGAATTCGGCGTGGAATCGTCGACGACGCTATCGGCCATTCCGCCGACACTCCGGACGACGGGCAGCGTGCCGTAGCGCAGGGCGTAGATCGGGACGAGACCGAAGGGCTCGAACCGCGACGGATGGAGCAGAATATCGGCGCCCGCCAGCAGACGGCGCGCGAGCCTCTCTTCGTAGCCTACTCGCACCGAAACCCGGCCGGGATATTGCTCGGCCAACGCCAGGAAGCGATCTTCCAGAGCGCGGTCGCCTTGCCCATGCAGAGCGAGCTGCGCGCCGGCAGCGACGAGCCAGGGTACGGCATCTGCGACCGTGTCGGCCATCTTCTGTCCAGTCAGCCGACTGAGGAACGCCAGGACCGGCGTTTCCGGCTCCACGTCGAGACCGAGCTCGCGCTGCAGGACCTCCTTGCAGTTCCGTTTGCCGCCGATCTCGGCCAGACCGTAACGACGCGGCAGGCTCGGGTCCTCCGCGGGATCCCAGAGACCGTAATCGGCGCCGTTGGGGATGCCGAGGAGAAGGTGGGATCGCTGGCGGAGCAGTCCGTCGAGCCCGCAGCCGAACTCCGGTGTCATTATCTCGCGCGCGTAGGTCCGACTCACCGTGGTCAGGCGATCGGCATAGCGAAGCCCGGCCTTCAAGAAGGAGATCCGGCCATGGAACTCGATCCCTTCAGCGGAGAAGGCGTCTGCGGGGAGGCCGAGATGCGGCCCCTCATCCGCGCCGAACAGGCCCTGGAAGGCGAGGTTGTGAATCGTGAAGACGACGGGAGGTCGCGGTGTTCCGGCGCCGCGCAACAGGAGCGACACTGGTCCCGTGTGCCAGTCGTTCGTGTGGATCAGGTCCGGCTGCCAGGCAAGCCCCGCTGCGTCGCGGGCGACGCGCGCAGCGGCATGGCACAACGCGGCGAACCGGAGGCCGTTGTCCGACCAGTCCCGACCGTCCGGATCCTGATAGGGGCCCCCGTTTCTCCGATACAGCGTCGGGCAGTCGACCAGCCAAAGCGGCATACCGGAATCCGGAGAGCGCGCAGGCAGAAGGCGGACGTGATCCTCGCCGGGCAGATCGCCGAGCGGGATCGCGGCTCCGAGATGATCGGCTCGGTCCAACGCTTCCGGGTAGCCGGGCATCATCACACGAATATCGATCCTATGTCCGGCCAGTGCGGCCGGTAGGGCGGCCGAAACGTCGGCGAGCCCGCCCGTCTTGATAAGGGGATGGCATTCGGATGTGACGAATAAGGCGCGCATGGCGATCAACCCCGCGTAAATCTGAAGACGACCTGGTGGCGCCCTGCCGGGCGGCCCAGATTCAGCGTTTGCAACCACCGACGCTACCCATACCCGAGGAGCCGGGGCGGCTGGTGCGTCGTCAAATAAAGACGTCCGAAGAGGCCGCGCCTTACACCTCTTGCTGCGCGAGCCGGCCATCCTGTTCTACGAGCGCCTCTTCGTGCTCGCCCGGAACGTTGCTCTCGCGAAAGATGCCACGCTCGAAGTCCATCATCCGAATTCGGCGCAGCCGGCGTAACGAGGCTGCAGGTCGAGCGTCAGAGGGATTGGATAGAGCGCGTGCGCGGCGACCGCCTACACAGCGTCTCCCATCCCGACCAAAAGACAGCAAAGATGATGACCCGCATGCAAGAGCAGCAGGGCATGACGCAGCAGATAATGGAGATGGACGAACGACAGTAATGCCGAAACGGCCGCGGCCGCAGCGGAATGTGCGGCTGCCGCTGTTCGAAATTTTCAAAGGCTTGGTGTGAGCGAGACGCAGGACGCACGATCCGGTTTGCCCCGGCCCCGCATCGTGGCGGGAGTGGCGGTTCTTTTCGTCTTCGCTGCTGCGTCTCTCGTCCTGTGGCGAACCGGCATGCTGGATCGCCTGCTCGACGGCGAGACGCTTGCGAAGGCGGTGATGCAGCTTGGCCCGCTCGGCCCCCTTCTAATCATCGGCCTGATGACCGTCGCCATCGTAATGAGCCCGTTTCCGAGCGCTCCGATTGCGCTAGCCTCCGGAGCGGCCTACGGGCACTACTGGAGCGCGCTCTATTTCGCCATCGGCTCAGAGACTGGTGCCCTGATCGCCTTTGGCGTTTCACGCCTTATTGGCTACGATGCGCTCAATGCATGGCTCGGCACGCGTCGGCCCACAGGCATGCTGCATCGCTTCATCAGCTCCCAGAAAGCCTTGATGGCGGTCGTGTTCGTGACCGCTGATGCCGTTTCTATCTTTCGACATCATCAGCTATGCCGCCGATCTGACGCCACTCAAGATCTGGCGCTTCGCCGTCGCGACCCTCCTTGGCATCATTCCCGCGAGCTTCCTGCTGGCGCATTTCGCCGGCGAACTCGCCTCCGGCGACTGGCGACGCGCTGGCGTAACCGTGCTCGCGCTCGGCCTCATCACTCTGCTGCCCGCAGGCTGGAAAGTTATATCGGCGCGCTATCGATCAGCGGTGAGGCGCCTGTTGAGTACCGGACAGAAGTAGCACTGTTGCGATGCCAGATTGATAGCCGTACCCGAGCACCAAAACATCGGACGAGGGAGGCACGAGATGATGGAAGGATATGACGGAATGTGGGGCATGGGTGCCATGGGGCTGCTCTGGCTCCTGATATTGGTGTTCGTGGTCCTCGGTATTGCCGCCTTCGCTAAATATCTCATGTCCAGGAAATGACCATTTCACTTGCCCTGAACGGAGCGGGGGGTCTCTTCTCAATCCCGGTCTCAGTCGTTGCGCGTACCGCGCAAGGGCGAGCCTCACCTCCTGCTCCGACATCGTTGCGGTCTCAGAAGGCGGGCATCGGAGTTCCGCCGCCGTATTCGGCGCCACCGGTGTAAGGCGTCAATAGGCTGGACGTCTGAAGGATAGGAGGTGAACGATGACTGGCGAGGATCCAGAAAGCCGCTCGGGCGGCGATGGGCATGACGCGGCCGCCAAGGCGGCTGATGCCGCGGTGCGGCGGGCGCTCGTCGAAAGCCGTCGGCAGATCCTGAGTTTCCTGCAGCGGCGACTGGGCAGTTCCGAAGCCGCCGAAGATGTCCTGCAGGCCTTCATGCTGCGGGCGATCGAGCGATCGACGCAGTTGCGCGATGTGCGCACTGTTCGTGGTTGGCTGAGCCGGATCCTCGCCACGACCATCGTCGACCATCAACGTCGGTCCGCCAGGCGGGGGCAACGGGAGGCGGTGATGAATCCCAACGATCTTGAAGCGATTGAAATCGAGGCCGACGAAGAACTCGACGAGGCGGTGTGCAACTGTCTCTACAAGCTCCTGCCCACGCTGAAGCCCGAATACGCCGAAGTGATCTGGCGCATCGATTTGCTGGGAGAGCCGCGGGAAAGGGTCGCGGCGAGCCTCGGCGTCACCTTGAACAACGTCACGGTGAGGCTCCATCGCGGCCGGCAGGCGCTGAAGAGGCGGCTGGAGGAGATGTGCCTGACCTGCCCGATTCACGGCTTCCTCGACTGCCGGTGCGAAGAAGCGGAGCGCGCACGTCGCCGCCGCAATGAGCTGACTGGAGGCGCTGAGCTGTAATGCTGGGTGCGTCGTCGCGTCTGTAGGATCGGATCGCGGTTCCATTCGGGCCGCCCGGCTGTCCGGCTGTGATCGGACATGGACGCACATGAAAGGGCGATGCGATGCACACCGATACCAAGCATTCGAGCGGCGGCTCGACCACGCGGAACGAGGGTTCCTGTTGCGGTCACGCAGACCGCGCTCCAGCCGATTCAGCGAAGCCCTCGACCGCGCCCGAACTGTCTGCGGGGGAACAGCGGGCGGAGACGAAACGAGAGGCGGTGCCGGGCAAGTCGAAGGGCTGCTGCTGTAGCGGTTAAGGCCGGCAGGGACAGGTCAGACAGGCGCCGCTCTGCGCAGCGCCTGTCGATCAGCCGCATTCTGAACCGATGCTCCTAGGAGGTTCGTCTTGAGCACTGTGACATTAGAGGCTGGCGGCCTCTTCGAGGAGCTTGACCATCTCGGGGTCGAGAAGCAATTGAACGCGGAAAACGGCGTCCGTCGGGCAGAGGCGAACCCCGCCTCCGGCAGCGTCACGGTCGACTACGATGAGACTGTCACCACCGTCGAGAAGCTGCAGCGGAAGCTGAATTCCTGCGGCTTTCGCTGCCGCGGCAGCGTGACGCCACGGCATGTCTGCGAGCCCTCCACGGCATTGCCGCCAGGAGCGCCGCAGTCCGCTCGACCGGCTCACGAGGGCCATGGAGGACCGACGCCGGCACAGGACGAGATGGCGCACGAGATGGGCCATGGGTCCGGCATGGACATGGCCGACATGGTGCGCGACATGCGCAACCGTTTCTGGATCGCGCTGGCCTTCACGATCCCGATCTTCATCTATTCGCCTATGGGCGGGATGTTCACGCCGCCGGCGCCGCCCTTCGGACTGGACCTCTATCTGTGGCTGTTCTTCCTCGGCAGCATCGCGATCGTCTATCCGAGCTGGCCGTTCTTCACCGCCGCCTGGCGGGCGCTCCGGAACGGCATCCTCAATATGGC
>Ga0114915_1000668_pt1 | contig 15303 bp, 2 predicted proteins | sample MalvirAntarct_55_FD_87288 | JGI IMG/M metagenome (GOLD analysis project Ga0114915, IMG submission 87288) | Marine viral communities from the Global Malaspina Expedition - Malaspina viral metaG Antarct_55 | ecosystem: Environmental > Aquatic > Marine > Oceanic | place: South Georgia Island...
GCCATACGCTGCATCATCAGCGGAAACGATTTTAGCTGGAAGGCCAGAGCACCAAGCGGTGTCTGTGCCCACAGCGGGATGTCGTCTGCGTTCGGCTGGAACACGCTTTCGTTGGCAAAGCGCATGATCCCCATCCGAAGCCCCTTGTCGCTGTCAAGTAGGCTCCTGTCCGACAAAGACGTATTGCCGTTTGCCTGACCCATTGCGTAGCTTTCCATGCCAAAGTGCTTGAGCTGACGATACGCAATCTTGTACGCACGCGGCTGCTGCTCAAGCGGAGCGTTAGGCTTGTAGTTCTTTAGCGTCTTGAGCTGGTAAGTTTGGAACGCTTCGTATCCGACTGCGCCTGCCATCTGGCGCATGGTATCTGTCCAAGGTGTAAGCATGGTAGCGTTGAAGAACGAGTTGGAAAACTTGCTGTCGTTGCCACCGTACATATGCACCATGCGGTCATGGACGATGTTTTCCATAGCAACACCGACGTTCTTCATGGCCGTGGCGTAGTCAGGGTCGTTCAAGTTCTTACTTGCCTTGACCCATGAACCAAAGCTGCCAGATCGGATGATGGGGAGAACCACGTCACCCAAGGACGTCAGCGTGGTGAAGCCAAGTAGCGTCACGTTGTTGATCGTCCGTAGGCTACGACTTGCGTTAAGCATTGTCTTCCCATTGGCAACGCCGCCGTTGATCGGCTGCTTGCGCGAAACCCGCATCGCATTGTCGATGAAGCTCTGATCGTCTGGTTTGATCGGGGTGGCTACGCCTTTGAAATCTTCGAGCGCACCCATGATTGCGTCCACGCGACGTTCGTATGTCTTGCTGATCGTACCATCTGCCGTAGTTACGGCCTGCTTCATCAGCATGTCCCGTGCGATTGGTGCGCCTGCTGGTGAGTTGAAGACTTGGATCAGAGCATCAACGAACGGGTCAGCCCGATCAGGCTGAGACGCGAAGGGCATGATCGTACCCTCTTTAAGGTCAACCTCTGTTACGCCATCACCATCATCAACTACCCTAAAGTTCTTCACGTACTGTTTGTTCGTCGAGAGCAACTTCTTAATGCCCTCCTTACCGCCGGATACCGCCGTGATGTAGTCACTTGTGCCGTGAGCGTTTAGGCCAAACTTTTCTACGTGCAGCATACGTCTGCTGCTAGCCTCTAATGATTTAACGAGCATGGCCTCTAAGTTATTTTCGAGGAAGCCTTCCAGCTTCTCCATAGCTGCGGGGTGCTGCTCAAGACGGATCATTCTACTGTAATCAATAGATGATGCGGATGGGCTTGTAGACGACCCGCGAGCCGACCCAGTATGAACCGCGTCTTCAGCGTCTAGGCCAGCGAGAGTATCGAACATTTTGTCGGTAAACTCTTTGATCTGCGTTTCAGTCACAACAACGCTCGCCGCTGTCTTCTCACGAAGAAAGTAGTCCCTCATGCCCAGACGGAAGCCCTCTTCGTTTGCGCGTATGGCCTCTGGGTTCCACACTTGTGGAACGTAGTTCCGAGTGAAGCCGACAAACATATCAGCTTTACGCATCCGCTCGTATTCGTCGTTAAATTCTGTGCGTATTTTAGTTACAGCGTTCTTCTCTGCGTCATTCAGAAGGCTGAAATGTCTGGTGTCAGGCCCAAAGCGAAGCGCCTTCATAATGCGTGTGTGAGATTTCGGTTGCGGTGCAGACTTGAACACCAGCCCCGCGTTACCTTTGACCCAGTCCACCAACTTGCCATCAGCGTCAGGCAAATCACTGAGCACCTTGTGGATCGGCATAAACTTAGACGCAAATGTTTGGCTCATGTCGGGAAAGTGTTGCTTGTACCAGCCACCAAGCCAGTTCATCCCCATCCGCTCCATGTTCCCCGACTGACTTCTCAAGAAGCCGAACCAGCCAGCCTTACGGACGGCCTTTTCTTCTCGACCAGTCAGAACTCGTTGGCGCATGATGGAACCCATCGCGTCCACAAGATCGGGTGGCGTGCCTTTGGCTTCCAGATCGTCCAAGTATTCAGTCGCTCTGATCGGGTCTATCTTGTCGATGTTTCCATCGACCATGCCCGACACGAGAGCACCGTTGAAGCCAGCAGGCGAGTTGCCTGTGTCACGATAATACATACGAGTGTCGTCTTCGTTGAACAACTTAGCTTCGATGTGCTTGGCTTGCTCTGGATTGAACAGAACGAAAGCGTCGTACACCTTCTGAGTGCCTGCTCTGAGACCCTCATCGGTCATGTCGCCAAAGGCTTCACGCTCACTCATTGTGTTTATATGCGTGGTCTTCAAGCTGTCGTAGCCCATGTCCTCAAGCATCGAGTTGACTGACATTTTAGATTGCGACCGAGACACTCCCGTTGCGCTAACGAAAAGATCGGCAAGCATGTTGTAAGTAGCGTCGCCGTTAAAGCCAGTTTGAGGCATACCCTTGATGCGCTTCTCAAGTTCGGGTTGTGTGTAGACGCCATCATCAATCAGCTTGCGGAAGACCGTCTGCATAAACGGGTCGTCCAGCCCGTGCTTGGTTGAACTGGAGAAGTCAGCGGTGCTCATCATCCGCGTGTAGAGCGGTAGAACTAGCGGCTCGGGAACGATGCCGTAGCGATCCATCATGTCACTGATGGCCTCTTCGACAGACAACAGATCGTCAATCTCAGCGGCCAAGTCGTCCTTAGTTTTGGCGAACTGATTGCGCTCGAACGAAAGCATTGAAACGCTTTCCTCGTCCAAGTCCTCAAGCCTCATTCCTCCCAGCATACCCTCTTGCTGTTGGTTGTAGTCCTCCACAAACTCACTAGCTTCTGCGTATTCACGTCGTTTCTGGGACAGCTCTGACCTTACTTCTCCAAGCTCAATAGCAGCATCTTTCAGCTCCTCTTTAACTTCGGCTGACGCTTTAGAGTTGTTGACCATTGCCGTCATCGCACCAATGGTGGGACGTCTAGCGTAGACGCTATCCAACGTCTGGGCGTCTGGCGAAATGTAAATTCCTGGGCCGTATGCTCCACCACCTTGAGACATGACGACGTCTGGGTTGACGTTTTGATCGAACGCCTTGCCGTTTGGAGTTGCATGATAGTACGTGATTGGCCCGTCTTTGGTTTCGCTAAACTTGCCACCGCCAGTGTACTTTTTGATCCGAGCTAGACGGTCGCCGTTTGATTGACGCAGCACGTCATTCGCATACTGGCCAGCATAGACAGGAGATACCGCACGCGCCTTCTTTCCGAGCGTCGCAAAGGGTGATCGTGTTGGTGCCTCGAACATGTCGCCGTAGAACATAAGATGACGGAACTTCTGCTTCACGCTCTTGCGGCCAATAAGGCCATTGGTAATGTACGCGACGTATTCTACCGCACGGTCAATGGCCCTGTGAAAAGAGTTCTTGAGGGAGAGGCTTCCAATATCCCCACCGTTGAGCGCTTTAAGGATGTCGCCACGGGCAACTCGCTCGCCCATATATTTAGTGAGGTTCTCCGCGAACCATTCTTCGGCAAGGATAAGCTCCTTCTGTGTCTCAGTTGCATCTGGGTACTTCCCTCCATAATCCTTGTTGATCCTAGTCTTCAGGCCGTCATTGGCGCTGCGATAAAACTCAACAACAGCGTCCATCTCCGTCTTTGGCAACATGCCTGCACGGATGACTGTGTGTGTAATCTCATGGACTACGTCGAAAGGATTGGTGTTTCCTTTGGTGAGGCCAATGGCCAGACGGCGGCTGTTCGAGCGCAGCTTCTTAAACGCGTCGCCACGGAAATCCATCGCTACGTTCTTCATGCCCATCGGGTCTACACCAGCCAGACGAGCAACGTCTGCTGCGTCCATGATGTTGGTGTCGTCTAGGATGTCTCGCGTTGCCCTGCCCATCAAGTTAATCATGCGGTAAGTCATTGTGCGCTGCGTGTAGTTTACCACGGGGTCGCGGTGCGTCAGGTAAGACAGGACATTCCTAACACCGAAGGGTGCGCTGGGCGGTATGCCGACAGACGAGAACCCGCCGACGCCGTGGTCAGCTTCAGTCTTGACGCGCTCGCGAATGTAAACGGCTTGTAAATGCTTGGGAACCTTGCCCTTCGGGAACTTCCTAGCTTGCAAGCGTCGTGTTTGCTCTGCGATTATGGCGTCTATGGTGGTGCTTTGATTGTCGTCTATCGCATCGCGGAGCATCGGGTAGAAGTCGCTGTCTTTAAACCGACCCCACTCCTCTGGGATTTCACCACGAGGTATGTTTTTTTGCGTAAGGTTTCCCTCGTATGCGAGGTTGTCTTTTTCCAGCATCATCCAAGATATTTGCTGCTGGCGACCTGCGTCCGTAATGTTAGATCGAAACTCCGCTTCAAGCTCGGCTTGCCCCATAACACGCAGACGTGATGTGTAATTATCGTCACCCGCTGAGACCTTATTATTGAGACCCGTCTGCTTGCCTGACTTGATATTTTTGGCTTCTTTGATCTGAGCGTCCAGACGCGCTTGGGCGGTGGCGTGCTTGACGATTGATGTGTTCACTAGAAGCGCACGCTTCTTTCGTTTCGCGACCACAAACGGGCTGGACATCTGCGCTCCGTTCTCGGCCCTCACGTACTCAGACTTGAGGATACTTTGCGCGAGCTGGATCGAATACTGTATCGTGGTAAAGTCTTCGTTGACTACCTTGCTTGGTGGCCTTGCTGTTGGATCAAAACTTTTGTGGCCGTCATGGAACGCGTCTATCAACGCGACTGCGACCTCGGATTGGTCAGCCTGCACACGCCAGCCTTCCTGTTCATTGGTGCTAAACTCGACCGCATCAATACGATTGTCTGCAAGTCCGTTTTTACCGCCATAAATAAGTTGGTTTAAGTCTGCAAAACGCTGGGTGTATATGTCCTTGTACCGCTTAAACGGCATGAGCGTGTTGTCTTGGAAGTGCGGCTTTGCTCCGTAAACTGACTTATCAGAACGCGGCCCAACATTAGCAACGATGCCTGCATAAACCCTTCTCAACTCATCGAACGCATTGACCACTGCTGTATCGCTGCCGTCACGTTTGGGGCCGTATGCTATGATCGCATCCAAAATGTTTTCTTCTGCAATCTGGAGCTTTAGCTGGTAGCCCTTGTAGACAACCCCCGCTGCGCTGGTAGGCGCTTTAAAGTCATCGAACTTACGATAGTGCATCTCCGCATCTGGAAGAACTTTAGCGAAGAGCGGCTCTAGTGCTGGGTCGATTTCTTTCTTTGAGAAGTAACGATCAAAGACACCCTTGATGGTGCGCTGTATTTTCTGCCAGAACGACTTGTCCTTGAAGTGGCCAGCGGAACGGTTCTCTAGCGCCCAGCTCGTGAAGTTGTCAGCAAAGATGCGACGCGCTGCGCCCGACTGGTTGGGCTTGTAGTCTTTCAACGGGGCCAGAAGAGAAGCGTCGCCACTGGCTATCTGACGCTTGAGTGCAGACCAGAACTCCAGACGATCCTCTGGTGTCATAATGTTGTCGTATGCCCAAGACGCCGTCTCGCGAAGGAGCATGGGTGTACGCTCACCTTCGTCGGCTACCTTGAGAGCGTCGGTGCCCTCGATCTTGTTTGTCTTTGGGTTGTACTGGAATGTGCCAGACGGCTCATCGAAAGCAGGGGCTTTGGATATGTCACCGCCAAGACCTTCGATCATCCTTGCGGCAGCGACAGCCTCTTCGGGAGAGACTTTGTTTAGGATCGTCTGGATGTCTACGGATGCCTGCTCTCGAACGGCTGAAGGCTTCACGTATCCCGATCTTACCTCGCGTCGCATGACCTTGTGCATTTGTTCAAGGTCACTGATCAGAACCGCGATCTCATTCTCGGTCTTAGGTATCGGTGAGTTCTCAGCTTTAGCAATGTAGCCGACGATTTGCGCGGCGTTTAAGCTCTTCATATCTGACAAAGGCTTGGACGTGTAGCGCTCGATGGCCATTGTCTCTTCGGTAGATAGGCTGGTTTTGCTGATCTCTGTCTTACTCAAAAGACCTGACATCACAGGGAAGCCTTGGCCCGTAGCGTCGCCAGACATGAAGACGCCGCCTAAAGGTTGGAACTCCATCCCCTCGACAGGCAAAAATTCTTCAGCGTCGTTATTAAACAAAGACGTCTTGGCCTCGACAGACATGGTGTCACTTACGCGCTTGTAGGATTGGACGTACCGCACCTCAAAATTCTCTATGCCTGCTTTGCCAGCCAGACTTTCAAGCGACACATTGTTAGCCGCTTGCCGTGGGGCCATAATGCGAATGTCGCTAGGGTCTTCCTTGTGCTTGATGATGGCCAGACGGTTGCCGTTCTGTGGGTCGATCAGTTCAGCCGCAGTTAGTTTGGGAGCGCCTACTCGAACCACGTCCCTGCTTTGCGTACTTAGGTCGTCCATGATTTGGCTGTCTACGGCACTGTCCGTAGTGCCAGCGACGAGGGACGCTTTGTCCTTCTTGCCGCCTACTTTCTGGCGCTTGATGTAAATAGTCTGGGGGCTGTCATATACGCGGCGGGTGATACCGTCAGCAAAAACTTCTGTGCCCTTTTTAACTTTGATGCGACCGTTCAGAGTGTTGACTACTGTACCACCAGTGGCCTCGAATGAGACGATGGTCTGCTTGTCTTTTGGTGTGTCCAGCTTTATGCCGCCCACGATAATAACGTCTCCAGCAGTTACTTCTGTAGACGGCGTTGCCTTTACGCCACCTACAGTGGGCTTGGCAGCTTTAGCGCCGATCATCTTTTTGGCAGCAGCCAGATTGAGGGCTGCGCCTGATTGAACCACATGCTCTGCCAGCGTCGTCACTCGTGCGTTCGCTGCGATATTGTCCGTAGACATCTGGATGGCTTGCGCTTCTTCAAGGTAACTCTTGCCCATGAAGAAATCTTCGCCGCGCTCAAGGAGACCTTTGATCTCCGTGCGTTCAGGGTCAGACTTATTTAAGCGAGAACCTTTGCGAAGTAGACCTAACACCTGTCCGTTCTGGTTGCGGCCAGCGCCCTTCAGTTCAAACGCGCCTTCGATTGCGGAGCTAGTTCCCATCCGCCGTTGTTGCGCTGCGTATGTTTGAGGGTCGAGACGCACCTTGCCCATTACTTCGCGTATCGGAACCTTCTTCCCTCCAATCTTAATGGTGGGGATTTCCTCGACGGGTACGTCTAGCTGGTCGAAGTGGTCTTTCATAACTTGCAGCTTGGCCAGCCTGAGAGCCGTGTCGTTATCAAATACGCTAGGCGTTCCGTCCTCTGAGGACATTAGCTTCTTAGCGTAGTCCCGTATTCTTTTGTTCTCGGATGCGTTTGGAGTGAAGCTCTTTAGCGCTTTCTCGGCCATCTTAGTCAGGCCGTCCAGCTCAGTCTCGTCCGCTTTAGCTTTGGCAACGAAGCTGTCGTACATGGCCAGAATGTCAGGAGTTTCGTAGTCGATGTCCGCTGCGTTTAGCTCGACTTCAAGCGCTTTACGGACGTCGTCTTGCGGAACATCGTCAGCTATATTGCCGAGGTATTTAGCGAGGAGGTCTTCTTGGTCTATCGCGGACTGACTAACTTTACCCGCTTTCGCTTCGACTGCCATCCTAACTTGCTTTAGGTTGATGACGTTGTTGGCATTGGGCACCACGTCGTCAATGGAAATGCCTTCAACTGTCATCAGATCACTGGCTGTGGTGAGCTTTGTGCCACCATGCGCGAAGTTTACAAACGGCTTCTCTGGCGTTGCATCGGCTTGTGTCTTAGCAAAGCGAGTAAACTGGGCCGTATTTCCATTAGCGATGTCCGCAACAATTTGTGCAAGATCACTAGCTGGGTCTGCGGGTTTGACCACTGGCTTCTTTTTCTGAGGCTTCTTAACTGCCGCTGCGGCAGGCGCATCAACAACCTCAGTCTCGACCAGAGGGAAAACTGATTGCAGCGCTATCTTCCCTTTTTCTGTTCGGAGGTTATCAAGAAGGTCTTGCTGCGTTGCTCCGTCTGGGAAAGTCTTTTCTGGGTTTAAACGTGCGAATACTTTGAGAGCCTCGCCAGTGGCGGGGGCGTCTGGATCGAATGTTCCAATGGTCTTGGCGACTTCGACTTCGACTTCGACTTCGTCCTTGACCTCCTCATCGAGACGGGCTTCCGCGTCGTCCACAGCTTTAACAACAGGCGTTGGGGCTTCGGCGGTTGGAGTGTCTACGGTTGGAGCTGCGTCAGCCAGTTTCTTTTTCTTTCCATAAGCGACTATCGCAGGTATCTGGCTTGTTTTCTTTCCGTCAGCGTTTGGCGGTCTTGCGACCTTGCCGCTCGGCTCCAGAACAACAGGAATGTCGCCGCTCTCGATCCAACCTAAAGCATCAGCAGACGTATAGTCTGTGCCAGCTTTTTTTAGCTGGGCGTCTAACGTCACTTTCTGCGCGTCGGACATATTGGCGACGACCGCAGCCTTTGGAGGTTCTGGCGCTACTGGTTTGGCGGCAGTCGTGACAACAGTTGTTTTATCTCCAGTCGCGTCGTCCGTGGTTTCCTTAGTCGTGGTTGTCTCTTGGCTTCCGCCTTGCGGTTGCGCGACTGGGGTTTGGGGTGCTGGGACGACTGGGGTTTGGGGGTTAAACTTTGCAGCTAACGCCTGTGCGTCTACAGTTAGTTTTGCGTCGTCTACTTTTTGAGCAGCGGCTTTAGCCTTCGCTTTAACTACATCTGCTTCGCCCTCGACACGGCCAGCACGGACGCCACGTACTGCGCCCACGGTGCCCAGTACGCCGCCCACGCCTGCGCCCATTACAGCGCCAAGGCCGACAGCACGATTAAACTCGGCTTGGTTGAAGCCCGTTTGCAGCCCAATGTCTTGCTTGTAGGACTGTTCGGATACGTTGATGATCGCTTCTTGGCCAGCGGAGAGAGCGCCCTCGGTCGCGGCAGAGGCGGTCATGCCCTTGGCAGCAGCTTTGATCGGGGTTCCCTTGCCAAGAGCAACAGCAGTACGCATTGCGCCTTGAGCAACGCCTTTAGCGGCAAAACCACCAATGAGGTTGATTGGATCGAGCAGCACAGATGTCGCTATGTCTCCGGCTGCGCCGAAGCCACGTCCACCTTCTTGATAGAAGAATGGCAGGCCGTCCCAGACTTTGGATAAGCGTGCGTTGCGAGATTTCTCGTCTGTGGATGTGCCGCCGCCCTCAAGGTAACGCTCTGCTGCACCTAATGTGTTAAGCTGCGCCCAGTTTTCATCAGAGTAAAACATGTCTAGCAGCGCTTGGTCTGGGAAATTGCCGTACCGTCCACGGAGATCGTTCAAAAATGCGGGGTTCTTTGTTACCGTCTTGCGGTCAAAATTGTCTGCGTATCCCATCGAGGGGCCAGTATCAGCGGCAGGCGTATTGGGAAGAGAGAAGTCTACTTTTGGTGCGTTAAATTCCATATCGGTACTCCAGTTTCCGAATTTCGCTCAGAATACTGAAGTAGCCAGACGTGGTCGTCCTTACTGGTTTAGTCTGTTAGGTATCGGTATGCCGACTGCGCGTCGTTATAAATTTCCGATCCGATCTGATTAGCTTTCTCACTAAAGCTCTGTATTTTAGTGCCGTCTCGGTGGTGAGTTTTTTCAAACGCGTTGCGCCAGTCGCGCCTTTCGCCCTCGTCTGCCATAGTTGCGTAAGGCGGAACCACTCCTGTTGCCTCTGCTTTTGCGGCAAGGTCTTCGGCTCTCTTCAAGTTCACCGCAGAGATGGCGTTCGGGTTCGGTTCGGGGTCTCCTCCCTCTGCGGGGTTGGCGTTCGATGGAGGAGGGATACGGCCTTGCGCGATCAGTTGCCTTCTATATTCAGCCATAACGTCTGTAGCTTCAGAGCTGAGTATTCCATCCTTGGGGTTTTCTGAGACGACTGCGGCTGGGACTGGGACGGTTGGGTTTTTCATGTTGCCTTCTGGATTAGAGTAATCATACGAACGTGCGCGGATTTCCGATTGGAGTTCCGACATCATTTTTAGGTACGCCTGCTCTACTGATCCGTCGCTTAATTTACCAAGGGCAGCTTGAACTTTCTTGGGGTCGTATCTAGCGTCACCTCTTGGGTCTACCCATGCAAGTTCTGTCACAGCGTGCTGTCTTGCCATAGATTTATAATGCGGCCCAATCCGTTGCTTGTAATTCCGCAAGCCTGCTTCCAGTTTTTTAAGAGCTTCCGCTGGGTTTGTTGCTGACGACATTAATACATCGTTAGCGTCTTTAATTGCGGACTGGTTGGTTGCGGTTATTGCTGTCTCCAAAGAGCTTAAGTACGACTGGAATGTCTCCATTTTTGGCTTGACTAACTCCGCCTCCGTCAGCGCAGCAAGATTGGAAAGGCTGTCTTTCATTAGCGGGGCATTGTTTGTCAGCGCTGCTCTAGCAGCAGCAGTCATCGCGTCTAGCGAAACGGCTACATCATCCACTTTCTGAAGGGTATAATTATCGCCGTTTTCTTCTTGCACCATAAACCCTTTGAGCACCTCATTGATAATCGAGATCGTGCTCGGCGTCATAACAAAGCCGTCTGGCCCACCCAGCGCTCTAACTACGTGCTGACCCGCAGGGTTCCCGTTCGACATACTTGCACCAGCACTGTTTTGAGTGAATGTGTCCGTACCCTTCTTAATGTTAGACATTACGAGAGCGCTCGCTTTCCCACTCACGATGGAGGGAACTGTTTGAAGGGCGGCTATTCTGCCATCTTCGTGCTCAACAGAGTTGACGGTTAAGAACGTATCTATCTGAGCCATGACCATATTATATATTTCATTGCTGGTTCCGTAATCACCTGGGCCGAACGGGGTTATGAACTCTTCTCTTAGGTCGTCCGGCACTCTTGACATCATTTCTTGTGTGACAGTGCGCCGGACTTCTTCTCTAGGAAGTCTCTTCAGCATACTCATTATCTGGCTCTGCATACCGTTCAGACCATCTTTAACCGAACTCTTTATCGTCAACTTTTCACGAGAGATTTTTTTTCGCTTTTCTTCTAGCCGTACCTCTTCCAGTTTATCTAAAGGACGTTGCATAGAGTTCGTGAAATGCTCCATAGCGTTTTCACTAGAATTAAACGCGGCGTGGTAGTTCGGGTCGTTAAAAAACCTGTCTTTGATGTGATCATCCAAATTTTCTTTCTCAATAAGGCCGTCTTTGAATAGCTTTACTAGGTAGTCACTCGCGTCCACTCGGAGCTGTTGAACCGCTCTTTCTGTGTTTTCTGCCGAAATCCCCTTGGCTTTCTTGAGGACAGCTTCGGCCACAATAGGGTTCATACGAAACATTCGCGTGATGTCGTCTAATTCTACATTTTTCAAGTCAGCAACGGAGAGACCGTTTATGTATGCCTGAACTTTAGGAAGGTTTACGTCTGTCAAGTCGGACATCACCTGACCGCGTTGATCCGAAGTGAACATATCTGTCAGGTCAATGCCCATCTTGCCAACTAGAGGATTGTTCTCCGCAAATTCCTTCGCTACTTGAGAGTAGTTAATTCGTTTCTGGACGCCTAACTGCTGGTCGAACGGGCCTTTGGGCGGCATGGTCGGCGTGGCGTTTAAAAGCGCGTTGTTAATCTCGTTTTGCAGGTTCTCTTTTACGAAACTTTCGTTTTTAAACTGAGCTATTATAGAAGCCTGACCTTCAGCAGCCAGACGACGGGCTTTCTTTTCTTGGTTATCACTTGCTAACTTGCGGAGAGCTTCGCCACTACCTGCGCCACCAGCCAGATAGTTACGACCGCCTGACATGCCGTCTATGTATTGCTGAAACTGAGCAAGCGTAGCTTCGGGGTTGTTCTGCTTAAACTGCTCAAAAGCCTCGGCAACCTTGCGCCGTTCAATCCTGTTCTCGTCGCCACGGTTCTGAAAACCTGTGGCCATAGATGTGAAGTTTAACATTTACTTTTCCTTTATCGGCGGACGTTGTCCGTGGAACGCTCCGTAGCCCCAGCTTTCCTGATTTCCTAAGAAACCGCTACTGCCAGTCGTACCGTCACCAAACGCTTTGTTGTTGAACCAATCGTCCCCGCCGTCTAGCCACCAATCATTTGCGGCTCGGCCAAATGCTCCCCCAGCCGCAGCGCTGTTAGCGGCTGCTGTGTTGTAGCGAGAGCTGGCGTTGTTAGCCATGTTGTCATAGCCCGAGTTCGACGCGCTGAAGTAAGAGTTGGGATCAAAGTTCATCTGGTATGGATTACTCACGGCGCTGTTCAAGTTAAGGCCAGCAACAGTGGCAGACGACGACGGTGCCATGTAACCAGCCAGCCCCGTGCCTACGTTCATACTGTCGTAAATAGATGTACCCATGCCCCGCATGTCGTTGTAGCCACCAGCACTGCCGATGCCGAAGCCTACGTTCGCTGTGCCCGTGGGAAGGAAGCCCATTGAGGAGTTGGCGCTTCCAATGTTTGCGTCGTATACACTGCTGCCGACTGCGATAGGGGCGTTAAAGTTGTTGGCGCTGCCAATGGTGCGGTCGTAAGCAGCGCTCGGAACCGCGTTATAGTAGCTCATTGCAGAGTTTGCGCTGGGCGCGGTCGGTAGGTTGAGCAAGTCGCTGATACCAGCCTGCCCAACGCCTGCCTCTTCCGACATGATTGCGTTACGGTTGCTTATAACTTGATTGATGTCGTTCCCGTAGACGCCCTGCTTGCCTTGAATGTAGGCCAAACTTTCGTCATAGGCGCGGTTACGAGCGTTAGCAAACTCTTCGCTTAGACGGGCTGCAATGTCTCCACGTTTGGCGGTGCCTGTTGTCGAGACGTCCATGCCACTACGCATCAGGTCTGCCTCGTTCACTGAAGCCACGGCTGTCGCCGCTCGGTCTACGTCTGAAAGGTTTTCCTCTGTACGTCTTCCGATCTCACCACGGATGTCGGCGTCCGTAATCATCTGTACGTCTGGGATGTCTTGCAGACCTCTTTGCGTCCCACGAAGGCCAGAGCGAAGGTCGTCAATAGCAGAGGAGATGTTGCCACGCTGCCGCATGATGTCTTGCCGCTCGGTAGCGGCTGTATCCATCGCACCCTCGAATGCGTTAATTCCATAGCCACGTTCACCAGCCCGTGTGGACTTGGCTTGAAGGTAGTTTTGGTAGTCACGTTCGCTCTCGAACCCAGCGGTAGCTTTCGCTTCGGCCAGCATGTCCAGAGCCTGCGCTCGCTCGTCACCCTTGAGGTTCTGATTGCGAAGCATCTGCTCGATTTCAAACGCACGCTCTCCCTGCGAGTTTGTCTTGGCGTTCTGATATTCCCCCACTCGGAACTCTTGTTCCGCAGCGGCAGTCGCTTTGCGCGTTAGGTATTCTCTGCGCTCTTCGTCTCGCTCACCACGAGCGATAGACTGGGCCTCTTCCATCTCTGAAAGGGCGCGACGGCGTTCTTCACCACTGATGTTCTGGTTCTGAAGGAGCTGACCGATCTGGAACTCACGCTGACGTGCAGCGGCTCTATCCTCAACGATCTGCCGATCAACACCGCGCATACGCTCAGACAGAAGTTGCTGCTTGTATCCACGCAGCTCGGTTTCGCCAAAGGCTCTTTCGTTTTCTCTTACGTTGCGATTGAACCCTTCCATCTCCCGCTGGTAGGCGTTCTCTTCTTGCTGCATTTCGAGCTGTTGAAGGCCAAGCTGGTAGTTTCTATCAGCTTGCTCTGCCTGCTGCTGCATCGCTTGTGCGTTTTGGTTTTTTGCACGATTGCCTGCTATGTGAGATTGGAAAACACCCGCCGCACTTAGAATTGCACTAAACATTTATGCGGCCCTCACGTTTGTTGAGAAGGCACTGCCGATTGGATTGCCAAACTCGTCTAGTTCTTCTTCTTCTTCGCCGTATAGATTGTAGTAACCAGCTTCGGTTAGCGGGTCAGTCAAAGCGTATTCATTCGTAAAGCTGTAATCCGATGACGAGTTGTCTAAGCGGTTCTGGACAGCCAGTTCGTCAGCCTCGACCAGACCGAGGCGTCTAGCCATCTCATTGTCTAGCCCTCTGATTTCATCTCCCGCTTGGGTCGCGCCATACAAATCGACGTTCTCCCTAAGTGGCTCGATCATGCCAGCGTACTCGTCGTAGTTGGCACGGCTATAATCGCTATCGCCAAGGCTGGTGAGCATCTCTAGCGCGTCTGTCTCGTACTGGCCCCTTGTGTCGTACAAGCTGTCTAGCCTGTCATTGACGAGACCCTTGCCCGTTGAGATGTCCTTACGCATATCGCCAACCCTACCGCCGGAGAAGTAGTTTAAATCCCCTGCGTTGCCGCCAAGAGCCGCCAGCATTTCGTTCATCTCAGCTTCATCATATGGGTTGAGGTCGTCCAAGCCAGCCGTGGCTCCCGTAATGCCCTCACCTATGGCATCGATCTCGCCAGAACGCTTAATGGTCAGGTCGTCTAAGAGTTTTTGTGCGTCTGCGTAGTCTTGCGTTGCCATGCCGTCTTCCCCTTCGGCACCGAAGTTAAAGTCTAGCAAGCTCTCAAACCCTGTCACGTCCCGTTGACCAGACGTGATGCGTTCTTGGATCGCGTCAAGCGCGGCTTGTGAGTAGTAGTTTCCGCTAGTCGCTGATTTTTCAGCCGCGTTGGCCGCGTTCCCATAGTTAGTTTGAGCTGTATCAATACGATCAAGCTCGTCTTGTCGGTCTGTGAACATCCTATTTACGTCACCCTCAAGAGAACCCAAGTCTTCCAGCGGATAACGGAAGTCGTCAGACGTACTAAGCTCGCTCTCGAAGCGGTTGGCTCCTAGCTGGGCGGCGTCTATGTTTTTGCGTAGAGCTTCAAGCTCAGATAGGTTGGATATGTTGAGGCCAGCGATGTCGTTCTCCGCGTCGCCGCCGAAAAGCCCACTGTATTCGTCGTAAAGGCCAGCTAGACGGGTGCCTTCAGCTCCGACGCGAGTTTCCTCAGTTGCACGGTCGTCCCTCAACCCTTGGAGTGAGGTCTCGACGCCAGCCAAGTCGCTCCCCTCTCCAGTGAGGTCAGATAAGTCAAAAGAAAGTGGGTTCTCAAATCGTCCAGCATCACGCTTGAGAGTGTTTATGCGGTTTTGCAGCGCGTCGATCTGCGACAGGTCAGCAATGCCGAGTTCGGCTGCGCTATCTCCATATCCCGTCGCTGAGTTCGTTATGCCTTTGCGGTAGTTGTCTATGTTCCCCTGCTCTCTGTCCCGATCCCCAATCAAGCCGTCGAGCTGGCTCTCTAGGCTTTGGATTTCCGAAAGCCCGTCGCTAAAATCATACCCCATCTGGCTGTCGAAGCGGCCAGCTTGACGCTGCCTGTCATCGATCTGCGTCTTGAGGGTGTCAAGAGCATCGCCAGAAGTGAGATCGTACCCGCCAAGGCTGTCTGCAC
>Ga0114915_1000673_pt1 | contig 15254 bp, 15 predicted proteins | sample MalvirAntarct_55_FD_87288 | JGI IMG/M metagenome (GOLD analysis project Ga0114915, IMG submission 87288) | Marine viral communities from the Global Malaspina Expedition - Malaspina viral metaG Antarct_55 | ecosystem: Environmental > Aquatic > Marine > Oceanic | place: South Georgia Island...
CTACTCGGCCAATTGCGCCCGCGCGACATATTGCCGGTGATGCCTAGCGGTGGCGACTTCACCACGGGCATGTCCATGGGCGAATGCACCGAAGTCATGGTCAAGCACTGGGGCGTGACTCGCGACGCTAGTGATGCCTTCACTGTGCGTAGCCACAAGCTGACTCTTGCGGCACTGGCTGCCGGCCATTTGCAGCAAGATATCGATGCCGTAGAAGTTGACGACACACTAGTCAGCGACGACAACTCGCCGCGTGCCAACTGCACGCTGGAGTCGTTGGCTAGACTCAAGCCTGTGTTTGATAAAACCTCGGGCATCATCACCGCCGGTACGGCATCACGCTTTACCGACGGCGCGGCAGCACTTCTACTTACCAGCGAAGCTTATGCCGCCGAGAACGATTTAACGCCACTGGCCTGTGTGCGCGACTACGCTTTTGCTGGCGTCAGCGACATCGGCAGCGAGATGCTGCTTGGCCCGGCCGCGAGCATTCCGCGCCTGCTGGCCAAAAATAAACTCAGCGTCGAAGACATCGGCGTGTGGGAATTGCACGAGGCATTTGCTGCACAAATTTTGGCGAACCAAGCCTGCCTCGAGTCCAGCGAATTTGCCCAGCAATATCACGCCGGATGGGTGGCTGGACGCATTCCATTAGAGCGCTTAAATGCCTGGGGTGGATCGCTAGCGCTGGGCAACCCGTTTGCCGCTACTGGCACTCGCTTGCTGATGACTGCTGCGCGCCGGATGCACGCCGAAAACGCGCGCTATGCCGTGGTGTCGAGCTGTGCTGGCGGCGGTTTAGGTGCTGCGGTGTTGTTGGAGCGGGTGTAAGTCAAAAAGCTAAACGCTAGAAAGCAAAAACCCGCCTTATCAGCGGGTTTTTGTTTGGCTTACTTGTGAAGCAAAGCCTTAAAGATGGTGCGCTAGAGAGGACTTGAACCTCCACGCCTTGCGGCACCAGAACCTAAATCTGGCGTGTATACCAATTTCACCACTAGCGCATCGGCGCGCATGATAGCAGAGCCGATTGCTAGCTGCCATGCAGGCGGTGCAATTTTTTTAAAATCATACCGCCAAGTAGGCAAGAGAGTTACGCAACGCCTCTTACGAAGCCCGCATACGTCGTGTTTTCCTCGTGCCGCGCACATTCGCCACCACTGTTGCGGCAAAAGACCATAGCCCCGACTCATTGGGCTTAGGCACTTTACCATTACCCATGCGATGTAATTGGCGCGTGTACCACGACACTTCCATGATGGCCATGCGATCGACCATGCCAATACCCGTTTTAATCGGCTTAACGCGATAGCGCATTTCTTCGCCCGCCAATAAGCGATTAGCGGCATCTGGCTCGATGGCCAAAGGACGACCCAAACCGATCAAGTCCAAGGCACCCGAATCTAGCGCTGCTTGCATGACCGCTAATGTGCGAAAGCCACCCGTCACCATTAATGGCGTGCTGATATGCTCACGCACGGTTTCGGCAAAAGTTAAGAAATACGCTTCACGCTCGATAGTCGAGGCCTTAGCACCAGTCATCGCCGGCGCTTCATAGGTGCCGCCAGAGATTTCGATCAAATCGATGCCGGCATCGGCCAAGGCCTTGATGGTGGCAAGTGACTCTTCCTCAGTGAAACCGCCACGTTGGAAATCTGCCGAGTTCAGCTTAATGCCAATGGGGAAATCGGCGCCGACCTGCGCACGCATGGCGGCATACAGCTCGAGCACAAAGCGACGGCGTTTTTCAGGCGTTCCGCCCCAGCCATCTTCACGCACATTGTGCCGCGGCGATAAAAACTGGCTGACCAAATAGCCGTGCGCACCATGAATTTGCACACCAGCAAAGCCGGCTTTTTTAACGATGCCTGCGGCATTGGCGAAACGCGCAATGGTGTCGAGAATTTCAGCCTCGGTCATCTCGCGTGGCGTCGCAAAAAATGACTGCATTTCAGCTTTAAACGGAATCGCCGAAGGCGAAATATTTTCGCGATTCAAACCTTTCGGCGATTGCTTGCCAGGATGATTAAGTTGCACCCAAATGGCCGTGTCGTAGTCGCGGCCAGCCTGTGCCCATTCTTGCAGTAGTGGCAAATCGCGTTCGTCTTCAATCACCACATTGCCCGGCTCGCCTAAAAAGCGGCGATCGATCATGACGTTACCCGTCATCAGCAAGCCCGTGCCGCCTGCTGACCAACGCTGATATAAGCGCACCAAAGCTTGAGTGACGCGATTATCCATGGTGCCCATGGCTTCGCTTAAGGCCGACTTCGCAAGGCGATTCGGTAAAGTAGCGCCATTGGGCAGCATCAGAGGGACAGCTAAAGACAAGGACATGGTCGGGCTCCGATAAAAGTGAGCCCGAGTATAGACTATGACCTAGGCGCTGCGTATGGCCGACAAACCAACACGACTAGGCACGTCGGCATCGCCATGTAGGGCAATCAAAGCATCGCCCATGGCTTGCTCACACACCAATGACAACGCGCGAGCATCTCGTTCAGCCACCGCTTGCACTGGCAAGAACTGAACATCAACACGAATGCGCTCACCCGCCAGCACATTAAACAAATGCGGCACTAAATCATCGTTTCCAATAAATGGCGCTAAGGGGTGTAAGGCATCACCCTGGCGATAGCAAATAACGATGGGCTGAACCTTGCAATCGGTATCGCAAGCAACGGCGAATAGCTTAGGGAAAAAGCGCTGCACGCGATGACCATCGGTAGTGGTGGCTTCAGGGAAAAACAGCACACTACGGTTCGCAGCTAGTGCTGACTTCATCGAGCCTTGCACACGCGCTGAGTCACCTGAACCACGCTGAATGAATAAGGTGCCAACCGCCTGTGCCAAACGCCCAATCAATGGCCATTTAGCCACTTCAGCTTTGGATAAAAAATCCACCGGAGCAATGCCGCCAAGTACCGGGATATCCATCCACGAGACATGATTGCTGACCCATAAGCTCACGCCAGTGGTCGGCGTGCCATGCACATTAACATCGAGATTTAGTCGTGAAGCCAGACCATGCAGCCACCAGCGCACAATAGGTCTATGCCACGATTTCGGCTGTGTAAAAAACATGCCTGTGAGAAATGCCAACGTGCAGCCTGTGAGCAAATGCAGGACAATAAGCAGCAAACGCCATAATAGGCGCGGGCTAAATGGAGGGGTTTGCATCACGGCGGGGTGCTCGCGTTTACTTCGGGGCGTTCGTACTCGGCTCACGGCATCCTACATTTAGGCGGTCTTTAAGAACCGTTGAGCATACCGCCCTGCCATCGCTTGTACATCTAATAATATGAAGACATCGGCGCAGTTGAACTCTGGGTCCCAGCAAGCCTCACCACCAATCTGACAACCCATGCGTAAATACGCTTTGAGTAATGGCGGCAAACTGACACTGCCAACCATATCGCTCGAAAGCACGATTTCGCGTGTTGGACTTACACGCAACTCATTGGCAACAAAGTGCTTTTCACGCAATGTTGGCATCACGCTTGCCAAGGTCGTGCCGCCATCGGCAAGGCTAATGCTGGCGCAACCGATTAGGTAGCTAAAGCCTTCGCGCATTAAATAATCGGCCATGAATGACCAAAGCACAGTGATAGCACCACCGGAGCGGTAATCGGGGTGCACACAGGTGCGGCCAATCTCCAAGATACGCCCAGGCAAATTTTCTAGCGCGGAGACGTCGAACTCATTGGCTGAATAGAAGCCACCCGCTAAGCGAGCTTGCTCTTGGCTGAGTAAGCGTGTGGTTGCTACTAAACAATCGTTGGCTACGTCGTAAACTGTGATGTGGCGGCAAAACAGGTCGTAGCGATCATTATCAAGGCCATCGAAGGCCACGCCATACTCCATACCAAAGACTTCCGCGCGCAGCACTTGCGCTGCACGCATAGCATCGGGGGTATCGGCAAAGCGGGCTTCTAGGATAGGCTTCTGGCGCACTGCCTCGACCTGTGCTGCAACCTTAGCTTTCTTGCTAGCCTTCTTCGCAGCTTTAAAGCTCAAATTGCGCAAGAGTGACATGGGCATTGAAACCAGTGTTGGGACACGGCGAGTAGTCATAGGGCGGCTCTTATTTGTCGTTTTCATGCACGCAGTGTCATATCTAGCCATGTCGACAACGTGACAGATAGGTGACAATTAAGTGACAGGCCAAAGGCTTGCCATCGCACACATAGGAAGCCACATGGATCTCTCGCTCAGCGCCTTAGCACTCTATGCCGCCACCGGCATTTTCTCGGGCTTTTTAGCAGGGCTTCTAGGCATAGGCGGCGGCATGATCATCGTGCCCGCCCTACTCTGGAGCTTCCACTTGCAGGGCATTAGTCCTGAAGTCTCGACTCATATGGCCGTTGGCACTTCGCTCGCCTCTATTTTACTGACCTCTGTTAGTTCAGTGCGCACCCATCATCAGCATGGAAATGTTGACTGGCCGCTCATGGCCAAGCTCTCTATTGGTCTGATGATCGGCTCCTGGTTCGGCGCGCAAATTGCTCATGCCATGCCTGCTCGCACGCTGCAAATCATCATCGCGATTTTCGCTTTATGGACCGGCCAACACCTGCTGCGTGGACGCAAAGCTCAAGCACAGGACAAACCGTTTCCGGGCACTGCAGGAACTATTGCCGCTGGCAGCGTCATCGGCACCGCGTCAGCAATTTTCGGCATTGGCGGCGGCAGCTTAACCGTGCCATTTCTCGTGCATCACGGCATGCGCATGCAACGTGCCGTTGGCTCAGCTGCCGCCGGCGGCTTTCCCATCGCACTCGCCGGCAGCCTGGGCTTTCTTTGGGCAGGATGGTCAGAGCCCGGCCTGCCCGCAGGTAGCACCGGCTTTATTTATTGGCCGGCATTACTCGGACTCAGCATTACTAGCCTGATTTTTGCCAGCGTTGGCGCTCATGCAGCGCAACGCTTGCCCGCTGCACAATTAAAACGCTTATTTGGCATTTTGTTGCTCGCCGTTGGCGTACAATTTCTATTCGGCTTTCACTAAGCCCCTTCGATTGCACTAGATAAAAACCATAAGCACCATGACCGAAAAGCACTCCATCGACACGCCAATAGAAAGTTATGACCCCGAGCTCAGTGCTCGCGTGTACTGCATCCCAGAACAACAGGCCCTGCGCATTAGCGTGGGCTTGCTGCTAACCCTGTACGCACTGATTTTATCCAGCTTGCTGCCACAACCTGCATGGATCTTCATTGCCATACCCATAGCCTATGGGCTTGCCCACGCCGTGCTCGGATATATTGAGGGTCGCAAAGGCTCATCGCATCGACTCAGTGGTGCCATTACCGCGCTAGATATTGCCCTGTTCCTGCCCGCTCTATGGTTCGACCCCTTAGCTAGCACGCCGACACTATTGCTCGCTGGCCTATTTTTTGGTCTCGCTAGCGTGCGCCATCGCAGCATCACATTGACCAAACTAACCTTGTGGATGCTGGCACTGGCCGCAATAACACTCATTGCCCGCGCTGCAATAAGGCCCGAACTCGCCATACTACCACTGCTGGCTAGCGCTGTTGTACTGCTGCTTTTACATGGCTTGGTCATCATGTTTCGCCATCACAGCATGGACTTACGCACCATTGCCGACCTTGCACCACACGATGATAAAGAGACCGGCCTAGCCACTCGCTCTACGCTCTATGCCACTGCGCAATTGCTGTGGCCTCTCGCGCATCGGCAAAATATGCCGGTGTCTTTGCTTTATGCCGTGGTCGATCCAGAAGTCACGCTAAACGATGCTATTGCCAGCAGGCAGTTGAGCTTAGAGCTGGCACAAGCCATGGCATCGGTGGCGAAATCACACTTACGTGGCTGCGATATTTTAGTGCGCTATGATCGCCTGCGTTTTGTCTTCATCTTGCTTGATTGCCCACATAAAAACGCCGACGAGATTGCGCAGCGATTGCAAACTGCTTTTCAGCAGGCCCTACAAGTAACTGGCCACAGGGCTCAGGCATACATCAGCGCAACGTGGCTGCCAACATTGCCGCTAGCACTCGACCCCATGCTCTCTGCACTGCATAGCGCCCTAGATAGAGCGCGCCAACGTGGCCAAGCACACGCTGGCGCCGTTTATACCAATCCAGAACGACCACATTAAATGTGACCGAGCTCGGCTCATAAACTGTCCGACAAAGTGCAAAAAAATCCTGTTTGCACATAATGCAAATCGGTTTACAGGGTGTTATGATGCTCGCGCTTTAAGCCGTCAACCGCTGCCGCAACAGCCTGATTGGTCGAGAGCATTCGAATTCGTTGTTCTAACCTGAGAGATACTTATCATGCAAATCAAAAAAGTTGCTATTTTAGCCGCCGTTGCTGCAACCCTAGCCATTGCTGGCTGTGCAAAGAAAGAAGAAGCTGCTCCAGTTGAAGCTACTGTTGAAGAAGCAGCTCCAGTTGCTGAAGAAGCTCCAGTTGCCGAAGAAGTTGCTCCAGTTGCTGAAGAAGCCGCTGTTGAAGCTGCTCCAGCTGAAGAAGCTGCCGCTCAGTAATGCGGTGAGGCTTACGCCTCAAGAAAAAGGGGTGCATTATGCACCCCTTTTTTATGCCTGAAATTTGGAGATACTCATGACTTGCCCTTGCGGTTCCTCACTAGCACTAACCGAGTGCTGCGGCCCAATCATCGCCGGCTCACCCGCCCCTAGTGCTGAAGCCATGATGCGTGCGCGCTACACTGCTTATACGCAGCACAATATTGACTTCATCATGGCCTCTACGCACCCCGATGGCCGCGCCGATAGCGACATCGACGCCATGCGTGCATGGGCTGAAACAGCCGATTGGCAAAGCCTAGAAGTATTACAAGTAGAAGCAGGCACAAACCAAGATCGTAAGGGTCTGGTAGAATTCAAAGCGCACTACCTCATCGGTGGTGTGAAGCATCATCATCACGAAGTCTCGGGCTTTGTTAATTCCGATGCCGGTTGGCAATTTCGCGATGGCGAAGTGCTGCACGCCGGCCCATCAGAAAAACTCAAGCCCGTGGTCAATGAATTAAAAATTGGCCGTAACGACCCCTGCCATTGCGGCAGTGGCAAAAAATTTAAGAAATGCCACGGCGCTTAAGCGCTGGCTAAAACGGAGAGATAAAATGAGCCACGACCCAATCGTGATTGTTAACGGCGCCCGCACCCCAATGGGCGGCTTTCAAGGCAGCCTCGGCAGCGTCATCGCTACCGATCTCGGCGCCATTGCCATCCGTGAAGCCCTGAGCCGCGCCGGCGTTGCTCCTGAGCTAGTGCAAGAAGTCATCATGGGCTGCGTGTTGCCAGCAGGCCTGAAGCAAGGCCCAGCTCGCCAAGCCGCACTCAATGCCGGCATTCCAGCAGCCGCAGGCGCTACCACCATTAACAAGCTTTGCGGTTCAGGCATGAAAGCCACCATGTTGGCTCATGACTTAATCGCCGCTGGCACCAACGACATCATGGTCAGTGGTGGCATGGAGTCGATGAGCAACGCACCGTACATCCTGCCGAAAGCACGTGGCGGCTACCGCATGGGTCATGGCCAAGTCTTGGACCACATGTTCTTAGATGGCTTGGAAGATGCTCGCACTGGTCGCCTAATGGGCTCATTTGCGCAAGACATGGCCAACACATTGGGCCTAACTCGTGAAGCCATGGATGACTTTGCGATTGAATCACTGCGCCGTGCCAATGCGGCCATTGCCAATGGCAACTTCAAAGCCGAGATCGTGGCGGTGCCCGTGCAATCGCGTAAAGGCGAAACATTGGTCGATACCGACGAGCAACCAGGCAACGCCAAGCCAGAGAAAATTCCTACCTTGCGCGCAGCTTTTGCTAAAGACGGCACCATCACTGCCGCCAACGCCTCATCCATTTCCGATGGCGCATCGGCTCTAGTTTTGATGAAAGAAAGCAAAGCAGCTGAGCTTGGCTTAAAGCCACTGGCACGTATTGTCGGCCACGCAACTCAGTCACAAGACCCCAGCGAATTCACCATCGCTCCTATTGGCGCAATGAACAATTTGTTTGCCAAAATCGGCTGGAGCGCTGAGTCGGTCGATCTGTTTGAGATCAACGAAGCATTCGCTATGGTCACCATGGCCGCGATGATCAAACACAACTTGCCGCATGAGAAAGTCAACGTTTACGGCGGCGCCTGCGCGCTCGGTCATCCCGTTGGCTCAACTGGCTCACGCATCATTCTCACGCTCATTCACGCGCTCAAACAACACGGCAAAACTCGTGGTGTTGCCGGCCTGTGCATTGGTGGTGGTGAAGCCACAGCCATGGCTATCGAGATTATTTAATCCGATTGAAACCCCAGTGGACGCGCCCAATGGTGCATCTACTGGGTAGGATTTCTGCTAGCGTCTATAACGTCACGCTAGGCGTTAGCAGGAAACCACTCTATGCACTTTCTTCGCGTCATCATGCCCTTTCGCTACTTAACGTGGCTACTTAGCGGCTTCGGTTTTATCGCCTCGCTCGTGTTGTTTTGGCTCTACCCACTGATAGGCACCACGCCCGTATTAGTGCTCGGCGGCCTCACCTTATTGGGCGCGCTAGATTACTTTCAGAAGAAGCAGGCAATTCGCCGCAACTACCCAATTTTGGCGCACTTTCGCTTTCTTTTTGAATCGATACGCCCTGAAATCCGTCAGTACTTTCTCGAATCAGATACTGAGGAAATCCCCTTTTCTCGCGCACAACGCAACTTGGTGTATCAGCGCGCCAAAAATGTAGTCGATAAGCGCGCCTACGGCACCATGGCCAATGTCTATGGCGACGATTATGAATGGATCAACCACTCCATCCACACCAAACATATCGAGAACAATGACTTCCGCGTGACCATCGGTGAAGGCAATTGCGCCCAGCCCTACTCGCTTTCGCTGTACAACATCTCGGCAATGAGCTTTGGCTCGCTTTCCGCCAATGCCATTCTGGCGCTCAACAAGGGCGCCAAACTCGGCAACTTTGCCCATGACACTGGCGAAGGCTCGATCAGCCGTTATCACCGTGAGCCTGGTGGCGACTTAATCTGGGAAATTGGTAGTGGCTACTTTGGCTGCCGCCAGCCCGATGGCACGTTTAGCCCTGAGCGCTTTGCCGCAAACGCCGCCTCTGGCCAAGTTAAAATGATCGAAATTAAGCTTAGCCAAGGTGCAAAACCCGGCCATGGCGGCATCTTGCCCGCGGCAAAAGTGACTCAAGAGATTGCCGATGCGCGTGGCGTTCCAGTCGGTGAGGACTGCATTTCGCCATCGAGCCACTCAGCTTTTAATACGCCCATTGAGCTCATGGAGTTTATTGCGCAATTACGTGAGCTCTCAGGAGGCAAGCCCGTCGGTATTAAGCTTTGCATTGGTCATCCTTGGGAGTTTTTTGCTATCTGCAAGGCCATGATCAAAACCAATATCACGCCCGACTATATCGTTATCGATGGCGCTGAAGGCGGCACAGCAGCAGCGCCAGCCGAGTTCACCGATCATTTAGGCACGCCCATGCACGAAGGCTTAATACTCGCGCACAACACTTTGGTGGGGCTGAATTTACGCGGTCGCGTCAAGCTTGGTGCAGCAGGGAAAATCGTCTCTGCCTTTGATATTGCTCGCACCTTGGCCTTAGGCGCGGACTGGTGCAACTCTGGTCGTGGCTTTATGTTTGCTCTCGGCTGCCTGATGTCACAGACCTGCCATACCGGCCGCTGCCCAACCGGCGTAGCAACACAAAGCTGGTTGCGTCAACGCGCGCTAGACCCCGAAGACAAAGGTAATCGTGTCTATTATTTCCACCAAAATACGCTGAAAGCCTTGGGGGAAATAATAGGCGCAGCAGGTTTAGCTCACCCCAACTTACTTCGGCCGCATCATATTGTTCGCCGCGTATCGGTGAATGAAGTCGCGCTCGTGTCGGCGTTGGTGCCGTATTTGCAGCCAGGCGAATTACTCAAGCATTGCCCACAACATCCGGTCTATCAGTTGTTTTGGAAGATGTCACAAGCAGAGAGTTTCGATCCGGCCATCACTCCAGCTGAAGCGGCGGAAAGGTCGGCTGCGTTAGTTTAAAGACGCGCTGCGTATTTTGCCAAAATGCCCGAGCTAATACCTCGGGCGACTCCGGCCTTAACTGGCAAAAAGCATCAAAAACTGCGGGCAAATAAGCCGAGCTATTGCGTACTCGTTCGCCGACTTCACGTGCGCGGCCATCGCTATGCTGCTCACGCTGCGGCCAAGGCACCATATCTGGCGCATCAGTCTCAATGAGCAAGTGCGCTAAGGGTATTTGCGTGGCTATCTCGCGTAATTTTCGCGACTGTGGATATGTGAGCGGCCCGCCCAAGCCTAAACTCAGACCAAGCTCAACATAGGCCAGCGCCTCTTGCACACTGCCAGAAAACGCATGCACAACGCCGCCTTGCGAAAACTTCACACGCTTTAGGCTACGCACAATGTCGGCATGGCAGCGGCGGGCATGGATAATTACGGGCTTGCTATACGCTTGTGCTAACGCCAGCTGAGCTTCAAAAAATCGCTGCTGCTTATGCCACATATCTGGCGTGATGAGTTCCGGTAAAAATCGATCGAGGCCGATTTCACCAACCGCGACAAGCTCAGATGCGCTAATTAAGTGCGCCTCTAGAGCCTGTAAGTTAGCTTCCTCATGTTCAGCGATATATATCGGGTGCAGGCCTAATGCGGGCCACAAGACTGGCTGCTTGGCGTGCGCGCAGAGCGCCATCAACGCCGGCCAACGCGGGGCTGCATATGCAGGCACCACAATGCCCATCACGCCCGCCTCGCTCGCTGCCTGCATCACCTGCTCACGATCACCATCAAACTCAGGCGCATCGAGATGGCAGTGGCTATCGAGCAAAGGCCAATGCACGTTAGCGCTCAGGCAAATAATCTGGCTTCAGCACATCACGCAGGCGGTCATAGCTAATAGTGATCGTCGGGGTACCCATGGAATACGGCCCGATGGCGTAAGGGTCATATTGTAAATCTAAGCCTTCAGGCGTTAGCAAAAACATCGATGTTGACTGAAATGGCCAGCCAGCATAGTTAAGCGGATCATCCTGCTGATCTACCCATTCGCGATGAACCCGACGGGCGATTTGCCAGAATTGCGTCTCTTTTTCGGGCAGCAAAATATCAGTCAAGCTCAGCGCGCGCTTATTGGCTCGATCGTAGTTAATCGTGCTAATAGTGGTCATGCCGTGAGCGCCGCCAGTGTAGCTATAGGCCAATACTTCGATCACCGAGACATCGCCAAGGCCGGGCAAAACACTGACTCGAAAAATCTGTTCCCAAGGTTCTTGAGCTTCCATGGCATCACGCAGAAAATCCTGCCCCTGCTTGCTCAGCGCAGCTTTTGTCGATAGTCCAGCAGGGGCATTGACCTGATCCAACACCAAGCTATTCAGCTCCGCATTGCGTGGAAACTCGATCCACTCGACCTCAAAACTAGCGCAACGATCGCCGCAGTCGATGCTGTCTTTTAGCGTAAAACGAATCGGATTGGTCGTGAGCGCAGGAGCAAAAGTAGCTGGCTGCTCAATCGCTTCAACGGCTGCCGTTGGCGCTACTTTTTCAGGCTCAAGCGCCGCCTCAGGCTTACGCTCGCAGCCAGCTAATACAGCAACGGCGCACAGTGGCAATATCAGACGTAACGCTTGCATTAATGCTCTCGAGTAGGCGAAAAAATAATGTCAGGATAACGCTCCTGCATGATCTGTAAATTCACGCGTGATGGCGCCAAATAAGTTAAGTGGCCGCCGCCATCAAGCGATAATTGATCGTGTGCCTTTTTCTTAAACTCAGTAAGTTTGCGCTCGTCGCTGCATTGAATCCAGCGCACCGTAGAGACGTTAACCGGCTCATACACGCACTCAACTTTGTATTCCTCTTTCAGGCGAAAGGCGACAACATCGAACTGCAGAACGCCGACTGCACCCAAGATTAAATCATTGCTAATTTGCGGCATGAAAACCTGAGTAGCACCCTCTTCCGACAACTCTTTTAGACCTTTTTGCAGCTGCTTACTTTTCAATGGATCACGCAGGCGCACGCGGCGAAACATCTCCGGTGCAAAGTGCGGAATACCCAAAAACTGCAGGTTTTCGTTCTCGGTAAAAGTGTCGCCAATTTGGATGGTGCCGTGGTTATGCAAGCCGATGATATCGCCGGGCCATGCCTCTTCTAAATGCGCACGCTCACCCGCCAAAAAGGTCAGCGCATCGGCTACACGTACTTCTTTGCCTAAGCGCACATGCTGCAATTTCACACCCTTTTCATAGCGTCCAGAACAAATGCGCAAGAAGGCAATACGGTCGCGATGCCTAGGGTCCATATTGGCTTGAATTTTAAAAACAAAACCGGAGAACGTAGGCTCCGTCGGCTCAACTACGCGCTGCTGTGCTTTTCGTGCCAATGGCGTTGGTGCCCAATCAACAAAGCTCGAAAGCACATGATTGACGCCAAAATTACCTAAGGCGGTGCCAAAAAATACTGGTGTTTGTTTGCCTGCTCGAAATAGCTCAAGGTCAAAGCTATGGCTAGCGCCCTGCACAAGCTCAAGCATATCGCGTAGCGCAGCGGCTTGGTCACCAAGTGTCGAATCGGCCTCTGGGTTATTCAGACCATCGATGCAACGGTCAGGAATAATCTCGTGGCCATGACCTTGGGTGTAGAGATAGAAGCGATCTTCAACGAGATGGTAAACGCCTTTAAAGTCACGACCAGCACCAATGGGCCAAGTAATCGGCGCGCACTGAATGCCAAGCACCGACTCAATCTCATCGAGCAGTTCAATAGGGTCACGAATTTCGCGATCAAGCTTATTCACGAACGAGACAATTGGCGTGTCGCGTAGACGGCAGACTTCCATCAGCTTGACGGTGCGATCTTCAACGCCTTTGGCAGCGTCGATAACCATTAGCGCCGAGTCAACAGCAGTCAGCGTGCGATACGTGTCTTCAGAGAAGTCTTCGTGGCCTGGCGTGTCGAGCAAATTAATGGTGGCGTCGCGATAGGGGAACTGCATCACCGAGGTGGTGATGGAGATGCCGCGCTGCTGCTCCATAGCCATCCAGTCCGAAGTCGCGTGGCGATCAGATTTGCGCGACTTCACTGTGCCGGCAACCTGAATCGCCTTGCCCCAGAGCAGCAGCTTTTCGGTGATGGTGGTTTTGCCCGCATCAGGGTGAGAAATGATGGCAAATGTGCGGCGCGAGGCGACCTCGGCGGCCAGCTGTTCGGTAAAGCTCATGGGCGTGTGTTCGCTCGAAAAATCTAGCTAGACAGTATACGCCATCAGCACCGCATCCTCACTGCCCTGCGCATCGCGATAGTAGTTTCTGCGCAAGCCCATTTCGTTAAAACCCAGCGCGGTGTAGAGCCCGATAGCGCCAGTATTGGAGGCACGCACTTCCAGAAACCAGAGCGAAATGCCTGTCGTCATAACCGACTCCATCAGGTGCAGCATAAGCAAGCGGCCATAACCTTTACCGCGCTCAGATGGCGCGATGGCGATGTCGAGCAAATGCGCCTCATCGACTATTTTTTGCACGAAGGCATAGCCCAGCAAGCGCTCATTTTCGTCACATAGCACGATGCCTTTATGCGCTGCTAGCGACTCTTCAAGGCCACGCATGGGCCATGGGCTAGGATGCGAAACTTGCTCGATGGCAAAAACCGCCGCTAAATCGGCAGCGCTCATATCGCGAAAATAACTTGTCATGGGAAGGTGCTTAGCGAGTCTCAGTGGGGCGTTAAATAGCGCCGTGCAGTTTGAGCATGAGCTCACGTTTGCGCAATGGCTCAGCGAGCAAAGCTTGAAGGCTAGGCAGGCATTTATGCTCACTTGGCGCGGCCACACTCAAGTTTTCGCCAAATACAACACAGCTCATGTGTTCCGCGTGCTGTGTTTGCAACCATCCAGCCAAGGCCTCTTGCGCTACGGCTTGTGTGGCCGCCAAGCCAGGTATGGGCCAATGGAATTGCGCAGGCGTGTCTGCCGCTTGGTGCTGCCATTGCTGCGCAGAGCAAATGGCAGCCCACAATATCGCCTCTGAGCCCTCTAGTGCTGGCTGATTATCGAGATCAATCAGTGCGATATGCGTGGCATTTATGGGCACTAGCAGTAGGCTAAATCGCGCTACTAATGGCTTATTAGGCTGAGGAATGGGCGCTGATACAGGGGCTTGTGTTGGCTCAGTACTTTTTGGAAGCAACAGCACAGGTTCAACCGTTCGTGCAGCAGCACTAGGCTGGCCACCGCGCAGAGCCTCGCGGGCAGCTAATGCAGCAGCAGGCAAAGCTGCAGGTAGTGAAACACTTGGCGATGAAGCCTTTGTGACAGCAGAAGGCTTGATGCCCGCGGAGGTCGCCGCCAAAGCATTAGCGACAATAGACGACGAGCTGACCGAGGGTAAAACCGGCGCATCACATTCCACCGATGCCGCCGCGCCCGGCAAGGCCGAGCGTGCACGCAATAAATCCAAGCCTAAAGCCTGCAAATACGAACGCCGCCTCGGCTCATTTAATGCTTGTGCTTGCACGGCTTAAATTGCCTCGCCTTGTGGATGAGCACGCGATACACCGCCGCGCAGCAGATTCAGCGCATTCAAATAAGCTTTCGCACTAGCAATAACAATGTCGGTATCGGAGCCGTGACCATTGATAATGCGACCTGCCCGACTCAAGCGCACCGTCACCTCGCCTTGCGAATCGGTACCGCTGGTAATGGCGTTTACCGAATACAAATCTAGCGATGTACCTGAGTTCGCCACCGCCTCGATAGCTCGGAACGTGGCATCGACTGGGCCTGATCCAGTAGCCGTTACCACTTTATCAACGCCGTCCACATTCAAGGTCAGCTGTGCTTCAGGCTTGGTGCCAGTTTTCGAGGTAACCTCAAGACTGACTAATTTAAATACTTCTACGGCATTCGGTTGAGCATCACTAACCAAGGCGTGAATGTCTTCATCGAAAATTTCATGCTTTTTATCGGCTAATTCTTTAAAGCGCACAAAGAGTTGGTTGAGAGAATTATCGCTGCCCACCGGAATGCCTAGCTCATCGAGGCGAGCGCGAAATGCGGCACGACCTGAGTGCTTGCCGAGCACCATTTTATTCGCACCCCAGCCCACATCTTCAGCGCGCATAATCTCGTAGGTTTCACGATGCTTGAGCACGCCATCTTGGTGAATGCCGGACTCATGAGCAAAGGCGTTCGCACCGACAATGGCTTTGTTCGGCTGC
>Ga0114915_1000687_pt1 | contig 15058 bp, 13 predicted proteins | sample MalvirAntarct_55_FD_87288 | JGI IMG/M metagenome (GOLD analysis project Ga0114915, IMG submission 87288) | Marine viral communities from the Global Malaspina Expedition - Malaspina viral metaG Antarct_55 | ecosystem: Environmental > Aquatic > Marine > Oceanic | place: South Georgia Island...
CCGAGCGCACGCGCGAGATCGGCACCCGGCTGGCGATCGGCGCACTGGAGCGCGAGGTCCTGCTGCAGTTCCTGATCGAGGCCGTCGTGCTGTCGAGCTTCGGCGGCGTGACCGGCATCATCCTCGCCACCGTCGCCTCCATCGGCCTGTCGAGCCTGATGGGCATCCCCTACGTGTTCGGCCCGGGCATCAACCTGCTCGCCTTCCTGTTCTCCGCCGCGATCGGCGTCATCTTCGGCTTCTTCCCCGCCCGGCGCGCCGCGCGCCTCGACCCGATCGTGGCGCTCAGGCACGAATAGAGGTGGGTCCGAGTCCAGGAGAAATCGCGCAATGACGATCACGAAGCAGGACGAACTGGACGGGCTGAAGGAGATCGGCCGGATCGTGGCCAACACCATGCGGGCCATGGCGAAGGCGATGGAACCCGGCAGGACGACGCGGGAACTGGACGAGATCGGTCGCACGCTTCTGGCGCGCGAGGGAGCGGTGTCGGCGCCCCAGTCCACCTACGATTTCCCCGGGGCGACCTGCATCAGCGTGAACGAGGAGATCGCCCACGGGATTCCCGGCGACCGGACGATCGCGCCGGGCGATCTGGTCAACATCGACGTGTCGGCCTCGAAGAACGGCTATTTCGCCGATACCGGAGCGACCTGGCGCATGGCGCCTGTGTCCCCGGCGCTGGACCAGCTCTGTCGCGATGGAAGGCGCGCCATGGAGATCGGCATCGCGCAGGTCGCCAGCGAGAAGCCGCTGGCGGGCATCGGCGAAGCGATCGGGCGGTTTGCCGCGCAGCGCGGCTACACCCTGATCCGCAATCTGGCCAGCCATGGCGTCGGCCGGTCGCTGCACGAATATCCCGAGGAGATCGCGACCTGGCCCACGCGCGGCGACAGGCGCCGGATCGGCAAGGGGCTGGTGCTGACCGTCGAGCCCTTCCTGTCCATGGGCGGCGTTCGGGCGATCGACGGAGACGACGGGTGGACGCTCTACAGCGAGCCGGCCGCCCCCGTCGTACAGTATGAACACACCATCGTCGCGACCGACCGAGGGGCGATCGTCGTCACGCTCCCCGGCTGACTATCCCGTCCGCCCCGCCGCAGAAAAATTCGGACTTCCCTGCATCCGAAGCGCTCTCCCCGCGGGTAGGTCGAATTGTGGCAATCCGCCACGGTTCGATCAGGGAGAGCGCGATAATGCGGATCGAGGGGAATGGCGCGCGACGCACGCTGCGGCCGGCGTTGCTCGGCGCGGCGAGCGCGCTGGCGATGGTGACGGCATCCGCGGTGGCCTGGGGCGACGCCACCGCGCCGTGCAACGTCGGCACCGGTGCCGGCTCCACCGAGTGCGGTGTTGATTCGGCTGCGGCCGGGACCGACGCGACGGCGGTCGGCAACACGGCGACGGCGAGCGGCGAGCAGTCCATCGCGATCGGCGGCGACGGCGACGATGACGGGATCGGCGCCCAGGCGACCGCCGAGGGAGCCACGGCGGTCGGCGTCGATGCCCAGGCGACCGCGGTCTCCAGCACCGCCTTCGGCGAGTTGAGCATCGCCAACAATACCGCCGCCACCGCGCTCGGCTGGACCAGCGTCGCGACCGGCGAGCGGTCGACCGCCGTCGGTCACATCGCCACGGCCAGCGGTGCCTTCGCCACGGCCCTCGGCGAGGCCGCAACCGCCTCCGGCACCGACGCCACCGCACTCGGCGAACTGTCGCAGGCGACCAACACGTCGACCACCGCGGTCGGCGGCGAGAGCGTCGCATCCGGCCTGGCCGCCACCGCCTTCGGCTGGCAGTCGAACGCCACCGGCGAACGCGCGCACGCGCTCGGCCATCTCGCCCAGGCGACGGGCGACCTGTCGCTCGCCGTCGGCGAAGCCGCCAACGCGAGCGGCCTGCGCAGCAGTGCCAGCGGGTACCAGTCCGTCGCATCCGGCACGGACGCGGTCGCGGTCGGCGAGCGGGCACAGGCGACGAACACCTCGACCACCGCCGTCGGCGGCGAAGCCGTCGCATCCGGCGTGGCCGCCACCGCCTTCGGCTGGCGGTCGAACGCGACGGGCGAGCGCGCCCACGCCCTCGGCCACATCGCCCAGGCGACCGGCGACTTCTCTCTCGCCGTCGGCGAGGCCGCGAACGCCAGCGGCCTGCGCAGCAACGCGAGCGGTTTCCAGGCCGTGGCATCCGGTCAGGATGCCGTCGCGATCGGCGAACGGGCGCAGGCGACCAACACCTCCACCACCGCCGTCGGCGGCGAAGCGGTCGCATCCGGCGTCGCGGCAACCGCCTTCGGCTGGCGGTCCAACGCCACCGGCGAGCGCGCCCACGCCCTCGGCCATATCGCCCAGGCGACCGGCGACTTTTCCCTCGCCGTCGGCGAGGCGGCCAACGCCAGCGGCCTGAACAGCACCGCCGTCGGCTATCAGTCGGTCGCGTCGGGTCAGGATTCGCTCGCCGTCGGCGAACTGGCGATGGCGACCAACACCTCGACCACCGCGGTCGGCGGCGAGAGCGTCGCATCCGGCGTCGCGGCCACCGCCTTCGGCTGGCAGTCCAACGCCACCGGCGAGCGCGCCCATGCCTTCGGCCATCTCGCCCAGGCCACCGGCGACTTCTCCCTCGCCGTCGGCGAAGCCGCCAACGCAAGTGGCGTCAACGCCTCGGCGATCGGCTCCAACGCCACGGCGGCCTTCGACCGGTCGATGGCCATCGGCGCCGGTGCGACGACGACGCGGGCCGACCAGGTGGTCGTCGGTACGGCCACCTCGACCTACACCATGCCGGGCATCGCCTCCGGCGATTCGATCGCCGCACAGTCCGGTCCGACCTCCTACGTGACGACCGACCTGAACGGCAACCTCGCCACCGACGGCGGCCGGATGTCGCGGCGCTTCGGCAAGATCGAGGACGACATCGAGGACAACACGGAAGGCGTCGCCCTGGCGCTCGCCCTGCAGGCGCCGTTCGTCCCTTACGACAAGCGCTACACCTTCGACGCCGGTTTCGGTGCGTTCAAGGACAAGCAGGCCTTCTCGACGTCCGCGGCGTTCCGCGTCAGCGACAACGTCCAGTTCAACGCCGGCATCGGCGTCGGCCTGAACGAGGGCAACATCGGCGGCCGCGGCGGCATCTCCGTCTCGTGGTGATCCGCCGACCATTCGCGGCAACCTTCCGTCCCGGGTCCATCCCGGGGCGGAAGCTCTTCCGCCTGGGTCTGATCCTGCTCGCCGCCGGGCTGTGGATCTGGCCGTGGATCGGGATCGCCCGCGGCCAGACGCCTCCCCCCGCGCAGAACGGGGCTGCTGCGGTCGAAACGATCGAGATACCGAGCCACGCCGAGGCGACCCGGCTCGTCTGGTCGACCATGATCGGCGTCGACCAGGCGATCCGCAGCGGCAACTTCTCCGTCCTGCTCGATCTCTCCGCGCCGGCCTTCCGCGAACGCAACGACGCCGACGGCCTGAAGCGCGCCTTCGGGGCGATGCGCAGCCAGAACGCCGACCTCGGCCGCACGGTGGCACTGACCCCGGTCTTCCTGGAGCCCCCGGCCCTGACCCGCGAGGGGGTGCTCAGGCTCGTCGGCGGGTTCGGCTCGCGGCCGGTCGGGATCCATTTCGACCTGCTGTTCCAGCGCATCGACCGCGCGTGGCGGATGTTCGGCATCGTCCTGACGCCGATCGTCACCAAACCGATCGAGGCCGCACCCCGCTGACGGCAGCCGCCGGGCCGGCGGTGCCGCACCGGGGCCGGATCGAAGGCCGGGACTACACGGCGCGCGCTTCGTCACCGGTACGAGAGCACGCGTTCCCTATGGCGAACCGACGCAGCGCACCGCTACACTCGTTTTAAGTAAAATTCCGGGTGGGAAGAACATGGCGCTTGGTCCCGTCGACACGAAATTCGTCAGCGACCCCCTGGCCTTCATGAAGAAATTCGCTGCGCTGCCGACGGACTACGACAGCCAAAGTCTCGCCGGGATGGCGATCTACGACAAGGGGATGAGCGCGACCAAGACCGACGACCTGATGACGATCGAGCGGCGCGAGCGGCAGATCGCATTCACACGATTTGAAGAGATCGCCGGCGTGCTGCGGTCGAGAAAGAACGGCTACAAGCTCGTCTTCCTGCCCAAGGGCAAGTTGAAACACGACATCTCCACATATATCCCAATGTGGTTTCTTCCCTGGGCGTCGAACCGGCTGACGTCGATGCGCCTTCCGCCCAAGATCCCACTGCGGCCGGGCGCAGCGCCGGCGCACAACCGGGCGGCCGATCCGGACATCTTCTTCACCGCCGCCATCAACGGCTGCTCCGTGATCGTGCACGGCGACCCCAAGTCGCCGACCGTCAGCCACGGCGGCACCACGGACCCTCGCTCGAAGACGCATGACGTGAACGGCCACGCGACCGAAGACCCGTTCCTGCACGGCAATGCCCGGCTCCACTGGTCCGAGTTGCACAAGAGATATTTCGGCGGTGCGCCCGGGTTCGGAACGACGGCGGGAATCAGCGCGGGCGACTACATCAACACGATGCAGATGGGCAACACGCCGGAGGCGATGGAATACAAGAAGTTCCTCAGCAGCACGACGCCGAAATCCCTGCGGATCAGCCATCTGCAGGCCCAGGGGTGCGTGTTCGGGCTCCGCGATTCCGGCGGCAACTGGTCGTTCTACCTGCAGAAGAACATCGAACTGACCGTGACCCGGATGAAGAAGAAGCACGGCTTCTTCGGCGACCGCGTGCCGGCCCAGAAAGGCTACTTCAACACGACGCCGCTGCCGCCCGGCATGGACCCGTCGCTCGCCATGAAACCGAAGCAGATCTTCACCGAGGATTCGGTGCAGCTCAGCATCCCGATCAACGTCGTGAAGTTCTTCCCCGGCGGCAAGGACAGCGGCACGGCGCACGCCATGCTCGACAAGAACACCGTGAAGGCTATGTGCGAGAGCGCGCTCGCGTAGACCGGCCCGGCCCCACCTCGTCCAGCGCGCGTACAATCGGGCGCGAGTCGAGGCGGGCGCGAGTCGAGGCAGGCGAGCGGCCGCCGGAGGGCGCCGCCGACCCCGCTGTGCGCGGCGCCGACGCCTCAGCGGGTGCGCATGTTCCGCCTGGGCTTCCCCTCTCCATGCATGAAGCCCTGCATCTCCTCCATCGTCAGGCTGCCGTCGTCATCGGTGTCGGCAGCTTTGAACATGCGTTCGTGCGCCGCCTGGAACTCCTGCATCGACAGCGCGCCGTCACCGTCCGCGTCCATCAGGGCGAACATGAAACGCATCATGTTCGGGCCGCGCATGCCGCCGTCTCCGGGTCCCATCCCGGCGCCGGGACCGCGGCCGCCCATCATTCCACCCTGCCCCATGCCGGGTCCCATACCCTGGCCCATCATCGGGCAGCCTTGCCCCATCGTCTCGCCCATCGGACAACCCTGGCCCATCATACCACGGCCCATCATGGCGCCCTGGCCCGTGGACGGGCCGCTCGGCGCTTCGGCCGCGGGCGCCGCAGTCTGTGCGCGAGCGGCCGTCGGCACAGCGGCAAGAGTGGCCGTCAGGGCCAGGGTCGCTGCGCCGAGCATCAGATTCCTGAGCATCACGTGCATCTCCTCACTCTTTGTTTTGGCGGATCGCGCCGGCCTGTCGAACCGGCGGAAACGTGCCGTCCGGAAATCCGGACGGGGCCTGCGGCGGCGATTGTCGCGGGACAGGATCGGGCCGGCATGAGCCTCCGCGTCCCCTTCTCGGCGTCCGGCTTGGTCCGGCGGCAGAGTGCGCGAGCCGCCGACGGTCTGGTCACGCGACACCAGAACTCTATAGCACCGCCGAGGTTCCGATATCTTGATCTCGGTCAAACAGGGCGAAGCTGCAGGCCCGAAGGGGTCCGCGCGAGACAGCGGCCTCAGCGGCGTCGCGGCGGCCGCATCTCGTCCATCGTCACCGGGCGGAAGTTCCAGCAGTCGACGCCGACGTCGATCTGCCGCGGCAGGCCCTTCAGGCGGCCGTGGCTGTGGCCGTGCAGGTTGACGACGCCCTTGTGCATGCCGTTCCACGACCGGAACGGGTAGTGGCAGAGGACCAGCCGGGTCTCGTCCACGGTGATCTCGGCATAGGGAGTGACGCTGGCCCAGCCGCGCAGGCGCAGCGCCTCGTCCTTGTCGTTGTTGCCGACCACCAGATGCTTGATGCCGTTCAGGCGCGCCAGCAGCGCCTCCATCTCGGCCGCCGGCACGCGCACCGCGAAGTCGCCGAGGTGCCAGACCTCGTCGTTCGGCCCGACGGTCTCGTTCCAGCCCTCCACCATGGCGGCGTCCATCTCCGGCACGTCGGCGAACGGCCGCTTGAACAGGCTGCGCGCGCCGGCATGGCCGAAATGGGTGTCCGCGGTGAAGAAGACCGTCACGCGCGCTACCGGGCCGGGTTCAGGCCCATCTCCCAAAAGGCGATTTCCGCCACCGTCGCCTGCCGGAAGGTGCGGGCCAGCAGGTCGAAGCGGCCCTCGCCGCCGCGGACCGCCAGCAGCCGGTCGAGCTGCTCGGCGGCGCCGCGCGCCACCTCCTGATAGTCGTCGCCGGCATACATCTCGATCCACGGCAGGTAGGGATTGCCCTCCCGCTTCGTCGCCGGGTCGGCCGCGAGCCAGGCGCCGATCTCGGCATAGCCGATGACGCAGGGCACCAGCGCCGTGTGCAGGTCGAGCAGGTCGCCCGCCATGCCGCGCTCCAGGACAAAGCGCGTATAGGCGATGGTCGCCGGATCCTCCGGCAGCGCGGCCATCTCCGCCTCGGTCATGCCCCAGCCGGCGCAGAAGCGCACGTGCAGGCTCATCTCGGTGTCGAGCAGCACGGACACCGACCGCGCCGCCCGGCGCATGTCCTCCAGCGTGTCCGCCTTGTAGACCGCGAGCGCATAGGCACGGGCGAAGTGGATCAGGAACAGATAGTCCTGGCCCAGATAGTGCCGGAAGCACGCCTCGGGCAGCGTGCCGGCGCCCAGTTCGCGCACGAAGCGATGGCGCGTATACGCCTCCCACTCCGCCGGGCAGGACGCCTTCAGCCGCTCGAACAGTCCCTGATCCGCCACCTGACCGGCCACCGGCTCAACCCATCGCGCTGCGGGTCTCGGACGGCAGGCTGACGACGAGCCCGTCGAGATCGTCGGTCACGGTGATCTGGCAGCCCAGGCGCGAGGTCGGCGTCAGGCCGAAGGCGAGGTCGAGCATGTCCTCCTCGTCCTCGCTCGGCTCCTCCAGGCGGTCGGACCATTCCGGGTCGACGACCACGTGGCAGGTCGAGCAGGCGAGCGAGCCTTCGCAGGCACCCTCGATGTCGATGTCGAACTTGCGGGCGATCTCCAGGATCGTCAGGCCGGACTGCGGTTCGACCTCGCGCTTGCGCCCATCCGGATAGATGAAAGTGACTTTCGGCATGGTTCCTCGCTGGCTGGCCGACACGTCATAGCGTCGCCTGGGCCCGCCGGAAAGCCCCGAACATGAGCCCCGGGCGCGCCCGAGGGCGGGTGGATACCGGCCGGATGCGCGCTATGTAGCGATGCAGCGCTGGAGAACACACCGGCAGCAGCCCCGTTTTCCCGATTTTTCCTCTGATTGCCGTTTGACCGACACCCGACCCGGACGCCGGCGGCGGATCCTCGCCGCCACGCTCTTTGCGATCGCCGTCGCCGCAGCGGTGGCCTGGCCCTATTGGCCGACCGTGCCGCCGCGCTGGCTGCCCTGGACGCCGCTTGTCATCGCCGACGCGCCGAACATGCTGACCGGCATCAAGCTGGCGCGGCTCGGCAGCGACGGCGCAGCCTGCCGCGCCGTGCTCGATGCCGCCGGGATCGCCTTCGACCCGGTGCCCGACCGCAGCACGGGAGCGGGATGCGGGTTCGAGAATGCCGGCCGCACCGGCCGCGGCCTGACGATCGCCGGCAGCGTGACCGCCACCTGCCCGCTCGTCGTCTCCTGGGCGCTGTTCGAGCGGCACGCCCTGCAGCCGGCGGCTGAAAAGCACTTCGACAGTCCGGTGAGCACGGCGCGCCACTACGGCACCTATGCCTGCCGCAACGTCTACGGCCGGAGCAAGGGCCGGCGCAGCCAGCACGCCACGGCCAACGCGATCGACATTGCCGGCTTCACCCTCGGCGACGGCACGACGGTATCCTTGCAGCGTGACTGGGACGGACCGGACGCAAAGAAGGCGGCGTTCCTGACCGATGTCCGCGACGGCGCCTGCCGCTTCTTCCGCGGCGTCCTGGGCCCCGACTACAACGCGGCGCACCGCGACCACTTCCACTTCGACCGCGGCCGGTGGAACGCCTGCCGCTGAGGCCGCGGCGCGAACCCGTACGACCCCCTGCTCCGAACCGGGGTCGCCGCCCAGCGTTATGTCCCTGTTCCCTTCTCCCCGGAGTGACCATCCACGTGAACCCACGCGATTCCCAGACGGCCGAGACGGCACCGCCGCCGCTGGACGCATGGCGCACGGAAACCGCGACCCGCGCGAAGGTGCTGCGCGACGCCGCCAGCTACTTCGGCGTACTGCGGAAGGCGCTTCTGGCGGCGGAGCGCGAGGTGGCGATCGTCGGCTGGGACATCGACAGCCGGACGCCGCTGGTCGGCGAGAGCGGCGAGCCCGAGGACGGTCTGCCGCGCGAGCTTGGCGCGTTCCTCAGCGCGCTGGTGGAGCGCCGGCCGAAGCTGAGGGTCCGCCTGCTGCTGTGGGACTATTCGGTCCTGTTCACCGCCGAGCGCGAGGCGATGGCGAGCTATACGCTGGGCTGGAGCACGCCGCGCCAGATCACCTTCTGCTTCGACGACTGCGTGCCGCTCGGCGCGTCGCATCACCAGAAGATCGTCCTGATCGACGACGCGGTCGCGTTCAGCGGCGGCATCGACCTGGCCATCCGGCGCTGGGACACGTCGGCGCACCGGGTGAAGGAGCCGCACCGCGTCGACCCGGCCGGCAAGCCCTACCGGCCGTTCCACGACGTCCAGATGATGGTCGAGGGACCGGCCGCACGCGCGGTCGGCGATCTCGTCCGCGACCGCTGGCGCGCCGCCCGCTGCGAGACCCTGCAGGCCCAGCCGGCCGCCGCGACGTCGCCCTGGCCCGCGGACGTCGTGCCGGACTTCCACGACTGCCGGGTGTCGATCGCCCGCACCCTGCCGGCGTTCCAGGGCAACGGCGAGGTGCGCGAGGTCGAGCGGCTGTTCCTCGGCATGATCGCGCGGGCGGAGCGCACGCTCTACATCGAGAACCAGTTCGTCACGGCGCCGAAGCTGGCCAAGGCGATCGCGGCACGGATCCGGGAACGTCCCGAACTGGAAGTCCTGATCATCGCCCCCCAGCAATATCAGTCGTGGCTGGAATCGAAGACGATGCGCACGGGACGGATCGGCTTCGTCCAGGTGCTCGAACGCGCTGGCGTATCCGACCGCATCCGGCTGCTCACCCCGCTGGTCGAGGAGGACGGCGAGCGCGCCGCCGTCATGGTCCACGCCAAGATCATGATCGTCGACGACACCCTCCTGCGGGTCGGCTCGGCCAACCTGAACAACCGCTCCCTCGGCACCGACACCGAATGCGACCTGGTCGTCCACGGCACCGACGAGCGGCAGCGTACGGCGATCCGCGACGTGCGCGACGCACTGCTCGGCGAGCACCTCGGCGCCGACGGCGCCACGGTGACGCAGGCGGTGGCCGACGCGGGGTCCTTGTTCGGCGCGATCGACCGGCTGAACGGCGGACCGCACCGTCTGGCCCCCGTCGAGGACGGGGAGATCGAGGATCGCGACGCCGCAGCGGCCATGGCGGCCGTCGCCGATCCGGAGCGTCCCATCGACCCGGAGGTCTTCGTCGACATGATGGCCGAGCGGCGCCCGGTACGGCGCAACCTGTCCGGCATCGCCCGGCTCACCCTGATCGCCGCGGCGGTCGCCGCCCTGGTCCTGGTCTGGCAGGTGACGCCGCTGCGCGACTATGCCGATTTCGAGACCGTCGAGCGCGCGGTCGCCACGATCGAGTCGGATCCGCTGGCGCCCGTTTACGTGATCCTCGGCTTCGTCCTGTCCGGCCTCATCGCGTTTCCGGTGATGATCGCCATCGCCGTCACCGCCGTGACCTTCGGTGCATGGCTGGGCCTCGCCTATGCGGCGGCCGGCGCGCTCGCCAGCGCCCTCGTCACCTACGGCGTCGGCGCGCTCGTCGGCGCGGGGCTTATCGAAAGCCTGCTCGGCCGCCGCTTCACCCGCATCAGCCGGCGCATCAAGGACAAGGGGATCCTGGCCGTCGCGGCCATCCGCATGGTTCCGATCGCCCCCTTCACGGTCGTCAACCTGCTGGCCGGCGCCAGCCGCATCCGGCTGCGCGACTACACGATCGGCACGCTGCTCGGCCTCATCCCCGGGCTGCTCGTCATCGCGCCGCTCGGGCGGCAGGCGTACGAGGTCCTCACCGACCCGTCGATCGAGGACACGCTGATGCTCCTCGGACTGGCGCTCGTCTGGCTGACCGTGTCCTTCGGCCTGCAGCGCCTCGTCTCCCGCTACGAGAGATCGAAGCGTTGACGGACGGGAGTTCACGCACGATCCGCCTGATGACCTGGAACATCCACGGCTGCGCGGGGTCGGACGGGCTGCGCGACGCCGACAGGATCGTGGCACTGATCGACGAGGTCCGGCCGGACGTGCTCGCGGTGCAGGAGGTAGATACGCGCTGCACCGGCGCCGGCGGCGAGGCGCTCGTGGCGCTTCTCGCCGACGCGGTGGGCGAGCATCGTGCCGAGGCCTACACCCTGGTCGTGCCCGACGGCGAGTATGGCCAGGCGCTGTTCAGCCGCCTGCCGCTGTTCGAGCACGCGACGCACGACGTCTCGTGGCGCCGGCGCGAACCGCGGCGCGTGATCGACGTGACCGTGGCCGCCGCCGGCTGGCGCCTACGCGTGCTGGCCACGCATCTGGGCCTGTCGCTGCGCGAGCGGCGCTTCCAGGCGGCGCGCCTGGATGAGGCGCTCGGGCCGCGGGTGGACGTGCCCACCGTCGTGCTGGGCGACTTCAACGACTGGCTGCCCTACGGCATGGTGTACCGGACGCTGATCCCCAGGCTGCCGGTGGTGACCGACATCCGCACCTTCCCGGCCCGCCTGCCGGTGCTGACGCTCGACCGGATCTATGCCTCGGCCGACCTCCGCCTGGAAGCGGCCCAGACGCTCCGGCATGCACGGCGCGCCTCGGACCACCTTCCGGTGATCGCCGACCTCGTGCTGCCGGATGCGCTGGACGTGGAGGTCAGTGCATCATCAGGACCGGAATGGGCGACTGCGCCATCACCGTCCGTGTCGCCCCCGCGATGACCATCTGGCGGATGCGCATGTGCGTGAAGGCGCCCATGACCAGCAGGCCGGCCCCCTGCTCCTTGCAGGTTTCCAGGATGAGCGAGCCGGTGGGATCGTCGAAAAGGCCGCCCGACTCGGACTTCACCGTCAGGGCCTCGGCCGACAGGCCGTGCGCCGCGAGATAGTCGCGCACCCCGACCGGTTCGCCCTCTCCGACCGCCAGGACGATCGTCCGCCGCGCACCGCGCAGGAACGGCATCGCCGCCTTGAGCGCCCGCGCCGCCTCCGGGCTGTCGTTCCAGGCGACGATCACTGTGCCGCCGTGCTCGGGCTTCGTCGCCGTCTCGGGCGGCACGAGATAGACCGGACGGCCCGACTCGAAGAGCACCGCCTCGATGTCGCGCTCGGTGGAGGAGGAGACGCCCTCGCCCGGGCGGGGGAACAGGACCAAGTCGGCGAGCCGCGCCCGCGCCGCCAGAATGTCGGCCTCCGAACCGCTGGTCACATCGAGCGTCGCGTCGCTGCGGCCGGCCGCGACCTCGTCGAACAGGGCGCGCGCGCGCCGCTCGCGCTCCTTCGCCTCGGACTCGGCCGCCTCGAGAATCATCTCCATCCCGGCGCCCGATCCGGCGCCAGCGGCACCGGCCCCCGCATAGGCGATCGACATGGTGGGGTCCTGGTGGATGTGCGCGACCGCCAGCGACGCCTCGAACTGTGTCGCGAGGTCGAGCCCGGCGACCAGCACGTCGCGCGACGGCACCTGCCCCGTAAGCGGAACCAGAATTTTCTTGATGCTCATCGCGTCCTCATCCGATCAGTGCATTGAACCGCCAACGTCCGCCCGCGAGCGACGTTCCGGCGGCCGCCCCAAGGCTATTGGCGTCTTCGCCCCCGCCCGCCGATGCGCGTTTCCCGCCGCAGCCAGCCCTTGCGCCAGAACAGGAACAGGAAGCCGAGCGCGACCGCCACCATCAGGCCGAGCGCGAAGGGATAACCAAAGTACCACCGCAACTCCGGCATGTTCCAGGGCGACACGGAGGTGTCGAAGTTCATGCCGTAGACGCTGGCGATGAAGCCGAGCGGGATGAAGATCGTCGCGATGATGGTCAGGACCTTCATCACCTCGTTCATGCGATTGCTCACCGCCATCATGTGCAGGTCGAAGAGGCTGCTGCTGACCTCGCGATAGACCTCGGTCATGTCGATCAGCTGGACGAGATGGTCGTAGCAGTCGCGCAGGTAGACGCGCGTCTGCGCCGTCACCGGCGGCAGCTCGTCGCGCAGCAGCGTGCCGATCATCTCGCGTTGCGGCCAGAGCGTCCGGCGCACCAGCAGCAGGTCCCGCTTCACCGCATGCACCTCGCCGACGATTTCGCCCGACGGCTCGCGAATCGCGCGGTCCTCCAGCGTCTCGACGACCTCGCCGTGGGTCTCCAGCACCGGAAAGAACCCGTCGATCATCGCGTCGAGAAGCGCATAGGCGAGATAGTCCGCGCCGTTCGCCCGGAAGCGGCCGGAACTGCCCTGGATGCGCTGGCGGATCGGGTCGAAGCAGTCGCCCGGCCGCTCCTGGAACGAGAGCACGAAGCCCGTCCCCAGGAAGAGCGACAGCTGCTCCGCCACGAACGGCCGGACCACCTCCGCCATCTGCGTGACGATGAACAGGTGGTCGCCATAGCTCTCCACCTTCGGCCGCTGGTGCGTGCTGAGCACGTCCTCCAGCGCCAGCGGGTGCAGCCCGAACTCTGTACCGAGGCGGCGCAGCAGCGCCACGTCGCCCAGTCCGTCGACGTCGACCCAGACCACCGGCCACTGCGCGCGCAGCGCCGCGATCTCCTCCGGATCGGCGTTCTGGCGGTCGATCACCCCATCCGGTCCGTAGGCGATGATCCGGATGGCGGGGGGCCGCGCATCCGGCGCTGCGGCGAGCGTCCCGGGCGCCGACCCGGGGATGCTCCGCCGTCGGTGGAATAGGCGTCCGGTCCTAGAGGCTTGTCCCCGGCTCATCTTGCTCCATCTCCCCAAGGTCCCAAACACCCGGAACCGGGCATGTTGATGTGGTGTTGCCCCCGGGAACGGTCCGGCAGATTCTCGTCTCCGGCGATCCTACGGGAAGTCGCAAGGTGAAGGTGAGACGAGGTGGTCGCATGAGGAAGGCCGGCGGAGCCGGAAAGGCTCCGGACCTGGAACCGGGCACGGCACGGAAAAGGTGGATCGCGATCGCCCGGGCCGTTGCCGTCTCGTCCCTCGTCGTATCCGGTTGCAGCACCGGTGCCGACGAGCCGCCGCCGTCGGCGACCGCCTCGGTGCCCGAACCGTCGGGCCGGGCTATCCCCTACGATGTGGACATCGACGGGGTGCAAGGCGATCTGGACGGGCTCCTGCGCGAGTCCGCCGAGCTCATCACCCTGCAGGACAATCCGCCCCTCACCATGGCCCGGCTGCGCGCGCGCGCCGAGGGCGACGTGGCGACCTTCGAACGCGTGCTCCGCTCGCGCGGCTTCTACGCCTCGAAGATCGCCATCGACATCGACGAGAAGGCGACCCCGGTCGACATCGACATCGACGTGAATCCGGGGCCGCAGTACGAGCTCCAGCGCTACGCCCTCGACTACAAGGGCGGGACGCCGGACGGCGTGCCCGAGGAGCCCGCGGACATCGGCATCGAACTGGGGACGCCGGCGGAGTCGGCGAAGGTCGTCGACGCCCAGGCGCGGCTGCTCACGCGGCTGGGCGAGACCGGCTACCCGCTCGCCGAGGTCACCGATCGCGAGGCCATCGTCGACCACGACAAGAAGGCGCTGCTGGTCACCCTGAAGATCGATCCGGGCCCGAAGGCGAGCTACGGCTCGGTGAAGGTGCAGGGCCTGGACCGGACCGAGGAGGGCTATGTGCAGCGCCTCGTCGACCTGCGCACCGGCTCCACCTGGGACCAGCGCCAGGTGGAAACGGCGCGGACGCGCCTCGCCGGCACCGGCCTGTTCGAAAGCGTCGCCATCGACCGCGCCGACGAGGCCGGCCCGGATGGGCAGCTGCCGCTGACGGTGCGCCTGACCGAACGGGCGCCGCGGACGGTCGGCGGCAGCCTGACCTACGGATCGTCCGAGGGCGCCGCCGCCGAGGTGTACTGGGAGCACCGCAACCTGTCCGGCCGCAACGAGAAGCTCCGCTTCACCGGCACCGTCGCCGAACTGGAACAGGGCGTGGCGGCGTCGTTCCGAAAGCCGAACTGGCGACGGCTCGACCAGGATCTGCTCGCCGACGCCGAGGCGAAGCGGACGACCTACGACGCCTACGACGAGATGACGATCAACAGCTCGATCGGCGCCAGCCGGAAGTGGGGTGGCGTCTGGACCGGCACCCTGGCGACCGGGCTCGAATACTCGATCATCGAGGAGGACGGCGAGAAGGAGAAGTTCCTGCTCGCCAGCCTGCCCGCCAGCCTCGCACGCGATACGACGGACAGTCTCCTCGACCCCACCCGCGGCTCGCGGCTCGCCTTCACAGTCACGCCCTATATCGGGACCGGCGAGCGCGACCTCGCCTTCCTCGCCACGACGATCGGCGGCTCGACCTACTACCGCATCGACGAGGAAGGCCGCTTCGTCGCCGCCGGCCGGGCCAAGCTGGGCAGCCTCGTCGGCGCCGGCACCGAGCAGATTCCCGCGACCAAGCGCTTCTACGCCGGCGGAGTCGGCGAAGGTCGTCGACGCCCAGGCGCG
>Ga0114915_1000691_pt1 | contig 15014 bp, 25 predicted proteins | sample MalvirAntarct_55_FD_87288 | JGI IMG/M metagenome (GOLD analysis project Ga0114915, IMG submission 87288) | Marine viral communities from the Global Malaspina Expedition - Malaspina viral metaG Antarct_55 | ecosystem: Environmental > Aquatic > Marine > Oceanic | place: South Georgia Island...
CACTTGGGTATAAGCCGCGAAGTTTACACCGACCTACCCCAAAAAGATAAGGAGCTAACAGCATGAACGCCCCACTACAGCTCCAAGAATACTATTGCACCTACTGCGGCGGCACAGAAATAACCGCCGAGGCATGTTGTTATTGGGACAACGTCCAGCAGAAATTTGCACATTTCTATGTGACGGACGAAGGCTACGACCACTGCGCGACCTGCGAGGACCAAGCCCACGGGGCTTTCCGCCCTATCACCGACGTCAAGACGCTCGCTCAAATCGCCATCAAACAAAAAGATAAGGAGTTAACAACATGAACGCCCCACTATGCGGTCAGATGGCGGGGTTGGTATGATGCCCATGTATGAGGTCATCCGATACTACACAGTGTCCGACGTGTACCACGTCCCCGCCGACAACGAAGACCAAGCGTACGAGATCGCTTGCTCGGGTGAGTACCACGCCAAGTCATACGATAGCCCAGAAGACGACGGGTACGAGATAACTAAAATGGAGGACGAACAATGAACGCCCCACTACAGCACACTGCACTCGACGAGTTGCAACGCAAAGTAGGCAAGGCCAAGTCACTACTCATTCTTGACCATCCTTTCTTTGGCACCGCTTGCTCCAAGCGCCCCATCATCTACACCCACGACATACCAACTGCGGCTATGTCTGGCACAGGTCAGATGTATATGAACCCCGACTGGTGCGCCCCGCTAACTGTACGACAGCTTATGTTCTTGCTGGCTCACGAGGCTCTGCACTACATGCTCTGCCACGCCCTACGTCTCGGCACCCGTGACCCCAAAGCGTGGAACATCGCAGCAGACAAGGTCATCAACGACACGCTCATCGACGCCAAGGTCGGCGACTTCATCGACGGCGGTGTCACACTCAACGGCGCTCGCGACATGGCAACCGAGGAGCTATACGACGAGAACGACGACGGCGACGGTCAAGGCCCGGGCGGCATCGGTAACGACGTAGGCTCTCCGGTCGACGACGACGGCAACGCACTAGACGACTCACAGATCGGCCAGCTAGAGGCCCAAGCCAAGATCGACGCCATCCAGTCGGCCAAAGCAGCCAAGGCCGTCGGTAAGCTACCTGGAAGTCTCGAGCGTCTCGTCGAACAACTTGTTAACGTGACAACACCTTGGCATGACATACTCGAGCGGTTCATGCAGTCCAAGATCAAGGACGGCTACTCATGGAACCGTCCCAACCGTCGCTTCATTGCTCGCAACATCTACATTCCGGGCACCGACTACACACCCAGCATGGGTCCACTTGTCATCGCCGTCGACACGTCAGGTTCATTGCAGGCCAGCGACATCGACGTATTCAACGGTCACATCAACCGCATACTCGAGACGTGCAACCCCGAGGTTGTCCACGTTCTCTACTGTGACGCGCATGTTCACGGTGTTGACGAGTACACACCTGACGACTTCCCCGTGCACATCCAAGCCAAGGGCGGAGGCGGCACGTCGTTCAAGCCGGTGTTCGAGTACATCGACGACAACAACATCGACCCAGAGTGCGTGGTCTACCTGACCGACGGCTACGGCGACCAGAATACTTTCACTACCACACACGAGACCGTGTGGCTCACCACAGGCACCACGTCATTCGACTGGGGCACCGTCATTAAGTTTGAGGAGTAATATCAATGGCATATGTACGCAAAACAGAAACACTGATCGACGACGTCGTTCGACGCATCCGGAATATGGCGTCTAAAGCACTTGGCGTTTATGAAGATAAAACCATCGAGATCGACACCGCCGAGTACGCTGCGGCCTGTGAAGCTATACACACAGCGGCCTACCGTGACGCACCGCAGCTCCGTGGCAACCTACCAAAGTCTTGGCTGGTTGGGACCGAACGCATCAACCTAAGAATCAAAGACCGCTCTGACGTCTACATAATGCGGGCAGGTCTCGACGCCCCTGAACACCGGAAGTTCGAGGTGCCACTGCACATGAAAGACAGCTGGAGGGTTGATGTCGATGTGTACGACGACGAGTGCACAGGGGCTCTCACGACGTGGGTTCAGGCACACATCGCAAAGGCAGAGCAGCGCAGCACTGTTCAGGATCAGTACCGTGAAGTCGAGCGCCAAGTCATCGGGTTCTTACGCACACACGCCTCACTCAACGCAGCGATTAAAGAGATGCCAGAGATCGAGCTGTATGTGCCTGACCAGTACCTCAGAAAGATGCACGAGGCCACCGCCCCTCGCGTGAAGAAAGAAGAGCAGCAGTCCGCCATCGCGGATTTAGGCATCGACCGTAACGCCCTCGCCGCCGTCGCAATCGCCCACCGAGTAATGTCTTAAAGGATAACAACATGACTAAAGTAAACGTATCTAAACTGGCTCGCGCCGCAGGGTTATCACCTACCATCGTCCACAACCGCTTACACAACGGGTGGACGATGGAAGAAGCGCTAACCACACCTAAGTTCGGCCGTCGCGCTATGCCCGCACTAATGACTCCGGCGACGGAGACGAAAGTAACTGAGCAACCCGTACCACAGAAAAGCTCCCCCAGCCGGATGCCTATGGTGGTCGTCTATGCCGCCGTCCTACAGGCTACCTTGTCAGTTTGCGCGGTGACTGCCGCATGGTTGTTCAATGCCCAGCACTGAAGACAAACTTGAGAAACTCAACGCCAAATATTCACGGCTGCAAGAAAAAACGCAGAAGCAGAGTAGCGAGATCGGGCGTCTTACTCGCAAGATGGAGGCACTTACTACTGACAAACTGAGTTTGCTAGCCGACATCAAGTGGATGCGGGGTGAGCGATGACCCGACTAGAAACGATCACCGCCAACGCGTTCAGTCTGACGTCTTTAGCAACGGCAAACGAGGCCCACATTGGACGCGTCATGCGGCATCATGAGTTTGCTGACGGCCACCGTTCTCGTATGCCAAAAACGCCTGACCGGTCGGTCATCGAACGTCAGGGCTTGCAGCGGGTTGCAGAGACCGAGGTGCTGAAATTCCTGCGGACGTGCGAGGACGGCATATCAACACAACGTGCCATGCAGGACGGGCTGACGGGTATCGTGCGCCCGACGTCAGTGGAGAACGCTTTGCGAAATCTAAATGGCGCTGCTGGATTTATCCGCAAACACGTTTCATCGACGGGAAGCCGCAACTTTTACGAACTAACAGCCAAGGGGCGCAGATTGTGAGCAAGAAGCGAAACTTTCGCTGCCCCGAATGCTGGCGGTGCTATCCAAATGCAGAGGCAGTGGAGCGACACCGGACGAAAATGGAAGGCCGCTGCATCGACAACGCGCCCGCCTACGTCGCCGACAGGATTAAACACGAACGGGCAAAACTGCCGCAGGAGATGACAAATGACTGAACAAGAATACGATGATAATTGCAGCGATATTGTCACCAAAATTTGGGATATAACAACAGCGCATGGATGGGATATTGATGACGATTTGCAAGAAGAACATATGCATAACTGTCACGCCGCCGTTGCTAACAGTTATTTTAAAGGCATCACATTGAGTGTGTGGTGGGATAGGGCGTTGGCCCGCCTGACATAGCACCACCCACAAGCAACCAAAGATTGAAAAGGAACCGACCAAATGAAGTTCTGTTTACGTTGCGCCGTCGTAAGCGCGGTAATCGCCTTAACCGTGGCGACCATTGTAGCACAAACGAGGGGGTGGATATGAAGTACAGAGTTCTGAGAAGCTACACTGTAGAGGAGGAGGAAGTGTGATGGCAAAGGAAACGTTTACTATGTGGTTTCAAGATGGCGGCGGTAGAACGACTATCTGGGGTCGCAGAGAGTTGAGAAAATATGCAAAGCAATATGATTTTGACGCTGACGAAGTGACCAGCACTGGAGAGACAAAGATGCTTTGTGCCTTTAGTGCGGACGTTGTTGGTGGTGTAGTTAGAGAGGACGTCGCGTGAAAATAGCAACCGTCGACCTAGAGACCTATTGGTCGGTCACACACTCACTGACCAAGATGTCCCCCATTGCGTACTGTACGCATCCTGACACAGAGATCATCAGTTGCGCGTTCAAGTTCGATGACGGCCCCACCGAGGTTATCTTTGGTGAGGCGAACGTGATTGCGTACGCCAACAAGGTGGACTGGTCTCAGTATTGGGTCGTCGGGCATAACCTTTCCGGCTTCGATGCCATGATCCTGTCGTGGCGTATGGGTATCAAGCCCAAGCTATGGGGCTGCACTCTTGCTATGGCGCGGCCTATCCACGCTAAGGATGTTGGCCTATCGCTCGCGAAGTTGGTTCAGCACTACAAGCTGGGTTACAAGGACCAGTCGGCGCTGATCGCCACCAAGGGTAAACACCTGTGTGATTTTACTGAGCAAGAGATTGCTGACATGGGTAGGTACAACGTCGCTGATGTAGACCAGTGCTACCAATTACTTCGACGACTCATCAAGCAGACACGCCGCGCCGAGGTCAAGCTGATCGACATGACCATCCGTATGCTGGTGGAGCCACAGTTCGAGTCCAACGCGCCACTCCTCAAGCGCACTCTGTTAGAGGAAGGTGTGCGTAAGAAAGCCATGCTGGTGGAAGCGTCCAAGATATTAGATGTCTACGACGCACTGGAAAGTGCTGACGTGAACGCAGATGCTGCCTTGAAACTACTGTCCTCTGCTGCTAAGTTTGCGGGGTTCCTGCAATCCCTTGATGTTCCTGTTCCCACCAAAGTTTCACCCCGCACTGGTAAAGAAATTCCAGCACTGGCTAAGACTGACGAGGACTTCATTGCATTGCAGGAACACGACAACCCCATCGTCGCTACTGCTGCTGCCGCCCGCCTCGAGGCGAAGTCGACAATCTTGCAGACTCGTATCCAAGCGTTCCTAGATGCCGCCGCCGCTCACCCACAGTCAAAGGTTCCTATCCCGCTCAAGTATTACGGAGCCGACACCACTGGGCGCTGGTCAGGCTGGGGCTACAACCCACAGAACTTGCCACGTGTGAACCCTTACAACCCACGTCCATCCGATGCGCTGCGTAAGTCGCTCGTCGCCCCACCGGGCCACAAAGTCGTCGTCGCTGACCTTTCCGGGATCGAGTTACGCGTCAACCACTTTTTGTGGAAGGTGCCGTCTAGCTTAGAGATGTACCAAAACGATCCTGAAAAAGCCGACCTGTATAAAGACTTCGCCAGTAAACTGTACGGCATACCGTTCGCCGAGGTCTCCAAGGAGCAGCGCCAAGTAGGTAAGGTTGCCCACTTAGGACTAGGATTCGGCGCTGGCTGGAAGACCTTTATGACCGTTGCCAAACTCATGGGCGGCGTCGACATCACCGAAGACGAGAGCCGAGACATCGTTAACAAGTGGCGGGGCAGCTACCACGAAATCACCGCAGGGTGGCGCACGTGCCACGACTCACTGCCAACGATCATGCGCGGTGCCACAGGTAGGGCCGTCGACCCTTGGGGTATGGTCTATCCTGTCCCCGAAGGTCTCAAGACACCCAAAGGAATCATCCGCTACCCTGACCTACGCACAGAGCGTAACGAGGACGATAACCGTATGGAGTTTGTCTACGGACACGGGCGTAACAAGGCGCGCATCTACGCAGGTAAGATCGACGAGAACATCGTCCAGCACCTCGCCCGCTGCGTCATCGCCGACAACGCACTAACAGTGCAACAACTTACCAACTTAAACCCCGCACTCACGGTTCATGATGAACTTGTGTACGTGGTCCCCGACGATGAGGCCGAAGCAACCCTAGCGACAGTCCAACAGGTCATGCGAACACCACCAGAGTGGTGGCCTGAGTTAGTCACTTGGAGTGAAGGCGACATAGCTGACACTTACGGCGACGCAAAATAATCTGTTTACATGCACCCATATACGTGCATATACTCCCGTATAGGTCTAACACACTACAAACATTCAACCTCGAAAGAGTACAAATATGAAATTACTTAGAACCCAAAGATACTGTTCCCAATTTGAATCTGGCTTTAATTCCGCAATCGACGGATGGTCCTTAGTCTGCAACTGGATTAACCCACCGAGTGGACCGCCAAGGACGATTCTTAGCGGGAAGTACAAGACACGCGATACGAGTTCTAATCTGTCACTCTCACTGGCGATGGTGAGCAGCAGCGGGAAACTTGCGTCTGAGTTTAGACAAAGCATTTGGGCGGGACCACATGGTATATAAAATTGACCCTGAGTTACGAGGGTGCACAGAGTTCTTTTTAAGGAACCCTAATGCAATCTCCAAATGGCTCAACACGGCAGATAAGCATATGCAAAGCTATGCAGCCAACCCTGAGTTATTCATGCTAGCTAAACAGCACGAATTTTTACGCCCACTTGTCATGGCTTACGCTCGAGACCTTGAGGGCTTCACGCAATACCTCTTAGAGCTCCGAACTAACTTTGACCGGAGAAGCGTAGAGTTTGTAGAGATACAGGCGATCTACCGCCGCACTAACGGCAGACACGTCCAACAGGCACGACGTGAACGTATGGCGAGGGCCATGGAAAAAAACGAAGCGCTGCATGGCGAAGTAGCGTACCCTACACGAATACAGTGGATGACAGATGTTGAACACAAGTGGGCGCAGAGACGCTTAGAGTTCCTAACTGGCGTCCGCGACAGATCAGGTGAGCAGCACTTGAGTACCGAAGCTCGAACCGAGGCTCTGTTAGAGTTCTGGGATATAATAGACACTGAAATCTACAAAGGAGATTTACCGCCATGGAATTAAAAAAGGCGTGGAGCTATTCCGCGCTTACAGCCTTCGAGACCTGCCCACGTCGCTTTCAGCTAACGAGAGTGACCAAGCAGGTACGAGAGTCCCAGACAGAAGCCACCGTTTGGGGTAATAAAGTCCATAAAGCGCTAGAGGACTTCGCCAGAAGCGGCAAACCTCTAACGCCGGACCTTGAGAAGTACGCAAAGTACGTCAAGAAAATACAAAGCTACGAGGGTAAGCGTGTTGTTGAAGAACGCGTCGCGCTTGACCGAAACTTCAGACCAACGACGTGGATGGCCAAGGACGTATGGGTTCGTGGCATTATCGACATCGGCGTCGTCGGCTCTGAGAAAGCCTACCTCCTCGACTGGAAGACAGGCAAACGTCGCCCTGACTCCAACCAACTCAAGCTCTTTGCAGCGCTGGCCTTCGCGATGTACCCATGGGTCGACAAGGTGGTGACAGGATTTATCTGGTTAAAAACTTCAGAGTTCGATAAGGAGGTGTTCACGCGTGATCAGTTGCCTGACATCTGGAGCGAGTTCATGCCGCGTCTAAAGCGGGTAGCCATAGCCTACGACCAAGACAAGTGGACGCCCAAACCATCGGGTCTCTGCAAGAACTGGTGCCCCGTAGGTAGCCAACATTGTGAATTTTGCGGAGTGTAAGATGCTGAGAAAAATACAGGTCGACGATATGATGAGCCTGACAAATAACGAGCTTCTCGAAGCCGCTGTTAAAGAAAAACACCTAACCTCAATCGAGCTGGAGCTTTTACACCGTCTTGAGAGCTACGTTGCTTTGTATGGCGACTACTTAGAGGAGCAAGTTCACTGATGGGTATGACTCCCGAAGGTAAAGTTAAGAAGAAGGTCAAAGAGTACCTCCAGTCTATTGGGGCGTGGTACTACATGCCCGTGATTAACGGCATGGGCCGCGTTGGCTGCCCAGACATACTGGTCTGCTACAAAGGTCTATTTATGGCGTTTGAGACAAAGGCACCCGGCAAAATCAAGAACGTCACTGCTAACCAAGAACGTGAAATAACTGACATAAGAAGTGCTTACGGGTTAGCACTTGTGGTCGACGACGTTGAACAAGTGAAGGAGGCTATCCATGACAAAATCATCGAAGCAGGAGTTAGCGACTAAGGCTGCGTACAACAAGAAGCCTAGTGTCCAGAAGAAACGCGTGGCGAACAACAAAGCCCGCCGCGAGGCCACTAAGGAAGGCCGCGTCACGAAGGGTGACGGTAAGCACATCGACCACAAGGTGCCACTCGACGCCGGTGGTAGCACTGCCAAGTCAAACACCCGTGTGGTGAGCGCCGCAGCTAACAAAGGCTGGCGCGGTAAAAAACCGGGTATGTATACCAAAGGGAGCAAGTAATGAACGACAAAGACGAGCGAGTTTGGGCATACCTGCTAAAGCATAGAGCAACAGCCGACGCCAAAGACATCGCGCTGAACTGTGACATTTCTGAACAAGAAGCTCAGAACTACATCGACCGCATCTCATCGAAAAGCTGGCGAAATAATGTGTCAACGCGTGAGCATAATATTGGGGACTCCAATTACTCCGCGCACAAAATTCAGCCGTGGGACATCTGGCTAGAGTACTCGCTTAACCCGTGGGACGCTGACATCATCAAGCGCGTTCTCCGAACCAAGCCGGGCCAACGCCGTCTCGACTACGAGAAGATCAAACATGTTTGCGACGAACGCATCCGCCAATTAGATGAGGTTTCCCATGCTAGTCTGGAAAGAAAAGAAAGCACTCCTGCTCAAGAGCCGAACGCCCGAGCGCATCACGAACATTATTCCAACGGCAAAGACGTTCACTGTTAAAGGCGTCCCCTACGTGGCGGTGCCCCACAAGCTGACAGAAACCAGAATGTTGAAGAACTTAGGGTACGAGCCCCCTGCCCCCATCCGCGAGTATTACGACTGGCCGGGCCGCTTCAAGCCGTTCGACGCACAGCGCGAGGCCGCTGCTTTCCTGTCTATGTATGACCGAGCCTTCAACCTGTCCGAGCTGGGCACAGGCAAGTCACTGGCGTCCCTCTGGGCGTACGACTATCTGCGTAGCATCGGTAAAGTTAACAAGGCGCTGATCGTATCGCCGCTCTCCACTCTAGAGCGCACTTGGGCCGACGAGGTGTTCCAACACTTCCCACACTTAGAGACTGCGGTACTGCACGGCTCCCGTGATAAGCGCGTAAAGATGCTCAAGACCGACGTGGACATCTACATCATTAACCATGATGGCCTACAGATCATCGAGCCGCACCTTAAAGACCGACCTGACATCGACATCATCATTATCGACGAGATCGCACAGGCTGCGCGCAACGCAGGGACAGACCGCTGGAAGGCTATCAACAAGGTTGTGAACCGCCAAGGTATCAAACGTTACTGCTGGGGCATGACGGGGACACCAACTCCGAACGCACCAACGGACGCTTGGGCGCAGTGCAGACTGATTAACCCTGAGAGCGTACCGCCGTACTTCAACCGCTTTAAGGGACAAGTTATGCGCCAGCTGGGTCAGTTCTCGTGGGTTCCTAAGTCCGACGCGACTGAGATCGTCCAAGCGGTGATGCAACCATCGGTCCGGTTCACCCGAGACGAATGTCTGGACCTGCCGCCACTGATGTACGAGACGCGCCAAGTGCCGCTGACCAAAGAGCAGAACAAAGCCTACAAAGAAATGGTGGCTAAGATGCGCACCGAGGCTGAGCAAGGCGAGATCACGGCAGTCAACGAGGCTGTGAAGATGGGCAAGCTGGTGCAGATTGCTTGCGGGGTTGTGTACTCCAACGACAAGAAAGAGATTACCATCCCGTCAACGCCACGGATTGAAGAGACCCGTGAGATCGTACGCCAAGCTGAGGGCAAGGTTATCGTGTTTGTTCCGTACGTGAGTTCGGTACGCATGGTAGCTGAAGAACTCAGCAAGGACTTCACTGTTGAAGTGATCCACGGTGGGGTGAAGAAGGACGAACGCGACCGCATCTTCGGCGCGTTCCAGAAGAGCAAAGAACCAAAGGTTATCGTGGCACAACCCGCCGCTATGTCCCACGGGCTGACGCTGACGTCCGCATCGACTATCATTTGGTATTCATGCGTCACGTCGAACGAAGTCTTCGAGCAAGCCAACGGTCGGATCAACAGACCCGGCCAGAAAATGAACAACTTCATTATCATGCTCGAAGGTACACCAGTGGAGAAGCGTATCTACAAACGTTTACGGACCAAGCAGAAAATGCAAGGTGCGCTACTAGACGAGATCAAGGCAAATCGTGACGCCGTGATGGCTTGACCTCCGATCTTATATGAACTAATCTGTTTACATGTGAACACACCTAGAGGTAACTGACACAATGGACTTACTAAAACCTGAACAGGTTTCGGAGAAGCTAGGCATCACCAAAGCAGCACTACCCGGTCTGCGAAGGCGAGAGGCTAGCTTCCCCCAACCAATAAGAGTCTCGCAGAAGGTTCTGCGTTGGGACGAAGCTGAAATTGACGAGTGGCTAAACTCAAAAAGGGAGAACGAAGATGGCAACAATATCAGAACTGGATGACTTATCGCTTCTAAAGATATTCATCGGACTGCGCGAAAGACGCGCCCAACGTAAAGCCGCGTACTCGGACGACGACTCCGGTGACAAAGGCAAACAAGACAAGATCGAAGTCGAATTTCTCAAACGCTTCCAATCGCGTGGGATCGACAATGTGGCAGCCCGTAACGTAGGAACTGCTTACAGGTCAACACGTGCGTCTGCCACTGTGGGCGACTGGGACTCGTTCCTCGATCACGTCAAAGAAAACGGTGCTTGGGAGATGCTAGAGCGCCGCGTTAACAAGACTGCTGTAGAGCAGTTTAAATCTGTCGAGGGCGATCTACCCCCCGGCGTCAACTGGTCGGAAACACAAGTCGTAAACTTCCGCCGCAAATAAACTCAGAGGTAAATACAATGGCTAACGATATGGTCGCTTTTGCGGCAACAAAACTGCCCGCTCACCTTGCGGGAAAAGTAAAAACTGACAACGTCTTCGCTAATGCGGTCTCCGCTGGCGGCTTCCCTGTCATTTCAATCAAGGGCAAAGTCTTCCACATCCAACGTGGCGACGAGAAAACTCTTGTAACTAAGGGTGAAGAGGGCGAACCAGCTGCATCTCTCGAGGCAATCATCGTTGCGGTGAACCCCAACAAGTCCAAGGTCTACTACGATCACGGCTACGAAGAAGGTTCAGTGGCGAAGCCTACCTGTTACTCAAACGACGGCATTGCTCCCGCAGCTGACGCTGATAACGCGCAATCTAAAAAGTGCGCGGCTTGCCCACACAACCAGTGGGGCTCACGTATCACGGACAATGGCGGCAAGGGTAAAGCCTGCGGCGACTCTATGCGCTTGGCACTATCACCACCGGATCAACTTAACGATCCAATGCTCATCCGCGTACCTGCGGCGTCGTTGAAAACGCTCGGGGCTTACGGCGCACAGCTGGCGAAGCGTGGTGTAGAACCTCACCACGTGATGACGAAGATCGGGTTTGACTACAACGTGGCCCACCCCGCCCTGACGTTCAAAGCAATGCGCTTTGTAGAGGCGGCAGAACTGGCGCAGATCGAAGCTGTGTTGGTCGAAGAAGCCGAAACTATCGGTCAGATCACAGGCACGTCTAACCCCGTGACGCCAGAGGTAGAGCACAAAGCCGTCGAGGTGGCCCCCGCGCCTGTACCTGTAGCGGCACCCGTAGCGGCACCCGAGCCTGTAGCGGCACCTGTAGCGGCACCCGAGCCTGTAGCGGCGGCACCTACGGCGAAGGTTGACGACTACGACAGCATAGACGAAGCATTAGACAATCTCGACTTCGACGATTGAGCTAAACACTTCGCGCGCGACGGGGCTTTAGTCCCGTCGCTAACCTGTTAACACGTCAGCATATAGGTAGGCACATGAGTCCACTAGATTTCCTGAAGCTCGTGCTTCCACTCCAAGGCAAAACTGTACTCGGTCTTGCACAACCGCGTGACGATGGCGGCCTTTGGTTCAAGTGGAAAGACTACAACACTGTAGAAGAAGCTGCGTCAGCGGCTACCTACTTTAACGGCCGCGGCGAGACAGTTTACTTTGGCGTCAATTCATTCGGGGATTGGTACGACGAAGAGATCGTTAAGAACGGCGAGACGATTACGAAGCGCCGCATCCGCACACAAGATAACGTCGTGGCTTGCCGCGCATTATTCGACGACTTCGACGTAGACGTTAACAAAGCCGACGCGTCGGACACCAAAGAGGAAGCACTCGAGAACGTTATCGCTCTGGCCAAGGCACTGCGCCTCACGCCTACAGTCGTAAACTCAGGTGGTGGATACCACAGCTACATCCACCTCGACGAAGACGTAGCGCCAGAGGTCTGGGAAGAACTGTCGATGCTGAAGCGCGACATCACGCAGCACCTGAACATTAAAGCCGACCGCTCAGTAGATGGCGACATCTCTCGCATCCTGCGGCCCGTCGGTATGCACAACCGTAAGTACGATCCGCCGCGTGAGGTTACACTGCTTAAACAGGGCAAGACTTACAGCGTTGATAAAGTCCGCGAGGTTTTGACAAACTACATCCGCGAAAACAATGTAGAGCCAGCTCCAGTCGCAAGCAAGAAAAGCGACATGGCCAACCCGTTTGCCGCTGCGGTGGGCGATTATCCAGAGAGCTACGCTGAAGAGATCGCGACGAAGTGTGGAGCTATCCGCGCGTTCAAAGAGAGTGGCGGCAACATCTCAGAGCCCCACTGGTGGGCCAGCATTGGCGTCCTAAAGCATTGTGAAGACGGCGAAGAAAAAATACACGAGTGGAGCAGTGGCTATGACGGCTACTCTCAGTCCGAGACGCAAGAGAAGATCGACGAATGGTCGGCCAACCCGACTAGCTGTATCGAAATGGACCGCCACGCCAGCTGCCGTGCTGACTGCCCGTTCGCAGCAACATGTAAAAGCCCTATCAGTTTAGGCTACATCGAAGTTTCTATATCCGTCGCACAACCCTCCGTCGACGCGACCGTAACGACGGCCCCAACGGCGACTGCGACGGCGCAGCAAGGCGCAACGATTGAGGGGCAGCATATCCCCTACTGGCCGAGCTCCGGCTACCGGTGGAACGGCGCTGCGCTCTCAAAGTCCTACGTTGACGACGACAGTGTCGTTCACTGGACCCCGTTCTGCCGCTCATTTGTCTACCCACTTAACCGGATCAAAGACAGCGAAGGCCAGTGGACTATCCACTGGAGGGCGCTTGAGAAGAACGGCAGCTGGCGTGAGTTCTATATGCCAATGGCCGAGTTAGCATCTGCGGACCTAATGGCTAAGACGTTCGCTTCCTACGAAGTGTTCCTAACAAGATCAAAGAATGCGAGGAATTTCATGGCAGAGTTCGCAGAAGGGCTTATCGAAAAGCTCCAAGAGTGGCGCATCGAGACCGAAACGTTCACCCAGTTCGGCTGGACAAAGGACCGCAAGGGTTTCGTGATCGGCACTAAGATGATTATGGCCGACGAGGAAGTAAACGTACTGTGCGATGATGGCATCCCCCGCGACATCGCTGTAGATTTCGGCTGCTCAGGTACTATCGACGAGTGGGTTCTTAACATAGATAAACTGTACAACCGGCCCGGTGCAGAACCATTCCAGTTCGCGCTCTGCCACTCTATGGGCTCAGCCCTCGTGGAGTTGATGGGTTCTAGTAACTGGCACGGCTTGCCCCTCGCTTTCACAGGCCACGGTGGCACAGGTAAGTCTACTGCGGCTAAGATCGCCTGTGGCTTCTACGGAAACCCAGAACACATGGAGCGCCAGACTGGCGAACAGGGTTCTACCCTTAACGCTGCCATCAAACGGATCGCCATCATGGGCGGTGTCCCTATGTTACTCGACGAGTTTTCTGGTCGCACCCCAGATGAGTTGACCCGCACTGGGTACGCACTTGCCAACGGCCGTGACAAAGAGCGTCTAGGCACCAGCGGTAAATTCAGCACAGTTGGCGGTCAGTGGTTCAAGAACAGCTTCATCACATCCAACGACGGCATCATGGAGAGCATCTCTAAGCTGCCAGCGGGGTATCGTGTTGAGGCTACGCAGCTGCGCTTCTTCGAGGTATCGTTGCCGCAGGACTTTAGAAACGCTGTGTTTCCGGACATCACTCAGGAGTTCATCGAGCACCACATGGACCGCGTGTACGGCGAAGCATGTCGTCCGTTCCTTCAGTTCATCATCAAGAACAACGACTGGGTGCGCCGCCAGATCACATCTGCCCGTGCGAAGTTCAACCCCAAGTCCGAGGATGACAACAAAGAACGCTTCTACCGTGACACCATCGTCACCGCACTGGTGGCCGGTAAGATCGCTGAGAAGCTGGGTCTGATTCAGTTCGACATCAAAGGCATGAAGAAGTGGGCGTTGGCGACAGTAGTCACCATGCGGGAGAGCCGCCGTGAAACCAACACGGACATCAGTGAGCACCTAGCTTCGTTCATCGCCACGCTGCCGGGACGACTCATCATTACCAAACACTTCGGCGATAGCCGCGCCAAGACCAAGGAACACCCAATGGAGATGCTGCGCGCCCCAGCAATAGGTCGTGTCTGCACCGAAGATAAGAAGGTGTTCGTCACTTACAAAGCCGTCGCCGACTGGTGCAAGGACAGTGGTGTCACCGCCGCTGCTATGAAGGAAGAGTTAGACCGCTCAGGCTACATGATCTACACGGCCGACGGTCAGCCGAGCCAGAAGATTTATATCGGTTCGGGCACCACGGTGCCGAGCGGACAGGCTCGTTGCTACGAGTTCAAGTACCGCAAGCTCTTCGACGGTAAGGCTCTCGCCATCGTTAAGACAGAAGACGGCGTAGTCACACAAACTAAGTTAGAAGGGGCGAGCGCGCAGTGACAGAAGTACAACAAATACTAAAAGCTCTGAAGCACAGAGCGGCAGGGATGGTGGCGGAAGGAGAACAACGTCACCGCCCCGGCCTGAAGCAACAGGCAGAAGAAATAACATACCTTTTGGAGATGTTGGAGGCCCGCCTTGACCCATAAGTCTTTCTTACCCCACAGGGAGGGCATCTAATGCCAGCCGCAGCGACAACAAAAGCAGCTATTAAGCGCGCCATCGAAGCCGCCCAAGACGCAGGTTTAGCTATCTGCGCCGTGTCCGTGGCCAAAGACGGCAGCATCCGCGTCGAGACAAACCAGAAAAACCTAGACACCG
>Ga0114915_1000692_pt1 | contig 15006 bp, 8 predicted proteins | sample MalvirAntarct_55_FD_87288 | JGI IMG/M metagenome (GOLD analysis project Ga0114915, IMG submission 87288) | Marine viral communities from the Global Malaspina Expedition - Malaspina viral metaG Antarct_55 | ecosystem: Environmental > Aquatic > Marine > Oceanic | place: South Georgia Island...
CAGTATGCAGACAAGATAGAATTAGAGACTCCTGATCTTGGTGCCGTAGGTGGTGCCGTTGCTGGTGGCCAAGCACCATCTGATTTCAGTTTGCCTTCTGAGCAACTATCAGACAAAGGTATACAAGGACTTCTGGTCAATGGTATCGTAAGCAAGTTGTCTGACACCGCAGGTCAGGTGTCGAGGGCGAGAAACAAAGTCGCGCCAAACCCAAACACACGTGCTCTGTTTAAGCAAGTCAGTCTACGGGCATTTGCTTTCCAGTTCAAATTGATTCCTCTCGACGAGCAAGAAGCACAAGACATTGAGCGAATAATAAAAGTGTTCAGGTCTGAGTTATACCCAAGTCTCATTCCAGGAGAAGGTCTGGGCGTTGATCTTGCCCTTGGTTATAACTTTCCGTTTCGATTTAAGATCGAGCAATTCTATGACAATCAGGCATTACCAGCACAAAAGATTGCGCCAGCATATCTTGACTCGTTCACGACAAACTACAACACAACGAACCAAACATTCTTCCGTGGCAATAGTGGTAAACACCACTTCTCTGAGATCGACATAGCAATGACATTCACTGAGTCAAAACCACTGAGTAGAAAAGACATAGGACAGGGTTTCTAATGGCAGATACAAAGTTTTTTAAAAACTTCCCAACCGTTCCATATAGGTTTGGCGACAATGAAGCACCAGTCACGATGCAAAATCTTTCGATATACATCGATGCATTTGAACAGGTACGAGAAGAACATGTGTTCTATCAGTCATACTACATCAAGAACAACCAAAGACCTGATCAACTTTCGTATGAGGTGTATGGCACCACAGACTATTACTGGACGCTGTTTCTCAATAATGAGCACCTGAGAATAAACGGTTGGCCAATACCCAATTCTGATATATATGCCCAAGCGCAACAGTATTATCCGAACAAGGTTATATCCACCAATGGTGTTTCGACTGACGCGACAACGGTTCCTCGTCCATTATGCACCAGCGAAAACTTTATACTCGGTGCCACTATCTGGATGCCGACGTCAAACAGCATTGCCAAGATTTTAAAGATCAACGACAATCTGGCCACGATAACTCTTGACACCCCTGCTTCCGTTTTATTGGGAACAGGCGACCAAATTCACGTGGTGTCGGTAGAAGATGCTGCTGCATACGTTCTCGATTCATCTGTGGTACCAACTATCATAGACACAACTACTGTGCAACAATGTTACGAAGGTTGGGATGCGATACACCACTATGAAGACGACAAAGGTGATTGGGTCTTTCCAACGTACACCAATCGTTCCCCGTATGCATTCGATTGGACCAGCGTGAACACATATCAGTCGATCTCATACTTCCAACGGTTGACAGAACAGAATGACGAGATGCGCACCATTTCGATCATTCGCCCAGAGACAGTTTTGGGTGTCGTATCTGAATTTAATGCACTATTGAAACAGAGATTGTAATGCCAGGACAGATAAGTCAAGAATATAAGATCACCGAAGCGACGATATTCGCTGATAGGTTTGATGAAGAATATAACATCACCAACTACATTGGCGAGTTGTCTTTCTTTGAAGACATAGAACGCCCTTATGTAACTGCTCAACTGGTATGCATGGATGACATAGGAGTCTTTGATGAGATAAAGGTTCGTGGTTCTGAGTATATCAGGTTCACAATTGCGAGCGTGGAAGAGTCCGTGGGCAACTTGAGTTTCACCATCGTCCTGAATCTTGTTTCTATAATCATGACGGACAAGGTTGGCGATCGTTCTGAGATCTATCACATCAATCTTATCTCGCCACACGCATATCGAGATGCCAATACAAAGATCTCTCGCTCGTACACAGGCAAACTCGAGTTGATCTCTGAAGCAATCTTGAGAAATCATCTGAACGTAGATGTTGACATATCATACATGGGTGACTGGCGATCTCTACAGGCACCAGTCAAAGTTCTTATCCCATACATCAGTCCTCTTGAATCCGTCGAGTGGTTATTAGATCGCGCAACGACCTTGATCGGTTCACCGTTCTATGCATTCCAGACCATCTATGATCAGAAAGAAGGCAAGGATACTGTTCGTTTCGGCAACCTCGAAAGTATGATGAACGCACCCACTTTCAATGAAGATCTGCCACTGACATACTCTGCTGCAACAGCAGCAAGCGTTGCTGGTTCCAACCTCGCCAAGCAAGGTGTGACCGTGAAGACTATGAATGTCGAGAATATCCAAGACACATTGAAGATGATGCACGAAGGTGCCATTGGTGCAAGCATAACTTCTGTCGACACATACACAAGCGATACAACCACAAGAAGGTATTCTATCAAAGAGCACCTCGAAAGACTCGAACGATTGAATGTTGTTCCCTATGGCGCGAACCAAAACGTCTATGACGCAGAACATAAAATAACCTTTGGCAGCGAAACAAAGAGTCCCGACCAGTGGAACTCTCGAGAGTTCAGCACAATAACTTCTTATGGCACATATGGTTCAATCAACAGTTATCACGACCTGACTGATGCATCTGATGCGGTCAACAAACTCCGCGCACCTGCTGTCAAGAGTATGTTCAACAAGAATATGTTTGACATCGTAATCCCTGGAATCTCGTTTTTCTCCCAACTTGGCAACGGCAACTCCGGTGTGTCTGTTGGCGATACGGTCATGATAAACTTCTTGAACTCTGACGTAGACCAAGATCAGGGTGGAGTATTCAACGAGGAAATGTCTGGCAAGTACCTAATACATAGATGTAGAAATATTTTTAAAGACACGAAACATGAGATTGTGGTGTCAATATCCAAGATAGCATCCAAAGGTGCGCGTACAGTATGAGTGTAATCAAGCAAGATTATTATGGTGACGACTTCCGTTGGTTTATCGCAAGCGTGATAGACAACTCCCCACCATATGGTATGGAAGGAAGAATACAAATTCGCATACAAGGTATACACTCGCGCGACACGAACGACATCCCACAAAAAGATCTACCATGGGCACAAGTCATGACACCAAGTGATACGTTTGGCAGTTCTGGGTTTGGCACACACTGCCAGATACTTCCTGGATCTCTTGTGTTCGGAATGTTCCTTGATGGAGTACACTCCCAGTTGCCTATGGTGCTTGGTTCTCTCCCGAGGATAGAATATCCATCATCTGTGCAGGCAGCGAGTGGAACAGACATATCATCAAATCCATTCTCGTATGAGTTCCGGCAGTCCAACTCACAGATGCAAGATCCAGTATTCTACAACGACCCCGCAGCGACTAACACGCAGGGTACTGTAACAGACGCTATCACTTTCTTCATAGACAATGGATTGAACGCAAGGGAAGCATGTTCCATTGCAGGCATACTGAATGCAGTCTCAGGTCTTGATGCGACTAACAAAGCGAATGGTTTTGGCATCGCAGGTTACCCAACAACTTCTCCAAGGTATGCTCGGTTTGTTGCATACATACAACGATTGAGTCCTTCTCGTACCGCAGAAGATTTCGCAGGACAATTGATGTATGTGATGCAGGAAATAGGCACAAGCAAGTCAACTGCGTACTCAAAGATGATACGCACAAAAGATATAGGGGAACAGGTTTTCATCCTATCTAAATACTATCTACACCCTCTAACTGATGTCAACATTGCAGACGCGATCACATCAGCAGTCACTCTATACAAAGGTCTTGGTGCACGATAATGGCAAAAGTCCAATTTGAAAAGGTAAACACTTTCGTCAAGACCCTGTTCAGTCGTACTGATGCTGGCAATCTTGAGAACAGTCACAGTGGCAGGATTCGCGCATGGTTTATCGCGAACATGTCCAAGATTGGTCGATATGCTCACCGTGACTTTGAGCGGTTTGGTAATGCGAGACCTAATAATCTCAACAAGCATCAAGGTCGCCAAGACGGTTGGGTTTCTCTTACAGAAGAAGTGCCAGACCCAAACCACACAACATACGGAACTGGTGTCCTCTACATACATGGAGAGTTAGACCTCCCTGAAGGTAACCCCATTGATAACGATTGCTTCCATCCCCTCTATCCAAATGGTAGAGAGATCGGTGGTAGCAACGGCAACAAACCCAACGTGTCAGGAAAATTGGGCGCAGAAGTGACAGGGAGGTTCATTCGACCTGCTGATGGAACTTTCTCGCACGAAGTAGATCCAACTGATGAAGACAGCAGGAGTGGGTATCCTTGGGAATTCACTATTGAAGAACCCCCATATTACGGATACGTTCCGTATGCACAAGTTCTCGAATCAGTTTCGGGGATTGAGATGAAGCGACAAAATCCTGCTGGGGGTGGAGGCAAATACAACATCCACGGAGGGTATCGACCATCACCTATCCCGACTGCCACTGCCACTACACCTGCTGTGTTTAACGATGCTCGCCTGTATGAACTGGATAACGAGAGAAATAATTACCCGATGTTAATCATAAACTCTGCTGCACCAGAAAGCGTCGATCGCTTACTCGCGCAAAGGATAAATGGCCAGAATGGTATGTACGATGGTAAAGTTCCAGAGATGGTTAGGACATCGGATATGACCATCAAAATGAAGGTTGACACCAACGGTAGAAAGATGATACTTGATCACATCTCCCCAGTGAATGCCCCATACGAAGTTGACTAAAATCACATGAATAAATTAGGAGTTTAGAGTGGCAATCCCATTCCAATCAAATCTCAACAACATGATTGCTGTTGGCGTACAAAGTGCCACAGGAGCAGTTGATGACATCGCATCTATAAGCGGTGGCACGATGCCCGAAGGTATTCGAAATCAAATAGCGAATATCATTTCTGACTCCATGGACTTGAATGGTGGAATAACGTCAGAAGTCTATAGCATAGTGGCAGGACTAATGACACCGTTCACTCCTTCCCTTGATGCGAACTCTCTGATTGCCGTGTTGAAGTCTACCAGCGTCTTTGGAAATATATCATCCGGTTCCTTCAACGTCGGGTCTATCATCGATGACAACCTGAACATGTTTATCAACCAATACGAACTTGATCTTTTGAAGAAGGTTGGTGGGTTTGATGCAATCCTCGGTAAGTTTGGTATATCAGACGGTCTGGGCGCGATCGTAACAGAACTGACAGGTGACGTGAAGTCGGTCGTCTACGGGTTTCTGGGAAACATATTATCAACAGATGAGTTGTCAAAGGTCTCGCCCGATGTTGTCGGAACATTCCTTCGTGGCGATGGTATTGTAAACCTTGCCACAGATCTTCCCGAAGTTTCAGACATATCAGGACTTGTAGGGGCAGACCAAAACACTATTCTCGAATTGGTTGGTTCTACAGTCGATGCAGACGGCAACCTCGACCTCAGTACATTGACTGGCCAGCAAAGGGACACATACGCAGCAGCATATGTGAAGAGCGCATCTGGTTCCGATACGTCCATCAGCGGCATCTCTGGTATAATGGCGAAGACAAGAGGAACTATCGCAGGGACTGTAGAGCAAACAGAAGATCTTCCTACACCAAACCCATTTCCGATTGACGCTGACACGATCGACCCATACATCCATACAATTTCATCTGTCGAAGAACTCGAATCAGAAATGGCGAGCATAACCAGAGATGTATGTGAGATGGTTGTGCACTGGTCAGAAACATATACCAACTCAAACCTGAGTGGCGATCAACTGGAAGAACTTACTGGTGCTGGTGGCAATGCATACCACCTCATTATTCGTAGGGACGGTTCTGTGGAGCGAGGAGCAAATTTGAACTCTATCGCAGACCACACTGAGGGACACAATGAATTCTCATTAGGCGTTTGTTTTGTTGGTGGACTAAATGTGGCAAGTGGTTCGAGCAACCTCTTCGAAGTTGCTTCTGCTCGTTCTATAACTTTGTCCCAGTACAATTCATTCTATCAAATCATGCGCACGTTCTTCATGCAATTTCCAGGAGGTCAGGCACTGGGTCACATGGACATAGATGCCAACCAAGAAGATCCTGGGTTTGATGTCAGAGAATATGCCTTCAACAACTTCAACAAACAAAGTTTATACACCAACGCATTCAAACAACAAGCACTTTCCCCTTCTGATTTGTTGAATACCAACACGCTAAATAATGATACAGATGCTCTGGAGAGAAACTTTTGACAACAAGCAATAACAAGGTAGAGGAACGATTAGCAGCAGAAGGCGGGATTGAGAAAGAATCCACCTTTGGTATTTCTCGTGACGGTCTGGCAGACCCAACTGGTGAATATCCTCATAGGGATAACTGGTTCAACTCAAGCGTAAGTGCCACTGCTCGTGGTGTCGTCATCAACGACCTGTGGATGGGCGGTTCAACTATGGGTGTCAGTTTTGACGTTCCATTTGCCACGTCTTCGATTTATCCATTCAACCAATCAAACACCACTCCTTCTGGGCACTCATTCGAAATAGATGACACTCCAGGAAATTCGCGCATACTGATCAAGCACCACACAGGTGCTGGTGTAGAGTTGAAGCAAGACGGTTCCGTTGTTGTTGCTTCTCGTTCGCACCAAGTACAAGTAGTTGGCGCAGACCATGAGTTGGTCGTGAGTGGAGCAGGAAACCTTACATACAACGGTGACCTGAACCTGACTGTCAATGGCGACTATAACGTCGACGTGGGCGGCACATACAACGTGCGTGTTGGCGCAGAATACAACCAGTCTGTCCACGGTTCATACCTGACAGAAGTTGGTGACGTACACAGCACAGTGGTTCGCGGTAACAAAGACGTAAGAGTCTGGGGCGACACATTTAACTTCCACGCATCCGAGTTGAAGGTTGTTGCAAAGAAAGACATCCGCACCATAGTCGCAAAAGACTTCATCGTGAATTCTGGTAGAAATATTCGCTCGACAGCAGAGGATACATTCGCTGTCTCTTCTGGTAAACACACAGTCATCAGTGGAGAAGACGTCGTAGTCACAGGAGCAACAGGAAAGGTTGGCGGTGCTGGGTTCCACTACACTGGTTGCCTATACACTGGTCCAGATGACGACAACGGTTCACAGACTGTGTTCCAAGGCAACCTCGTTGGTAAGGCACTGGAAGCATGGACAAGCAACTTCGCTCAGTTTTCGACAGAGTCCCACAGGTCTTTGTATTCCACGTTTGCACAAACAGCGAATTGGTCTCAACTTGCATCCCAAGCATTCACTTCCGCAACAGACGGAGATGCATCCGCATCCGTAGCACAAACAGATCCAGGGATCGCACAGAGAGCATCAGCAGAATTTGTGACAGCAATTACTTCATTCTCTGGTGGATCTGAGTATATACACCCAGCAAAACCAGTCTATCCTCTGAGTTGGGATTGGACAGTCGAAGACCCAGAAGGAACTGCTGGAACATATTATAGCAAAGGTACCAACCGTGTACCTGGACTGCAATCGCTGGTTACAGGATTCTACTCAACAAACCGTGAGTGGTGGGAAGTGTGGAACAAACTATCCCCGTATGCTGTTCGTCAGGTTATCATAGATCAAGATAATAATATCGAAAACAAAATATCCATGTATGGTACATACACATATTACTTCAACTGGACTCCAACAACCACAGAGATTCGTGCGAAACTCAGAACTATGGATGGTGCCAATGATAGTAAGACTGCCCCAGAGAAACAACTTGATGGTGACAAGTGTATACAGAGTCTGCTCAACGAGAACAGACTGCACCCTCAATACAAATCTGCTACCCCAACGGGCAATTATGAAATCACAAGGACTGGTCAAGCAGAACCATCCGCAAGGTATGGTTACACCCTGCTTGGTAATCCTGTAGAGCGATCGTCAAAGACATTCACTCCCAAGTTCAAGTCTACCAATGTCCGTAAGATTGTTGCTGACCCTGTCTACAACCCAGACATGCAGAACTCACCGATAACAAGTTCAACCAAGTTGTCACGCGGAACAACAATATCAAAGTTTCTTGGTGCTCCTGGATCCAAGTCTTCGCTCGACTCAATCCCTCTGTTGACTGATCGCCAAGACCTCGCGCGACAGTGGTATCTGCATGCATGGTTGATGGAAGGAGTCGCATCGGTCAAAGACTTTTCTTCATACCGTCTTCAAGTCACTGAAGGATATTACAAACCTGCCTCGGGTATCCGTGAGTTTGCGCCATCAGGCGATAAGTTCTGGCGCGAACCATTCAAGAAAGCAGATGGTGGCACGACACAGAAGTCCGTCATTGCAGGCACCCCAACTATAAATGAATTGAAGAACGAAGGACGAGCAGTCGTCTATACCTTGTACAACAACTTGGGCAAGGTGGATTACTCTGCAACCTTTGACCTCGCGTTGTACATAAGAGACACATTCTTCTTTGACCAGTTGAGCATGGATTACGATATGACTCGACCAGACGGAACTATGTCGCAGCAGTTGATCGTAGTGATGCCAAAGGTCACCACATCATTCCAAGCAAGATTCGAGATGAGAGTTTGCTCATACTTCAACAGAAGACTTTTCGGAGGAAGTGATCTAGTTGAAATAGTCGGTTAGAAACTGTATAAATAGATACAGCAGATAATCGGAGTGCGGTATGGCATTGCAAAGAGTAACTCCTGGACTTTCGAAAGAAACAAAGGTGACAACGAAGAAGAAGTTATATTCTGACATCGACTTGTCGTTCACCCCAAAGACGGGTAGTCCAGACGCAGACGGAAACTTCACCGGAGACATCTTCAAGAAATTGGATGCACGTGCAGTTCTTCAAGCAGTTGAATCTATCCTTCTGACAAACACTCTCGAGAAACCTTTTCAACCTTCGTTCGGTGCCGACCTTCGGTCCATGTTATTTGAATCAGATACATCATACTCCGAAGCGTTTGTTACCGAACAAATATCAAATCAAATCAAGCGTTGGGAACCAAGAGCAAAGGTAACGAGCGTGAAATACTATAGTGGCAATGAACTTATTAGCAGAGGAATCTCCTCTCTACGCAGTGCTATCTACAACACCGTACAGATCGTAGTCGATCTGGAAATAAACAATAAAGGATTCTCCTCGTCCATTAATCTGAATAGGTTTCGATAATGACCACAACAATCAAATCAACAGAACTCGACTTTCTGACGATCAAAGAAAACCTCAAGACCTATCTGAAGGCGACTGGGGAGTTCAACGACTACGACTTCGAAGGTTCTGGTATCAGCAGCGTATTGGACGTTCTGGCATACAACACTCACTACAATGCATTGCAAACAAACTTTGCATTGAACGAATCATTCCTCATCACCGCACAGTTGAGACCATCGGTCATTTCCCTTGCTGAGTCATTGGGGTATGTTCCTGACTCAAAGAAGTCATCCCAAGCAGTCATATCAGTAACTGCAAATACAGTGGGTATCAACGACCTAAACGATATTCAAATTCTTCAACCTGGAGAACTGGTTTGTCGTGGGTCGAGAGATGACTTTGACTATACGTTTACAAACAGGGTTGCAATTAAGGCAACAGTTGTAGACGAAATTTATAAATTTTTCCCTCTCGCCAGTCCTGATGATCAAATCATTGTTCACGAAGGCGAGCAAAGAAAACTACAATTCATTGTCGGTAATGCAGCAGACGCAGTCTATGTTATCCCCGATCAAGATATCGATATATCAACCGCAATCATAAAAGTATATGAAGACCAAGCGTCTGCTATCACGGTAGATGGAGAGTTCTCCCTCTATACAAGTCTGCTTGATGCTTCCACGGTAAGTTCAACATCAAGGTTGTTTGTTCTCCGCGAATCCCCGAACGCATACTACGAGTTGTCATTCGGAAACGGCACCTCTCTTGGTGTAGCACCAAGCGTAGGAAATGTGATTGAAGTCGATTATCTCCGCGCCAGCGGTGCTGTCTCCAATGGAGTTGAAAGTTTGAGCATCACCTCCACTATTCAGTTTCAGAATAAACTTACCAATGGTTTGATCACGATCGACCCCAATATAATCAGCACCCCAACGACAGTGAAGTCAGCAGGTGGTGGCGACAAAGAGGGAATAGAATCAATCCGTAAGAATGCACCGTTCCAGTTCGCTGCACAGAATAGGATGGTTACATCTGACGACTACTCCACGTTGATACTGAAGAAGTATTCCTCATTCATTGACGACATTCAGTCTTGGGGTGGCGAAGATAACCCAGAACCTGATTATGGTACGGTCTTCACTTCAATAGTTTGGAAAGAGTCGCTGAACAGTACCACAATTGCAAACACTCGCCAAGGAATACTTTCTCTTGCCGACCAGTTCCAGATCGCATCTTTCTCTTTGACGTTCACTGACCCAGTTGAAACATTTATCTCTACAGAGATATTCTTTCAGTTCAACCCATCACTGACAGGACTTTCTCCTGCTTCTATACGGGAATCGGTCGAGAAGTCTGTTGAAGAATATTTCGTCGAGAACACAGGAAAGTTCTCTCAGGTATTTCGTCAATCAAACCTACTGACAGATGTTGATGCCACTGACCCGTCTGTGTTATCGTCTCGCGCGAATATAATCTTGAACAGACAGATTATCCCGCAACTGGGAACAATTCGAAATTACACAGTGACGTTTCCTGCTGCAATACGCGACCCAGAACTGATAGAAACTCCGTCAGTATACAGTTCCGAGTTCACGTTTGACGGGAATACTGTCGCAATAAGGAATGTGCTCAACCAACAAGTTGCCTCCGGAGTCAACGACAATGGCGACGTAACATTTGAAATCAGACCAACCAATTCTCTTGAGGTGTATGAAGTTGCCACGGGCGATATCAAACAACCCAATGTGGGCGAATACAACGCTACAACAGGAACTGTTACCATAGAGTCTTTGAATGTCCAATCTATAGTCGGAAACAATAACTATATAAAGGTGTTCGCTGTTCCAGCAAACCAATCCGTTGTTGGGTCTGTAAGAAATAACATACTCAAGTATGACACTGAAGGGTCATTCACGAACGCAATAATAGTATCAACAAGGTAAGTACATGTCGCTTGATAAAACTATATCAGATACATACCGTCGCGATCTTAAACTAGATCGCTATGAAGTCAGGAATGTTCTACCTGAGCATTTCGACGACAAGTATCCAAAACTCGTCAAGTTCCTCGAGCAATACTATAAGAGTATTGAAGACTCAGGAAACCCAGTGTCTGATATTAAAGACCTCATGCTCGCCCGAGACATCGTACAAACCAGAGAAGAGTTTCTTTCGTTTATCTCCAATGAACTACTGTTGGGCAAACCATACTTCGAGTCGTTCAACGACAAACGATCTGCCTTGCAATACTCCAGTCTGTTGTATAGGTCAAAGGGTACAGAGTTCTCGATCAAACAGTTCTTCCGAATCTTCTACGGTGTTGACATCGATGTGGGTTATGGTCGCGATGAGATGTTTATCGTTGGTGAACCAAGAAGAGAAATAATAGAGTATACTGGGTCATCTACAACATCTGACTCTACTTTCGATTTCACTTTCGCTAACGGTACGATTGAAGCGAAAGCGGATGGCGTGCAGATGCTACTCGGCACTCACTATGAAATAGACTTCGCAAACCTAAAGATCGTTCTGCTCGCGCACGATGACGCTACAGTGGATACACAAACAGGTGTATTGCCTGACGGTGTTGTCCTGCGTATACAAACAAACCGTGTCGTATCCACAGCAATCGGTTCGGAAGTAACAGACAAACGTATTACGGATAATGGTTATTATCAACTATACGGACTCTTGGTTTCTACTCCCCTGTCCGTCAACCTATGGCGCGAAGCATATAAAACATTCGTGCACCCAGCAGGTATGTTCCTCTCTGGTCAGGTTGAGTTGTTGTCGCTATTCGACTTCAAGGACAGGAAAATCAAACCAATTTGGCAGATCAGTTCTGGTTTGGGTTCAATGCCAGATGCTATTATTCAACCGCCACCACCCGTCTTGCTCATAGGAACAGCAAGAGTTATGCTCGCGCAAAACAATCTGGGTCTACACACTACTTCCTATGCGGAGATTGGTCCAGGACCAAATGGTTATAAGGTGCTGTCTCGTATCAACGATCAAATCCGACCACAAACAATCTCCAACTGGCATACTCAGTATGGGAATATGTCAGATGCGGACGACATCAACTCCCGCACATTGGATGATACATACGCTGACATGTCGAACACTATCAACCTTGTGGACGAAAATGTCTGGCATTATGACTATCTGCACCCAATAGATTCAGATGGTGCAGGAAACAGGACTCCGATATATGGATACAATGATCTAATAACAGATGGTTCAGGTGGCGGTGGTAACGCAGATGGCACCTTCAACTTCAGAGCATCAGGAACAATGCAAACAACTGCTTCTGAGGTTGTTGGAACTGCTGCTAGGACGAGTATAACAATCACAGGCACAAGTGCACTGGTCGTCGAATCGAGCGTAGTAGATGGAATAGGTAATGCGCTGGCCATAATCACAGGCACAGGTGCACTGGTGGTCGACGACCCAAGCACAATCGTTGGAATTGCTGATCGTGTCAATCATGGCACAGGTACACTGGTCAACGACCCAAGCACAGTCGTCGGTGCTGCTACTTATCTTGACAATCACCATACCGCAATAGGAACATTGGTAGCACAACCAACAACGGTTGATGGGGTGGTGCCTACAATCCTCGGAACGAATTACTTCGACAACCTCTTGGGCGACGACGCAACTGGTGACGGTAGTGCGGCATCCCCATGGGCGAGCATAGGCAAAATCCAGAGGGATGGAATGGTGCCTGGATTTAGAAATATCGGTATCGACAATGGTCCTCAAAATCCATACAGGGCGCAAGTTGGTGGTAATGACAAATATACAAATGGCAAGAATGGAACTGCGTTAAACCCAATTTACATACTGGGCGACCCTGATTCTCAGGACTACACGAATGAGTACCCAGATAGACCAACCACCCAGTATCCCAATACTTACATTACGAACGCAACCCATGTCACAGGTTGGTCTGCCTCTAGTACATACTCAGGTGTTTGGGAAGTCACAAACCCATTCAGTAGTTCTGCAATGAACAATGCACTCTTCTCTTGTTCGGGTGCTGAGTGGACTGCTGATGGTGTTATGGCAGTGACAAGAACACTTGAGTTGGATTGGAGAGTTTCAACCAATGATCCAAATGATTTGCTTGCTGGGGAATGGTGGGGCGATGCTAGTAAGTTATACTACAAACCTAAATCTGGCGAAGTATTATCAACCCATCACTTTGAATTTGCTGATAGACTGGCAGTGTTCAATCATAAACGAGTTCAGCACACAACATACGAGGGTATCGCAATTGTTTGTTCTGGTGCTTCTGGAATAATAACCAGCGGTAGAGGTGTCACTTGGGAAGCAAACGGTGTTGGCAATCCAGCAGTTGATGATTGGTGTTCTCATATATATGTAAGAAACTGCTACTTCAAGTTTTGCAAAAATGCAACTGCATTTAATATTGGAGAACACTACTACATAGATAATTGCACAGCGACAGATATGACCACCGCAGGTTTCCAGTTTACTGGTAGTTCGGGAGACTTCCCGCAAAGTGCTAAAGGGTTCCCAGTAAGCAACACCGTGACTCAGAATTCCGTAGTCTCTCGCTTGAGGACTAATGATGGAATTGTGTTCCACCAGAATAGTGTTTACACTGACCCAGATAATAATAACTCGCCAAATAATGAGCGACAAGATCAAGTCGGTTCGAATCATCTTGTGGTTAACTGTGTCGTATCCGATTGTGAAGAGAATGGGTTTGACCTTACATCAGGTGAGAATATCGAAATAAGGGACTGTATTACTCACGACAACGGAAACGCTGGGATAACAGTCGGACATTATGTTCGGAATGTTCAGGTCTTAAATCATATCAGTTACAATGATGATTATCGAAGAACTTTTGGTGGGTCTCTTTCACTTGGCGAATCTCGCAATGTCACAGTTGATGGCATGCGATCCTATAATCCTGGAGACCGTTTTATAAATGTGAAGTCGGATGTTTCAAATGCCACCATTAAAAACTCCACCTTCTTTGCTGGTCCAGATACCGATAACGGTGTATTGATTGAATTTGTACCTCACATTCCTGAGTATTCTACAGTGCCTCGTAATGGTTCAACATACACTCAGCAGTCACCAACATCATTTAGTCCAGACCCATTCGAGACTGGTGCTACCGCACCTCAACGAATGCAGAACATTACCTTTGAAAACAACGTATTTGAAGTTGCCTTCGGTGGCATAAACAACGATGAAGACGAGGGATATAGGTTCATGAAATTTATCAAGTTCACTGTCCTTCCAATCAAAGGATACGATTTTACTTTCTCTGGAAACCAGTGGAAAACATCTGTCTTGAATACTCAGTTCCAACCTAACACTGCTGCGGACTTACCTGCAAGCAACTATGGTCCTTACAAAATCAAGAACAATGCTGCTGCCCAGACCACTGGCGGTGAACCTGTCATTGATGTGCTTTGTAACCAAACATATCTTGCAGCAGGTAACTTTCCTGCTGAGAGTGACCTTTGGAACTTTTCGCCAGCAGGTTTCCCGAATGGTAGAGAGACAAGCAATGATAGTAGTGGTGAACTTACTGGTGTGTTCAATACCTCTAAAGGTATCACCCTCAACGATACTCAAGGCGACCTTGGATTGTATAGTTCTGCAAGCAGCATCGCTGGCCAGAGTTCTAACTGGGATACTATTTCGGTCATTGGTATTAACAGAGACCCAAATTACGAGTACCCTGTGCGAACAAACTGGACGATTGCAGCACCAAGTTCTACAGGAACTTCAAGGGCAGTTGGATACAAGGATAGCGGGATCGTTAACGTAACCGCACAAGCACCTTGGTCTGGCGACCACAGACTATCTGGTGGACCTATGGTCTGCATGAATAGCGCAGTGTCTGAGTTTGGTCTAGCATTCGTTTGGTATGCAGGAGCAGCAGGAAATGCATCATACCTCGCACTGTTTGAA
>Ga0114915_1000696_pt1 | contig 14969 bp, 11 predicted proteins | sample MalvirAntarct_55_FD_87288 | JGI IMG/M metagenome (GOLD analysis project Ga0114915, IMG submission 87288) | Marine viral communities from the Global Malaspina Expedition - Malaspina viral metaG Antarct_55 | ecosystem: Environmental > Aquatic > Marine > Oceanic | place: South Georgia Island...
GGTCGGGAGCGGGGCCGGGGAGGTGATCGTCCTGCAGGGGATCACGGTGAGCGCGTCGCCGCTGGGCCAGACCGTGGACGAGATGGCGACGCCGGTGGTGCGCCTGTCTGGGGAGGAACTGGCGCATCGGCGGGAGGCGACGCTGGGTGCCACGCTGGAGGCGCAGCCCGGCATCCATTTCGAGCATTTCGGTGCCGGCGCCAGCCGACCGGTGATCCGTGGCCACACGGCGCCGCGCGTGAAGATCCTGTCGGACGGCTCGGAGGTGCACGACGCCTCGTCGATCTCGCCCGACCACGCCATCGTCACCGAGCCGCTGCTGCTCGACGGCATCGAGGTGCTGCGCGGGCCGGCGGCGCTGCTCTATGGCGGCGGCGCCATCGGCGGCGCGGTCAACCTGCTCGATTCCAAGATCCCGACGGCGGTGCCCGAGAACGGCGTCACCGGGGTCTTCGAGGGACGGCTGGGCACGGCCGACGACGAGCGCGCGGCCGCGGGCGGCGTGACGGTCGGCGCGGGCAATTTCGCCCTGCGCGTCGAGGGCGCCGACCGCAGCCTGGACGATTATCGCGTGCCGCGGGAGACCGGGGCGCGGCACGTCGAAGGGTCGTATGCGGACAGTTCCGCGGTCAGCCTCGGCGCTTCGTTCATCGGGGAGAGCGGCTTTCTGGGGGCCGCCTACACGCGCCAGCGCAGCAAGTATGGCCTGCCCGGGCACGAGCACGAATACGAGGACTGCCACCCGCACGGCACGCACCTGCACTGCGGCGGGCACGGCCATGAGGAGGAGGAAGAGGAGCACGAGGGCGAAGAGGGGCACGACCACGACGAGGAAGGGCACGGCGTTCCCTACGTGAAGCTGCGCAGCGAGCGCGTCGACCTGCGCGGCGAATATCGCGACCCTCTGCCGGGGATCACCCAGGCACGGCTGCGCGCCTCCTACACCGACTACAGCCACGACGAGATCGAGGACGGCGAGGTCGCGACGACCTTCAAGAACGAGGCCTATGACAGCCGCGTCGAGTTTCGCCACGCCCCGGTCTTCGGCCTGGATGGCGTGTTCGGCGCGCAGTACGGCCTGAGCCGCTTCAGCGCGCTCGGCGAGGAGGCGTTCCTGCCGAAGAGCCGGACCGATACCGTCGCCTTGTTCGGGATGGAAACCTTCCGGCTCGACCCGGTGCGGTTCGAACTGGCGGTGCGCCAGGAATGGCAGGGCGTCGACCCGGACGATGGCGGGACCGTCAGGCACGCACCCTTCTCGGTCTCCGGCGCGGTGATCTGGGACCTCGACGAGGCCTACTCGCTGGCGCTGACCCTGGCGCGCACGCAGAGGGCGCCGAACAACCAGGAGCTGTTCGCCGACGGCGTGCATCTGGCGACGAACACCTACGAGATCGGCGACACCGACCTGGGCAAGGAGACGGCGCGCTCGGTCGACCTGACCTTCCGCAAGCGGGCGGGCGACACGACCTTCTCGATCGGCGTCTATCACCAGGATTTCAAGGACTACATCTTCGCGGACACGCTCGACCGGTTCGAGGATTTCCGCCTGATCCAGTACAGCGCCGCGGACGCCACCTTCACCGGCGTCGACGGCCTGATCCGGCAGGAGGTGTTCGACGGCTTCGGCGTGTCGCTTTTCGGCGACTATGTGCGCGCGAAGCTGAAGGACGGCGAGGGCAACGTGCCGCGCGTGCCGGCCGGCCGCGCCGGCATCCGCTTCGACGGCCGCTACGGACCGGTGTCGGGCGAGCTGGAATACTACCGCACCTTCAGCCAGTCGAAGACGGCGGACTTCGAGAGTTCGACCGGCGGTTACGACATGGTCAACGCCACGGCGGCCTATGCCTTCTCGGTCGGGCCGACCGAAGCGGAGGCCTTCGTGCGGGCGACGAACCTGACCGACGAGCCGGCCTTCAACCACACCTCGTTCATCAAGGACGCGGCGCCGTTGCGCGGGCGCAGCGTGCTCTTCGGCCTGCGCGGCGCCTTCTGAGACGGCGGCGGCGGGGCATCGCTCCGCCGCAGACCGCACCCTCTCGCAGGGCGATGAGGGATAAGGGTACCGTGTGCCGGCTGTGAGCCGGAAACGCCGGTCGGCGCCGCGGTTGCCCGGCCCGCCGGGCGATGATATGAGCGGACATATGCCCGTCGCCGCGACCCGGCGGCGGGTCCCGCCGAACCGTTCCGTTCCACGCGTCCCATCGACACGAACGTCATCACAGGGCGGCGCAAGCGCGCCGCGGATCCCGTCGCGACCGGCGAACGCTCGTCCAGAAGCGCGCCGCCGCGGCCTCAATCATGGGCGCTCGCCGAACGCGGGCGCCGGCTCTAGGAGGAGCACCCATGGCGATATCGAGACGAAACCTGTTCGGGCTGGCGCTGGCCGCCGCCGCGACCCTGGGCGTAGCGCCGACCGTGGCCGCCGCGGCCGACTATCCGTCGCGCCCCATCACGCTGATCGTGCCGTTCCCCGCCGGCGGCGGTACCGACACGCATCTGCGCGTGCTGAGCGAACTGGTCAGCAAGGAACTCGGCCAGCCGGTGACCGTCGAGAACAAGGGCGGGGCATCGGGAACGCTCGGTCCGGCGACGATGGCGGCCACGGCGAAGCCCGACGGCTATACGCTGTCCCAGATGCCGGCGACGGTCTACCGGCTGCCCTTCATCCAGAAGACGTCGTTCGACCCGAAGACGGACTTCACCTACATCCTGCAGCTCACCGGCTATGCGTTCGCGGTGGCGGTGAAGGCGGATGCGCCCTGGCAGACGTGGCAGGAACTGCTGGATTACGCCAAGGCGAACCCGGGCAAGGTCAGCTACTCGACCTCGGGTGCCGGCGGCACGCAGCACATCACGATGGAGCAGATCGCCAAGAAGCTGGGGATCAAGTGGATCCACGTTCCCTACAAGGGCGGCGGAGAGCAGAACGCGGCACTGCTCGGCGGTCACACGACGTTGAGCGCGGCGAGCACGGGCACGCTCGGCGGGTTGGCCGACGCAGGTAATATCCGGCTGCTGGTGATGTGGACGCCCACGCGGTTGGAACGCTTCCCGGACGTTCCGACGCTGCGGGAAGAGGGCATCGACATGGTCGTGACGTCGCCCTATGGCATCGCCGGCCCGGCCGGCATGGATCCCGCCATCGTCAAGACGCTGCACGACGCCTTCCTGAAGGCGACGAAGGATCCGGCGCACGCCGAGATCATGCGGAAGATCGGCTTCGTCGAAGACTATCTCGGCACCGACGACTACGAGAAGTTCGTGATGAAGTTCATCGACGAACAGAAGGCGATGGTCGAGGATCTGGGGCTGTCCAAGAAGTAGCAGCGCCCATTCCACGGCGCCGCATCCAGCAGGCGAAGCTGGACGCGGCGCCGCCGAAGGCCGGCGTCCAAGGGGCTGCCGGGCCGCCGCCGCCGGGAGTTCTCCATGCGTCCATCTGATATCGGCACGGGCCTGCTCGGGCTCGGGCTCGGCCTCTGGCTCGTTTTCGAAGGCCGGGACATGGGGCTGGGCGACCTGCACGAGCCCGGCTCCGGCTTCGTCCTGTTCTGGGTCGGCGCGATCATGGCCGCCCTCTCCGTGGCACTCGCGGTCGGTGCGCTGACGCGTTCGGCCGCGGCGGCCGGTGGGGACGCCAGTGGGGACGCGGGTGGCGGATCGCCGTTCGGCGAGCGCTGGCGCCGCGTACCGCTCGTCCTGGCCTATCTGGTGGTCTACAGCGCCCTGCTGGAACTGGTCGGCTTCATCCCGTTGACGAGCCTGCTGCTGCTCGTGCTGTTCAGGACGGTCGACCCCCAGTCCTGGACGAAGGCGGTACTCTATTCGGTGGCGATCACGCTGACCGTCTATGTCCTGTTCGGCGTCGGCCTGGGCACGCAGTTTCCGGCCGGGCTGCTCGAACCGCTGCTGGTGGGCTGAGCCATGGACATTCTCGGCATGCTGATGGCGGGGTTCGCCGTCGCCTTCGAACCCGCCAACCTCGGCTACTGTTTCGTCGGCGTGTTCATCGGCACGCTGATCGGCGTGCTGCCCGGCATCGGGCCGGTGGCGGCGATGTCGCTGCTGATGCCGATCACCTTCTACATCACGCCCGAGGCCGCCATCATCATGATGGCCGGCATCTATTACGGCTCGATGTACGGCGGCTCGACGACCGCCATCCTGGTGAACATTCCGGGAGAGGCGGCCTCGGTCGTCACGACGCTCGACGGCTATCAGATGGCGCTCCAGGGTCGTGCCGGCGTGGCGCTCGGCGTCGCGGCGATCGGCTCGTTCATCGCCGGCACGCTGGCGATCGTGGCACTGATGCTGGTGGCGCCGCCGCTCGCCGACTTCGCCGTCCGGTTCGGGCCGGCGGAATATTTCAGCCTGATGGTGTTCGGGCTCGCGATCCTCAGCTACGTGACGCACGGCTCGATCCTGAAGTCGCTGATGATGGCGTGCCTGGGCCTGGCGATCGGGCTGGTCGGCATCGATTCGATCACCGCGATGCCGCGCCTCACCTTCGACCGGCTGGAACTGGTCGACGGCGTCGGGCTGGTGCCGATGATCATGGGCCTGTTCGGCATCGCCGAGATCCTGTTCAACATCGAGGGCGCGGAGCAGCGCACCGTGGTGAAGACGCGGATCGGCAAGCTGCTGCCGACGGTCGCCGACTGGATGCAGTGCCGCTGGGCGCTGCTGCGCGGCTCGGCGATCGGCTTCGTGCTGGGCGTGCTGCCGGGGACCGGATCGGTGATCTCGTCCTTCGTGTCCTATGCGGTGGAGAAGCGCTTCGCCAAGGACCCGTCGCGCTTCGGCAAGGGCGCCATCGAGGGCGTCGCGGGTCCCGAGGCGGCCAACAACGCGGCCGCCGGCGGCGCCTTCATTCCGCTGCTGACCCTGGGCATCCCGACCGGCGTGGTGACGGCCCTGCTGCTGGGCGCCTTCATCATCCACGGCGTCGAGCCGGGGCCGCTGCTGATGGTCAACCACCCCGAACTGTTCTGGGGCGTGATCGCCAGCATGTATATCGGCAACGTGATGCTGCTGGTGCTGAACCTGCCGCTGATCGGGCTGTGGGTGCAGGTGCTGAAGGTGCCCTACCACATCCTGTTCCCGATGATCCTGCTGTTCTGCATGATCGGCGTGTACAGCGTGAACGGCTCGGTCTTCGACCTCTACGTGATGACCGGCTTCGGCCTGGTCGGCTACCTGATGAAGAAGTTCGGCTTCGAGCCGGCGCCGCTCGTCCTGGCCTACGTTCTCGGCCCGATGCTGGAGAACAATCTGCGTAAGGCGCTGATCCTGTCGCAGGGCGACCTGACGACCTTCGTCACCAAGCCGATCTCCGCCGTCTGCCTGCTCCTGGCCGCGGCGCTGCTGCTCTCGGCGGTGCTGCCGGCGCTGCGCGCGCGGCGCGAGAAGATCGCTCTCGACGAGACCTGAGCCGCCCGGATCCGGCGGTCCCCTCCCTTCTGGCCCGATCCTTGCTGCACTGCACCACGTGGGTGCCGTGCAGCCGGCGCCGGGCAGTTCGGAGGGGCGTATGCGTAAGTCGACGATGGCCGTGGCGGCGATGCTGGCGGCGGCGGTTTCCCTGGGCGTTCCGGCGGCGGGGGCTTCGGCCGCCGAGCCGGTGAAGGGCGGGATCGCCAACGTCGTGATCCAGCCGGAGCCGCCGGGGCTGGTGGCCGGGATGTTTGGCAACGCGCCGTCGCAGATGGTGGCGGGCAACATCTACGAGGGGCTGGTGCGCCTCTCGCCCGACCTGAAGCCGATGCCCTCGCTGGCCGAGTCGTGGGAGATATCCGACGACGCGATGACCTATACCTTCAAGCTGAAGGCGGGGGTCAAGTTCCACGACGGCAAGCCGATGACCGCCGACGACGTGGTCTTCTCGTTCGACAAGTTCCTGCGGACCCTCCACGTGCGGACCCGCGGCGTGCTGACCCACGTCGAGAAGATCGAGGCGCTCGACCCGCTGACCGTCCGCTTCACCATGAAGGAAGCGTTCAGCCCGATGATGACGGCGCTGGAGGTGGGGTCCGGGCCGATCGTGCCGAAGCACGTCTACGACAACGGCACCGACTACAAGATGAACCCGGCGAACGCGACGCCGATCGGGACGGGTCCCTACAAGTTCGAGAAGTGGGAAAAGGGCTCGTTCATCCACCTCGTCCGCAACGCCGACTATCACGAGCCGGGCCTGCCCTACCTGGACGAGCTCTACTACCACGTCATCCCGGACGGTGCGGCGCGCGCCATCGCCTACGAGACCGGCAAGGTCGACGTGCTGCCCGGTGGCTCGGTCGAGAATTTCGACGTGGAGCGCCTGTCGAAACTGCCGGGCAGCTGCATGACGACCAAGGGCTGGGAGTTCTTCTCGCCGCTGTCGTTCATGTGGCTGAACAATCGCAACGCGCCGCTGGACGACAAGCGCTTCCGCCAGGCGGTGATGTACGCGATGGACCGCGACTTCGCCCGCGAGGTGGTCTGGCACGGCCTCGGCAAGGTGGCGAACGGGCCGATCGCCAGCACGACCAAGTATCACGACAAGGACCTGAAGCCCTATCCGTACGACCCGGCCAAGGCCAAGGCCCTGCTGAAGGAGATGGGCTACAAGGGCCAGCCGGTGCGCCTGCTGCCGCTGCCCTACGGCGAGACGTGGCTGCGCTGGGGCGAGGCGGTGAAGCAGAATCTGGAGGATGTCGGCATCAAGGTCGAGACCGTGGCGACCGACGTGCCCGGCTGGAACCAGAAGCTGGCGCAGTGGGACTACGACATCGGCTTCACCTTCATCTACCAGTATGGCGACCCGGCACTGGGCGTGTCGCGCAGCTACATCACCGAGCAGATCTCCAAGGGCTCGCCCTGGAACAATGTCGAGGGCTACTCCAACCCGAAGGTCGACGACCTGTTCGCCAAGGGGGCCGTGGCGCCCGAGGCCGAGCGGCCGGGGATCTACAAGGAGGTCCAGAAGATCCTGGTCGAGGACGTGCCGGTGGCATGGCTCACCGAGCTCGAATTCCCGACGATCTATCGCTGCAAGGTGCAGAACCTGGTCACCACCGCCATCGGCGTGAACGACGGCTTCCTCGACGCCTGGATGGAGAAGTAAGGGCGGTCGCGAAAAGGTCGTCGCCATGGGACAGATGGCGGGCTTTCTCGGGCAGCGGCTGGTGAAGGGGATCATCGTCCTCTTCGCCATCGCGATCCTGAACTTCATGCTGATCCGTGCCGCACCCGGCGACCCGGCGATGGTGATCGCGGGGGAGGCCGGGGCGGCGGACGCGCTGTTCCTCGCACAGCTGCGCGCCGAGTTCGGCCTCGACAAGCCGCTCGGCACGCAGCTGCTGATCTATCTCGGCGACATCGCGACCCTCGACCTGGGCTTCTCCTACCGCCAGCAGACGCCGGTGGCGGCGCTGATCTGGGACCGGCTGCCGGCGACGCTGCTGCTGACCGGCACCGCCTTCGCCATCTCGCTGCTGCTCGGCATCCTGCTGGGGGCACTCGCCGCGGCGCGGGCGGGACGCTGGTCGGACACCGTGATCACCCTGTTCGCGCTGGTCTTCTACGCGACGCCGCTCTTCTGGATCGCGCTGATGGCGATCCTGCTCTTCTCGGTGCAGCTGGAGTGGCTGCCGAGTTTCGGCATGTACACGGTGGGCGCCTCCGGCGGCGTCCTGGACCATGTGCTCGACGTCGCGCGCCACCTGGTGCTGCCGGCGCTGACGCTCGGCCTGTTCTTCACGGCGATCTACTGCCGCATGACGCGCGCCTCGATGCTGGAGGTGCGGCGCATGGACTTCGTCAAGACGGCGCACGCCAAGGGCCTGATGCCGCGGGTGATCGCGCGCCGGCACGTGCTGCGCAACGCCCTGCTGCCGGTCGTGACGCTGGCCGGCATGCAGGCCGGCACCCTGGTCGGCGGAGCGGTGCTGACCGAGACGGTGTTCGCCTGGCCGGGCATCGGGCGACTGATGTACGAGGCGCTGCTGCAGCGCGACTACAACCTGCTGCTCGGCGTCTTCCTGGTGTCGTCGACCATGGTCGTGGCCTTCAACATCGCCACCGACATGCTCTACCGCGTCGTCGACCCGCGCATCGAGTACGGCCGATGAGGGAGAATGGCCGATGAAGGCGTTCGCCGGCCGGTATGCCCGGAACTACGGCGCCCTGATCGGGCTGGCGATCCTGGCGGCGGTGCTGCTGCTGGCGGTGGCGGCACCGATGATCTTCCCGACCTCGCCGTGGCGCATGGTGCAGCGGCCGCTGCTGGCGCCGGGGGCAAACGCCGGCTTCCTGCTCGGCACCGACGCGCTCGGCCGCGACGTGGCGGCCGGCCTCGCGCACGGGGCGCGGGTGTCGCTGCTGGTCGGGGCGATCTCCACCGTGGTGGCGCTCGCCATCGGCGTGCCGCTGGGGGCGATCGCCGGCTATCTCGGCGGCCGGGTCGACGACCTGCTGATGCGCTTGACCGAACTTTTCCAGACGATCCCGAGCTTCGCCTTCGCCATCGTGCTGGTGGCGATCTTCGAGCCGTCGCTGCAGTCGACCGTGGTGGCGATCGCCGTGGTCAGCTGGCCGCCGGTGGCGCGGCTGATCCGCGGCGAGGTGATGTCGCTGCGCACCCGCGACTATGTCCAGGCGGCGATCGTCATGGGCCAGCGCGACAGCCAGATCGTGCTGCGCGAGATCCTGCCGAACACCCTGTCGCCGCTGATCGTGCTCGCCTCGCTGATGGTGGCGACGGCGATCCTGCTGGAGAGTTCGCTGGCATTCCTCGGGCTCGGCGACCCGTCGGCGATGTCCTGGGGCTACATGGTCGGCGCCGGGCGCACGATGATCCGCCAGGCGTGGTGGCTGACGGTGGTGCCGGGCGTCGCGATCCTGCTGACCGTGCTGGCGCTCAACCTGATCGGCGAGGGGCTGAACGACGCGCTCAACCCGCGCCTGGCACGGGAGGGCCGCTGATGGACGCTCCCATGATGCCCGCGACCGCCGCTGCGATGCAGGCCGAGGCGCCGCCGGTCGTCGCGATCCGCGACCTCACGCTCGCCCTGCCGGCGGGCGGCGACCGGAAGCACGCGGTGGAAGGCGTATCGCTCGACCTCACCGCCGGGCAGATCCTGTGCGTCGTCGGCGAGTCGGGCTCCGGCAAGTCGATGTGCGCCAACGCGCTGATGGGCCTGCTGCCGCCGGCGGTGCGGGTTGTCGGCGGCAGCATGACGTTCGAGGGCCGGGACCTGCTCGCCTTGCCCGAGGCGGAACGGCGGGCGCTGCGCGGCGACCGGATCGCGATGATCTTCCAGGAGCCGATGTCGGCGCTGAACCCCTTGATGCGCATCGGCGACCAGATCTGCGAGATGTTCGAGGCGCACGGCCGGCTGACGAAGGCGGAGCGGCGGGCGCGGGCGGTGGCCCTGGCGACCGAGGTCGGGCTGCCCGATCCCGAGCAGATCGTGCGGCGCTATCCGCACCATCTCTCGGGCGGCCAGCGCCAGCGCACGATGATCGCCATGGCCCTGGCGCTGGAGCCGAGCGTGCTGGTCGCCGACGAGCCGACGACGGCGCTCGACGTCACCACCCAGGCGCAGATCCTGGCGCTGATCCGCGACCTGCAGCGGCGGCGCGGCATGACGGTGCTGTTCATCACCCACGATTTCGGCGTCGTCGCCGAGATCGCCGACCGGGTCGCCGTGCTGAAAGACGGATCGCTGGTCGAGGAGGGCCCGGCAGCGGCGATCCTGACCGCGCCGCAGCATACCTACACGCGAGCACTCCTCGCCGCGGTGCCGTCGATGGTGCCGCCGATCCGGCCGGAGCCGCCGGCCGCGCGGCCCTTCGTCGAGGTGGTGGCGCTGGAGAAGCGCTTCGTGTCCGGCGGCGGCTGGTTCCGCCTGCGGCACGAGGTGAAGGCCGTCGACACCGTGTCGCTGCGGCTGCGCAAGGGCGAGACGCTGGGCGTCGTCGGCGAGTCCGGGTCCGGCAAGACGACGCTCGGCCGCTGCCTGGTGCGGCTGATCGAGCCCGACGGCGGGACCATCCTGCTCGGCGACCTCGACCTGACGGCGCTCGACCGCAAGGCGCTGCGGCCGGCGCGCAAGCGCATCCAGATGATCTTCCAGGACCCCTTTTCGTCGCTGAACCCGCGCAAGACGGTCGGCCAGATCCTGACCGACGGTCCGGTGGCGCACGGTCTGTCCCACGCCGAGGCGGTCGACAGGGCGCGCGACATGCTGGCGCTGGTCGGGCTCGACGCCGGCGCCATCGACCGCTTCCCGCACGAATTCTCGGGCGGCCAGCGCCAGCGCATCGGCATCGCCCGGGCGCTCGTCATTGAGCCGGAGGTGCTGGTCGCCGACGAGGCGGTCTCAGCCCTCGACGTGTCGATCCAGGCCCAGGTGCTGGCGCTGCTCGACGACCTGCGCCGCCGCCTCGACCTGACCATGGTCTTCATCACCCACGACCTGCGCGTCGCCGCCCAGATCTGCGACCGGGTGGCAGTGATGCAGCGCGGCAAGGTGGTCGAGGTCGCGACGGCCGCCGAACTCTTCCGCCATCCGCAGCACGACTATACCCGCACCCTGCTGGCGGCGATCCCGGGTCGCAAGGCGGAGGCGGCGACGGTCTGATCGCCGAAGGCTGGCGACAGACGCGGGTCGACAGAAGCGGTTGAGGCGGCGATGTTCCGGGCAATGCAAGGAACGAGGACTGCACCGCCATGACCGACGCCGGACCCCAGGAGCGTTTCACCCTGTCGCTGAAGGCGGCGGCAGAGCCGGATTTTTCCGCGGCGACGGGGCACCGCTTCGCGCGCGAGCTGGCCGACGCCACGATCCCGCCGGCGGTGTTCCGGCGCTATCTGGTGCAGGACTATTCCTTCCTGGACCATTTCGTCCGGCTGCTGGACGCGGCCATCGCGACGGCGCCCGAAGAGGCGGCGCGGCGGCGCTACACCGACTTCCGCGCCGCGGTGACGAGCGGCGAGAACACCTATTTCCTGCGCTCCTTCGAGGCGCTCGGCATCCCCGAGACCGAGTGGCGCGACCCCGAGATCCTGCCGGTGACCCGGCGCTTCCACGAGATCATGGGCGAGGCGGCGCGTTCTGGCCGCTATGCGTCGGTGTTGACCGTGCTGGTGGTGACCGAGTGGGTCTATCTGGACTGGGCGACCTCGGTCATGCACACGGTCCCGGAGCAGTTCTGGTTCGCCGAGTGGATCGACATCCACGCCAACCCGGACTTCCGCAGCTTCGTCGAATGGCTGATCGCCGAACTGGACCGGCTCGGCCCGCGGCTGTCGGACGCCGAGCGCGACGAGGTGCGCGACCTGTTCGTGCGGACGTCGGCGCTGGAGAAGGCGTTCTTCGATCAGGCCTACGGGTGAGGTGGCGGCGCCCGCCGGTCGCCGGGGCCGCCCTCACACGCGCACCGGCCACCCCGCCTTGGCGAGTGCACGTTTGCCGCCGCGGTCGGCCATTTCCTTGAAGTGCCAGATGTTGGCCGCCGCGACGGCCGAGGCGCCGGCGGCGAGGCCCTTGGCGTAGTCCTCGTAGCGGCCGACGCCGCCCAGCGCGATGACCGGCAGGCCGGTGGCGTCGGCGACCTCGGCGATCAGCTCCAGGTCGTAGCCGCGGCCGGCGCCGTCGCGGTCGACGCTCTGCAGCAGGATCTCGCCGGCACCGCGCGCCTCGGCCTCGCGCGCCCAGGCGGCGGCGGCGCGGCCGGTGGCGCCGGTGCCGCCGTCGGTCATCACCTCGGTGGCACCCTCCGGCGTGCGCCGCACGTCGATGCCGACGACCACGGCCTGGCTGCCGAAGCGGCGCGCCGCCGCCTCGATCAGGCCGGGGTCGGTGAGGGCGGCGGTGTTGATCGTGATCTTGTCGGCGCCGCGGGCGAAGCGGTCGGCCATGTCGGCCAGGCTGCGGATCCGTCCGCCCCAGGTCAGCGGCATGAAGCAGCGGCGGCCGACCGCCTCCAGGATGGCGAGCGGGTCGGTCAGGCCCTTCACCTTGGCGTCGTCGCGGCGCATGTCGTAGGCGCCGTCGCGGGTGATGTCGAGATAGATCAGCTCGTCGACGTTCCACTGGTTGAAGCGTTCGACCTCGTGGATCGGGTTGCCGATGATCTGGTGCAGGGCGAACCCCTCGCTGCGCACCAGCAGGCCGTTCTGCAGCAGCAGGACGGGGATCAGGCGGGGCTTCACCATGCCGCGACACGGGTGAGCCAGTTGCGCAGCACGGCGAGCCCGGCCTTCTGGCTCTTCTCCGGGTGGAACTGCGCCGCCCAGACATTGTCGGCCTCGACCGCGGCGGCGAACGGCGCGCCGTAGTCGCAGGTGCCGGCGACGATGCCGGGATCCTCCGGCCGCAGGGCGTAGCCGTGAACGAAGTAGAAGTCGGCGGCATCGCCCAGGCCGGCGAACAGGCCCGCGCGGCGGTCGAAGCGGACGCCGTTCCAGCCGACATGCGGCAGCCGCAGTCTCGTGCCGTCCGGTGCCGCGGCCGGCAGCCGCTCGACGCTTCCGCCGATCAGGCCGAGCCCGTCGTGGCTGCCGTGCTCGGTGCCGCGCGCCGCGAGAAGCTGCATGCCGAGGCAGATGCCGAGCAGCGGCTTGCCCGCCTCGCGCGCCGCACGGCAGATCGGCTCCGCGAGCCCGCGGGCGTGCAGGCCCGCCATGCCGTCGCCGAAAGCGCCGACGCCGGGCAGGATCAGCCCGCGCGCGTCGGCCACGGCCTGCGGCTCGGCGCTGACCCGCGCATCGGCGCCCAGCGCCTCGCAGGCGTTGAGCACGGAGCGGAGGTTGCCGAGGCCGTAGTCGAGGATGACGATCACTGGCTGTCCACAGGGGTTCGCGGGCTGTGCAGAGCGGGCGACGGGCGTGCGGCACTGGACCCGACCGGCGTCCAGAGGATAGGAGAGGCGGGCGTTTCCTTCCACCGGGCCGGTGGTCCCATCCGCATCATGCGCGTCCTGCACGTCAACACCGCCGCCCGCACCGGCGGCGCCGCCCAGGTGGCGCACGCCCTGTTCGCGGCGCAGCAGGCGCGTGGCGAGGCGGCAGCGTTCCTCTCCGGCCGTCCGGAGGCCGGAACAGAGGGGGCCGGAACCGAGGGGGCGGCGGTCATGTCGCCGCTGCGCTTCCGCGCCAACGTCCTCGCCCACCGTTTGGCGAGCGTCGAGGCGCCGTTCGAGCGGGGCCGCTGGGCGCGGCTGCTGGGCGCGCGCCTGGACGCGTGCGACGTCGTGCATCTGCACAATGCGCACGGCTACTACCTGCCGGATGCGGCGCTGGCGGCGCTGCTCGACCGGCCCTGCGTCTGGACGCTGCACGACCTGTGGCTGGCGACCGGCCGCTGTGCGGCGCCGCAGGGCTGTACGCGCTGGGAGACGGGCTGCGCGCCGTGTCCGCACCGCGACCGCTACCCGGCCAGCCTGATCGACCGCAGCGGCCCGGAGCAGGCGCGGCGCCGGGCGCTGATGCTGGCGGGCCGCACGGTCTTCGCCGTGCCGTCGCGCTGGCTGGCGGACCGCATGATCGCCGCCGGGCTGCCGGCCGACCGGCTGCACGTCGTGCCGAACCCGCTGCTGGGCGCCGCCGCGGACTTCGACGCTGCGGCCCGCCGTGCCGCCCGCGACCGCTCCGGCTGGCCCGCGGACCGCTGCGTCGCCCTCGTCGCCGCCGGCGGGCTCGCCGATCCGAACAAGAACGTCGCGACCGTTCTGGCGGCCATGGAGCGGGTGGCGCAGCCGGAGCGCTGGTGCCTCGTGCTGCTCGGCCGTCCCGACCGGGCGATGCGGCGGCGGATCGCGGCCCTGCCGGTCCGCACCGTGCTGGTGGAGCAGGGCCTCGACCGTGCGGCCCTGGCCGAGGCCTATCTCGCCGCAGACCTGTTCCTGAGCCCGTCGCGCGGCGAAAGTTTCGGCATGACGAACCTGGAAGCGCTGGCGCACGGCTGCCGTCTGCTCTGCTCGGACCTGCCGGTCTTCCGCGAGGTCGCGGGCGAGGCCGCGGTGTATCTTCCGCACGACAGGCCCGACGCATGGTCGCGCGCACTCGATGCGGAACTGGCACGACGGCCGGCGCGCCCCGATATGGCGCTCGCGGCCGACCTGCGCCGCCGTTACGCGTTGGACACGATCGTCGATGCCTACGCCGCGCTCTATGGCCTCGCCGGAGGCTGACTGTTGCGCATAGCCCTGGTCAACCGCTTCTGTCCGCCCGACCCCGCGCCGACGGGGACGGCGATGGCCGAACTGGCGGCGGATCTCGCCGCCGCCATGCCCGAGGCCGAGGTGCGGATCTTCACCACCGGCGGCAGCTATCGCAAAACCCACGAGGGCGACGTGGCTGCGGCGGACGACGCCGGCGTCGCGGTGACCCGCGTTCGTCCGGTGGGCTTCGGCGCGCGCGGCGTAACCCGACTGGTCGCCAGTCTGATCGACGGGCGCCGGCTGGCGGCACGCGCGACCGCCTGGGCCGATACGGTGATCTCGCTGACCGACCCGCCGCTGCAGGGCTTCTGGATGGGGCGTGCCGCCCGCCGCCGCCGCGTGCGCTGGGCGGAATGGACGATGGACCTCTACCCGCAGGCCTTCGTCGCCGCCGGCCTCGCGGGTGCCGGCAACCCGATCGTCGGCGCGCTCGCCGGCGCGCAGCGCCGCCGCGCACCGGACCTCGACATCTGCCTGGGACCGGCGCAGCTCGACCATGTCCGCCGCGACCGCGGGAACGGCCGTGCCGGGCTCGTGCTGCCGACCGGGCTGTTCGACAGCGAGCCGCTGGATCCCCCCGACTGGCGCCGCACGGAGAGCCGCAGGGTGCTGGCCTATGCCGGCAATCTGGGCGAAGCGCACTCCGCCGACTCCGTCGCACGCCTGGTCGAGCGCGCCTCGCCCGACCGCTTCCTCTTCCTGCTGGCGCCGCACGGCTCGCGCGCCGAAGCCCTGTGGCGGCGGCTCGAGGGGGCGCCGCA
>Ga0114915_1000698_pt1 | contig 14956 bp, 8 predicted proteins | sample MalvirAntarct_55_FD_87288 | JGI IMG/M metagenome (GOLD analysis project Ga0114915, IMG submission 87288) | Marine viral communities from the Global Malaspina Expedition - Malaspina viral metaG Antarct_55 | ecosystem: Environmental > Aquatic > Marine > Oceanic | place: South Georgia Island...
GTTACTACTAATATTGATGCATTCTCTTCATATCATTTTAAGTCATTATCAAATTATAAGTAACTTTAAGGTAATTAAAGACAAATTGCCGTATTTGTTACATGATACAAAGATGAACAATCTTTTTGTTTTATTAATTAATCATAAGGTTAATCAGGTTTGGTATTTTTAACTATCGTTCTAGGATTGGTCTTTGGTGATAGAATTTTATAATGAAAACGCATGTAATTTAGCGCAGCAATACCTCTCAAAGTCATTTGAAGAGGTGCATCAAAGCTGGGCTGAATTTTTGCCATCAATTATTAGTAACCCCAACGCTAGAATTCTAGACTTAGGCGCTGGTTCTGGGCGAGATGCAAAGTATCTAGCAGACTTAGCTCAAGAAACTCACCTTGAAAAAAATAATATCCAAGTCCTAGCTGTCGAACCTGCTACAGAGCTACTAAAGCTTGGTCAGCGAGCTACCGCAGGCACTAAAGTAAAATGGCTTACTGATTCTCTTCCTGCACTGACTTCCGTTACAAAATTAGAAGTTAGCTTTGACCTTATATTGCTAAGCGCAGTGTGGATGCACATTGCACCCAGTGAGCGTGCTCGCGCTATTAGAAAGCTAGCAAATGTGCTTAAACCGGGTGGGAAAATTGTTATATCGCTTAGGCACGGTCAAACTGAAGAAGATTTTACTCAGCGCAAAATGCATGTAGTGTGTGCTGACGAGTTAAAGAAACTAGCGTCAGATGTTGGCCTATTTTGTAAGTTAGAGACCCCTAAGGAATCAGATAAACTAGGTCGCAACCACGTTTCTTGGCAAACTGTTGTGCTACAAATGCCTGATGATGGCACTGGCGCCTTTCCTTTTATTAGACATGTTGCCATCAACGATGGAAAATCTGCCACACACAAGCTTGCATTGCTACGCGTTTTATTGAGAATTGCAGACGGTCACCCCGGAGCTGTAATAAGAAGAGAATCGTCACCATTTGGTGATAGAGTCATTTTGCCTGTAGGGCTAGTTGCCTTGTATTGGTGCCATCAATATAAGGATCTGATTGATCGACATAAGTTTTTTCAAACTCCGAATAAAGAACCTAATATGGGGTTTATGACAGATGGAGGTTGGCACAAATTAACTCACCGCTCCGCATCAGACTATCGTATTGGTAATTTATTTACTGGTGCAGATGCTACCGCCTTGTACAGAACAATTTCGGCATCAGTACAAAATATAAAAAAAATGCCATGTACACATATTACACTGCCAAATAGCAATAAAACGGTATTTGAAGTTGATAATAAAACGGTGAGAGTAAAAGACAGTATTTTCCTCGATTTACCAACGTTGGAGCAGTGGGGAGAGTTTTCACTGCCTGAATCAACATGGTTAGCTTTCAACCGTTATGCTTGCTGGATAGAGCCTGTTCTAATTAGTGAGTGGGTTAAATCGATGGCAACGTACCAAGGCAATGTACAATTTAAAAATCCAGAATGCCACCACCACTTATATAGAGCTTTGAATTGGCTTGAGCCAAAACGGACAACAATAGAAGTTAGAAATCGATTTGAAGAGTTGAAATCAGAACATGAAATGAAATGTGTTTGGTCAGCTAAAAAACTGACTAATAGTTACGACATAGATCACAGTCTTCCTTTCGCTCGTTGGCCTAATAATGATCTTTGGAATTTACTGCCAGCAGATAGCAAAATAAACAATCAAAAAAGTGATAAATTACCAACAGAGTTAAAGTTATTAAGTGCTAAATCAAGAATCACTGATTGGTGGAAAGAAGCATGGCTAAATGCTGATAAAGCACCACATCATCATAGGTTCTTTGCTGAGGCGAACATAGCACTGCCGGGTTTAGGCTCAAACAATAGATCAGTTGATGACTTGTTTGAAGCGCTAGTTGTACAACGAAGTCGATTACGGGAAATGCAACAATTGCAAGAATGGTAAATGATGGGTTAAACCTGAGCATTTTCATTAAACTACCGATACACTTTAATGTTTGGTAGAGATGATAGCCTCTGGATCTGAATATTTATTTTATTAAAAAGTGCATATAAAACAGTATGAATACACCATTGAAATTTCAACTCATCAAAGAATACAAAATTTCTGCTTCAAATCACAATCTAACATTTAATAGCAGTAGCAGAACTATAAACTTCTTGTTAATATCGACCTACTTTAATTCAGTAGGCAGTGTAACAAATCTCAGTTTGTTGTACCGTCAGCATGGGTAAACTAAGGATAGCTTTTGACTCAACTGCCTTCGATTCCGCTTACATTGGACAGTTTAACGCTTGCACAGCGCGAGCGACTGGCTCACATAGACTTTGTGTTAATGTTCAAAGGTGAAGCCCGCCGAAGAGACCTTATCGAGCGCTTCAATATTGCCCCTTCCGTTGCGACCCAAGACTTTGCTCGTTACAAAGAAATTGCGCCGCAAAATGTGGTTTATGATGAAAAGCGTAAGCAACATCTCAAGGCTGCGTCTTTTGTATCCCTATTCGATTTCGATGTGATCAGAACCCTAGCCACCTTAAGCCAAGGGTTTGGTGATGGATTTTTACGGCAAGGCTTTCCTACTATCACCTGCGAAAGTCCATACCGTCTTAATCGTCCGGAGATCCATATTGTTGCCGTCATCAGTGAGGCCATTTATAAAGCTGCTTCGCTAAAGATCACTTATCACTCCTTATCATCTGGTAAATCGGTGCGTGAGATTGTGCCCCATACGCTGGTCGATACCGGCCTTCGTTGGCATGTTCGTGCCTATGACAGAACGAGCAATGAATATCGTGATTTTGTACTCAGTCGTATTGAGGAGGCTATGCTGCATGGCGATGAGCCCGTGGACCATGAGCTGGAAGCCAAGGACAAACAGTGGAATCGCATTGTGGAGTTGGAACTGATCCCTCATCCCTACATTAGTCATAAGGAAGCGATTGAGCGTGATTATCAAATGGAACAGGGCGCGTTAAAAATTGATATCAGAGCAGCCTTGGCAGGTTACTTATTGCGGTTATGGAATGTTGATTGCAGCCAAGGTCATACCCTTAAAGGGCCAGAACTACATCTGGCACTCAAAAATCATCAGGCACTTTACGGCGTCGAAAACCTCGTATTAGCACCAGGTATGAATTCCCATTCTGGAAGTCCTATTTTATGAATGCAAAAGCATACTTAGGCGACATTATCGGTGGCAGCATCATGCTTCGTGAAAGCAGGACTATCGCCAAGCTACTTAAGTCGCACCCAAATGATCAGCAATGGCTACAGGCCATTGTTGATGAAAATATATTACAAAAACCTTCGGTTCATAGCGCTAAACGGATGGCTAGTACCGTTCGAAAACGTATTGAGCCCTTGGGCGACGCGTTTTGGGCGGACCTTGAGGTCGCTCAAGATGAGCTAGCGAATCAGCTATTGTTATTTGCAGTGATGAAGCAATCTCCCGTGGTGGCCGATTTTATGCTGACCACCGTTGCTGATGCACGGCGCATGTACCGCGAAGCGCTCAGATTAGATGACTGGCAGGAATTTATTGACTCAAGATTTAGGGTAATCGAGGGACTTGAAAAGTACTCAACTGCCTCGATCCAAAAAATTGGCTCGAATATATTCAAAATCCTGGCGGACGCAGGGTTTCTCGAGTCTGGCCGCAGTAAAAAACTCAAAAATGTTTACCTGCAACCCAAACTTATTGATTGGTGTAATCAGTTCGATTGTGCTCATATTCTTAATGCATTGGAAGGTGCGCGATGAACTTGCAGCAGGAAAGCAAAACTTCACTGATGACGAGATTGGATGCGATAGAAGATCGCTTGAAGAGTGATAGTTTTCTAAACAATCAAGAACTGGGTGGCGAGATTGGTTTTTATATTTTCGATTACCCGCCACAGTACGAGTTAATGATAAGGGATCACCTTGCCAGTACATTAGGTAAGCTTGAGCGACAGGGCTATCGGTTGCTGCATCTTAACCTGTTTGAAACCATCATCGAAATGCTCCAAGGCCGAAAATTGCTGGATAAAGCTTTTGAAATGGAAATACAAAAGGGCTCCGAAGCTCTGGCAAAAGCACTTAAGGGCCCACTGGAGCAAGGTAAAGTAGCCAGTCAACTATCAGATAAAGTTCAGGCATTACAGCCACAGTTTGTGGTGCTATCAGGGCTTGGGCAATGTTGGCCATTACTTAGAGGTCACAGCCTATTAAATGCACTGCACGCCAAAATGGCACAAATCCCTTTAGTGCTGATGTACCCAGGGCGTTATACGGGGCTTGAGTTATACCCCTTCGATTTTGATTCTGCTGAGATCTCACAGGCAAACTACTATCGGGCGTTTCCGTTAGTCCCTAGAGCAAAGCACTATTGAACTAAACGCATATCGACGATGAGAATAGATAGACTTAACCATAATAACTAGCAACGGAATGCCAGATAAAGATCTGAACCGTCATTTTCGGGAAGACATTATGCAATTAAAAGACTTATTCAACAAAGCGCTCGACCGTCCAATCAATGGCGTTGTTAAAGCCGACCAGCTCGATGAACAAATCGTCTGGAGTGAGCTTGACGAATACGTGGTCACCAAAGAGCTTGACCGCCACTTGCGACGTTTTTTTGAGTCCTACCTGCCAGGTATAGCTAATCCCGATGATCCTGCTGTTGCCGGTAAAATAGGTATATGGGTATCAGGTTACTTTGGTTCGGGTAAATCGCATTTTATTAAAATTTTGTCCTATTTGCTGGGCAATCAAAAGGCCGTCAACAATGACGAAACACGCGCTGCGATAGAGTTCTTCAAATCCAAAATTACCGACAGTCTGCTGTTTAGCGATATCCACGCCGCCGTGAATCGCGACACAGATGTGATCTTATTTAACATCGATAGTCGAGCAGATACAGAAGATAAAGAAGATGCCATTCTCAAAGTCTTTCTGCGAGTGTTTAACGAGCGCTTAGGGTACAGCGCCGATCATCCCCATATTGCTCACCTTGAACGCGAGCTCGATGAGCGCGGACAATATCAAGCATTTAAAGACAAGTTTTTTGAGGTCAAAGGCGATCATTGGGAAGATGAGCGCGACGCCTATGGTTTTTGCCGTGACGAAATGGCCATAGCTTGGTCCCATGCCACAGGACAGTCTGAGGCATCCTCGATACAGAGTATGGAAAACCTCGAGTCAATGTTTACCCTCGACATCGCCAACTTTGCCAAATGGGTCAGAGAGTATTTAGATCGCTGTGGCGATAGGCGCATGCTGTTTTTAGTGGATGAAGTAGGCCAGTTTATTGGCAGCAACACCCAGATGATGCTCAAACTGCAAACCATCACCGAAAATCTTGGCACCGCCTGTGGTGGCCGGGCATGGGTTATTGTTACCTCGCAGGAAGATATTGATGCTGTCCTTGGTGATCTCAGTGCTAAAAAGGGCCAAGATTTTTCAAAAATTCAAGGTCGTTTCCATACCCGAATTTCGCTCTCGTCCTCCAACACCAGTGAAGTGATCCAAGCGAGACTACTCGAAAAGAGTCCAACAGCCAAAGATGAACTCGCAGCCTTGTATGCAAGAAAGGGCGATATACTCAAAAACCAGCTCGCCTTTGACAGTAATACCACGGTTGAGCTCAATAGCTTTGAGGACAATGTCCAATTTATCGACCATTATCCTTTTGTACCTTATCAATATTTGCTGGTACAAAAGGTGTTTGAGGCTATCCGTAAAGTCGGCGCCACAGGTAAGCACCTCTCCCGCGGTGAGCGTTCATTGCTAGATGCGTTTCAAAATGCAGCGCGCCAATTTATGCAAGAATCAGTAGGCGTGCTCATACCATTCCATGCCTTTTATCCCGCTATCGAGTCGTTTCTAGATACCAACGTCAAACGTATTTTCGAGCAGGCCGCTGAGAAAAAGACCCTAGAGCCTTACGATGTATGCATTCTAAAAACGCTGTTTTTAATTCGCTATGTCGATATTCTTAAATCGACCTTAGATAATTTGGTGACGCTGTCTATTGAAGAAATTGACACCGATAAAGTTGCCCTAAAAAGTCGGATTGAAGCCAGCCTTAACCGTTTGGAAAATCAGCTACTGATCACCCGTAACGGCGATGAATACGTGTTCCTCACCGATGATGAGAAAGCCATCGAACAGGAAATCAAGCACACCCAAGTAGAGTCTACTGAAGAAAACCGCCAACTTGCGAAACTGGTATTCGACGAGGTCCTCGGCGGCAAGCGTCAGTACCGTTATCCGGTCAATAAACAAGACTATCCCTTAAGCCGGTTCTGCAATGGCCACCCAATTGATGGCAGTTTGCAAACCGATTTAGTGCTCAAAGTGATTTCCCCCTTGGATGCCAATTACGACACTTACCATGAGCAAGCCTGCAAAGCCATGAGCAGTGAAGGGCAAGGCTGTGTGCTACTGCGCTTACCCAGCGATAAGCGCTTGTGGGATGAGTTTGATACCTGGCTTAAAACCGAAAAATTCCTCTCAAGTATTCGCGGCCAGCGCCCAGAGCAAGAAAAATTGCTCGCCGAAAAAGCCATGGAAAACACCAGTCGTCGCAAACGCTTAAGCTTGGCCTTTGAAGATCTGGTTAAGCAAGCGCCTTGCTATGCCCTTGGCAGCGAACTCAATGTTAAAGCCGCCAATGTGGTGAGCATTATTGATGAGTGTTTTGCCTATGTAATTGAAAACTCATTCCAAAAACTTAACTTGCTTAAAAATTCAGGCAACGCACCATTGCAAGAGCTTAAGGCCGTCGTCACCGCCGATGATCTGGCTCAGCTTAATCTCGGCCTTGGCGAGCAAGATCCTAATGCGGGCGCTAAGCAAGAAATTGCGCTTTTCTTGGATGTGGCAGATTCAGCCAATAAGCCAGTGTATTTAAAAGATATGCTGGAGCGATTTACTGGCCGTCCTTTTGGCTGGAACCGTGATGAAGTGATACTGCAACTGGCGTATCTGGTGCTGCAAGGTAAGGTGGCGCTGTCAACGCCTGCGGGGGATTTACCCCTTAAACGCAGTTATGAGCAATTTACCTCAGTTCGCAGTTTTGCCACCTTGCGTCTACGGCGCGTGAGGCAACACTCCGAGCTGCAAATTAGCAAAGCGGCAAAGCTTGCCAAAGAGATTTTTAATAAGCCCTTTGATGTGAGCGAAAAAGAACTGGCCAAAAAACTGTTGGAAGAACTTAACAGCTGGCAGGCGCTGCTCAGAGACTTCACCCAAAAAGCCACGCTGGCAGATTGCCCAGGCAAAGGGGTATTAGAGCTGGGCACCCGCTTAGTGGCTACTTTGTTGGAGCAGCAAAACAACAGCTTTAGCCTAATCGAACAATTACAAAGTCACAGCAATGATCTGCAAGACTTTGCCGAAGACTTTGAAGAAGTCGAAGAGTTCTTTACCCGCCAGTTTGAGACTTGGCAACAGCTCAAACGCGCGATAGGCGAGCAATTTGCCGCTAACCGTCATGCCTTGGAGCAAGATATTGAGGCCGCCAATGCCTTCAATGAGCTTGAGCTTATCGTCAAGGCGGCCGCGCCTTACGCTAAGCTGCGTACGGTCGCAACTCACATTGATACCCTAAAACGCGTCAATCAACGCTTGATCGAGACTCGCCGTTACGCCGCAGTGGTTAGCATTGATACCGTTAAGCAAAGTTGTGTCAGTTTGCTGGCAGGTTTACCGGCTGAGCTCTGTAACCGCGCCCTGCATCCCTTTGAAGACCTAAAACAGAAAGTCGCCCAAAGCCACTCGCTGCATGAAATGTTGAGTTTTGAGAAACAAGCCGATGAACTCGAAGATGATGTCATTGAGATAATCAACACGTACAGCGCTGCGCAGCAGGCACAGTTAGACCAGGCACAGTTAAAGCAGGCACAAGCGCAGCAGGGCTCAACGGTCACTGAGCCAGGCGCACAGGTCGCAGCAACAGGCACATCAACTGGCACAGTAGCAATGACGCCGTCGGGTTCAACTGTGACACCGCCATCTGTTAAACCAGAGCCTGTTACACCACAGCCCGTTAAACCCGCGGCCCCTGTCGCCAAGCCGATTGAAATAGTCTCGCCCACCGAGCTGTTAGGTGCCAGTCATATGTTTATTGAAACTCGAGACGATATCGAAGCCTATCTTGATAAGCTGCGCAGCCGCTTAAGCGATGCCATCAGCGCCGGCAAACGGGTGCGGATTAAATAACTGAAAGGCAAAAATGATGGATCATATTAAGAAATCAACTCAGACCAAGACAGAGTTAAAAGAACAGCGTCTACAGGAGTTAATTAATAGTTGCCAACAGCAGGTATTACAACAGTTGATAGGCCCCTTTGGCTTAACGCCGATAATGTTTGAAGACAAAACAGGGGGAAATGTCACTACACTTCATAACTTTGAAAAGGGAGTCACTGCTACTTCAGAGGACCAAGCAAAATATAATGAGTTACATCAAAAGAGAACTGCAAATTTTGATAGATCGGATTACGACAAAGATCTTCCTGCTAAACGTAAGCAAATGTTCAAGCAAGAGGATGTGCCGGTTAGCGTTTATACAGGGGACAAGTTAACAAGAGACGGTCAAACTCACCTTGACCATGTTCGAGCTGCCAAAAGCATTGAAATGGACTCGTCTGCCAACCTGTTCATGACGAAAGAGCAGCGGGTTAAAATGGCTAATCAAGACGCTAATCTAGTGCCAGCTGAAGGTTGTATTAATCAGTCAATGCAGGATAAAGATAAGCGTGAATGGGCTGTTCAGGAACGTAAATCTGATAAGGGGAAAACTAATGCCGAGTCGTTTGGTATTGATGATAAATTATTTGAGCAAACTGTAAAAAACTCCGATCAAGCTATAGCCCGTGACCTACTGGTTGCACAAATTCAAAAGCAAGGTACAGAGCTTGCAATGACAGGAGCAAAAGACGCGGGCAAAAATGCATTAAGACAGGCACTCGGTGTCTTACTCTATGAACTTGTTAATGGATTGTTTGTTGAATTCAAACAACTATGGCATACATACAAAGAGCCTGGTTTTATCGACAGACTTATAGCTGCCTTTAAACGGGTTGCTAACAGAGTCATTAACAAACTGGGTAGTGCTTTAGATTCCGCGGTTCAGGGCGGGATTCAGGGCTTTGTCAGCAACTTGCTGACCTTTATTATTAACTCAGTAATCACTACTTCAGCCAAGGTCGTTACCATCATACGTGAAGGTATGAAAGGGCTGTGGCAGGCGATCAAAATGATGGCCAACCCTCCTAAAAATATGAGCTTCGATGAAGTTTGTCGTCAGGTAACCAAAATTATTACAGGTGTTGTTACCGTGGCACTTGGTATGCTGTTTGAAGAATCAATAAAAGCTTTTATCATCTCTATTCCGCTACTAGCACCTTTGGCATTTATTCTTGCACCTGCGGTTGCCGGAATTTTAACTGGTGTGATGACGGCACTGATTATATATGGTCTCGATAACTTGTTTGACGGGTTGTCAGAAAAAGGCACTGAGCTGTTACAGGCACAAGAAGCACATCTTGATGAATTGCATGACAATATGTTGCATATGGCGGACTTATTGGAATTGCAGTTCGAAAATTCAATTACTTATCAAAAAATTTCCGAAACCTATCTTAGTATAGAGTTTTCTCTAGATGTGGCTAACGATGCTTTGGCTTCGACGAATAAGTCATATGAGCGAGACATAGCGACACGAGAGCAATTACTGCAGGAGCTTAGTGCTAAAAGTCAACAATATCAAGATAAACAACAAGAGCTGGACGTACTTATGGATAGCATGAATATCAAAGGATGGAGTGTATAATGGATACGCAAGTTAATAAGTTAGTCAAATCAATGGCCGACGTCGCGATATCAGAGGACGTTTTACAGGCGGTTGATATGAAAGGTTTACTGCAAGGCTTTTCTACTGACTATAAAAAGTTGGATGATCTTAAGTCTGCTAGAGCCAAGCATGAAAGTCGAAATTTTATAAGTCGTTGGTTAAATAGTGGTGAACTTGAACGTGCTAAATTAGACGCGGCCGAGCTTCAAGCAAGTTTTTCTAAAAAACTCGGCCAACTAATGGTGCTAAGTGTTGTTCAATCGAAGCAGCTTGCTAGCCAACAAGACGATCTAGCTATGCAACAAGAACTTATCCATGAACAAACGCAGCAACTTGCTGAAAATGCTGAAGAGATAAAACAGCAACAAACTAAGTTATCAGAGCAGAATAAAAAGCTCGAACAACTGGTAAATGAATATTTTGAGTTGAAAGGGTTAACACAAGAAAGTGCAATTCAACTCATTAAAATTGCTAACGAAGTTAAGCAAACTAAAGATGAACTGCTAGCCACTGTTGACCAGCAAATCATTGACATCAACCAGTCACATCGAATCATGCAGCAAGATTTAACTGAAAATATTGCGAAAGTGGAGCTTTCGCAGTCTAGGTTAAGATCTGAGGTAGAGTCAGAGTTGGATGCCCATGAGCGTGAAGTTGCAGCAGCGATAAAACAATCCTTCGAGGAAGTCTCGCAAATTCAGAGCAATATTTACCAATCGTTAGCAGAGACTGAAAATCAAGTTAAGCAAGTACTGCAACAGGCATTATTGCGCCAGCAGCAAGCTTTAGCAGAGCATGATACACGTTGGCAAGCGGAAATAACTCAGCAGCGAGTGGTTTGGACCCATGCATTGGATGTCCAGCAAAAGGCTTTGAACGAGCTTGCCGCCTCAACCGGGAAACATCACCAGTTGCAGGCTCAGACTATCGAGAGTCATAAGACATTATTGCAAACACAAGCAGCAGAGCTGGCTAAACTGCGTAGCGACATTGCACATCAAGATGTGTGCTGGCGGCAAAGTGCCCGCCGTTGGTTGATATCCACGGTTGCAACAAATGCACTCTTTATCTCTGCATTAGTATATCTTGCATATCAGTTACACCTACAGTAGGCGTTATTCTGATTTTGTCATCAGATGAGTGCAGGATTGCTAAAAATAATTAAGCATTTTCCGGATAAAATATGAACACCAATAACCTTAAAAAAGTCGCGCCTCGGGCCCGCACTGCGTTTATCAAGGCCATCGAGGCGCGTGCCGCTGAGTTTGGTTTAACCGCCAAGGGCATCAGCGCGCCCGCCGTCAGTGGCGATGTGCTGCAGGTTGCGGGTTACACCCATTCGGCCCGCTACAGCGCGCCGCTTAAGCGTTTAAGCCAGCGGATTGCCGATGAGGGCTTTAGCGCCGTTATCGAACAAATGGCTTACACCTGGTTTAACCGTTTTTGCGCTATCCGTTTTATGGAGCTCAAAAGCGAAGAGGGCTATCTTGAGCACGGCGTGCGTATCTTATCGCACCCCAGCCAGCCCCAAGGCTTTGAAGTACTCGATCGCGCCACCGAGGTGATCGACTCGTTAATCAGCGAAGGCGTTGCGCTTGATAAACCTGCGCTGCTCGACTTACTGCTGGCCGGTAATCAGCAAGAGACCTTGTTCCGTGAATTGCTGCTCGGCCAGTGCCACCGCTTACATGGCGCCATGCCGTTTTTGTTTGAGGCCATCGACGATGAAACCGAGCTGCTGTTGCCACTTGGCCTCACCCGTACCGATGCCTTTTGGCGCGAATTGATAGACGCCATCCCCGAGGCCGATTGGCAGCAGGTGGAGGTTATCGGCTGGCTGTATCAGTTTTATATCAGCGATAAAAAAGATGAAGTGATTGGCAAGGTGGTGAAATCGGAAGATATCCCAGCCGCCACCCAGCTGTTTACCCCCAACTGGATTGTGCAATATCTGGTGCAAAACTCCTTGGGTCGCTACTGGCTGCAAACTTACCCAGGCTCGCCCTTGGCTGGCGATATGCCCTACTATGTGGCGCCGGGCGAGCAGCCCGCCGAAGTGCTGGCCGAGCTGGCAAGATTAACGCCCACCAGCATTGAGCCCGAATCCATCACAGTGCTGGACCCTGCCTGTGGCTCCGGCCATATTCTGGTCGAAGCCTATAACATCCTTTATCGCATTTACGAAGAGCGCAGTTACCGCAGCCGCGAGATCCCCGAGCTTATCCTCAGCCACAACCTCTATGGCCTCGATATTGACGATCGCGCCGCGCAATTAGCAGGATTCGCACTTATCATGCGCGCCCGTCAGGATGATCGCCGGCTCTTTTCTCGTGAAATCCAGCTCAATATTTATGCTCTGCAGGAGAGCCGAGCGCTCAATATCCCTAAGCTGTGGCAAGCGCTAAACCTGAATGCCGACTGGGATAGGGGACAGGTGCAGGATCTGTTTGCCAGTGCCCCGACAACCCTTGCAAGCAGCGATGCACGGCTAACGCTGCTTGAGGATTTACAGCAGCGCTTTAGTGACGCAAAAACCTTAGGCTCCTTGATTGCGGTGCCAGCCGATAAAGCCGAAGCCATCGCCGAGCTGCTCACCACCCTCAAGGGCTTAAGTGAACGCGGCGATGCCATGCAAAAACCGGCCGCCCGGGCGCTGCTGCCGCTGCTCCAGCAGGCCAGCGTCCTTGCCAAGCGTTATGATGCCGTGATTGCCAACCCGCCCTATATGGGCAGCAAGGGGATGAATGCCGATTTAAAAGAGTTTGCCAAAAAGCAGTTCCCCGATAGCAAATCGGATCTGTTCGCTATGTTTATGGAGAGTGGCTTCGATCTGCTAAAGCCCAACGCATTTCATGCCATGGTGACCATGCAAAGTTGGATGTTCCTTTCGTCTTATGAAAATCTGCGCATCAAGTTGCTCAATCATTCCGCCATCGAATGTATGGCACATATGGCCAATATGGTGATGGGGATTGCCTTTGGTACTGCGGCTACCGTGTGCCGTAAAAGCGGTCATCGCTTGACTCGTGGTGGTTTCTGTTATGTCGAATATGAAGATATTGACGACAATGGCCGCCCGAAGCAGTTTCCGCCGCTAAACGAGCGCAACTTGAAAGCGGTCAAGCAGTGCCGCGCAGCCAGCGAGCTGGGAGATTAACCATGCACATCCCAACCAAAAACAGCATCGGCGGCGAAGTGGTCTCTACGACCGCCTTTGTGCTGGCCCAGCACCATCTGCCCATCTATCAGGGCGCTTATTTCCGCTTAGTGGATGGTAACAGCGAAGCAGAAAAGGCGGCGATGTTCAAAGAGGCGTTGGCATGAACTACACGCTGCAGGACTTGGGTCTTGCCTACCGTAAGGCCAAGGTAGATTTGTATTACTCGACTCATGCCTCTTTAGACATGATTGCCGATTATGAAGAAGCGTTGCACGACAAGCTCAGTGGTTTACTGGCTAAATTGCAGGGTGATGATGAGTCTTGGGTAACTGAGCCAGAATTTATTGGGGATTGGACCCTGGCCACCAAGTCGGTAGACATGGCTAACTGGAGGGACTATTGCGATAATAATGGTAACGGTCTGATATTCTCCTCACCGGCTGAAGAATGGACACATATATGTACTCTGCTTGCTAACAGCAATGAGCCTGTCAAGCTAAAGGCTGAGTTTAGAGTGATGGCGCTGTGCAGCCTGGACTTTCATGTACTGTCTACACTATGGATGTTGGAGGTCGGTCATCTATTTGATGCCAAGCTAACCCCATGTGCCTACGGCAATCGTTTGCGTCGTACCCAAGATGGCAAAAGTATTAATCCGTTCTCGCTCGGCACATTTCAGCCGTACCTCAAGCCCTTCCGCGACTGGCGTGACCAAGGTATCGATGCCATGCGCGTCGCTCTGCATGATGATAAGAAGGTCGTTGCCCTGACTGCAGATGTCAGTTCGTTTTATCACGAGCTTAATCCTAACTTTATGCTTGACGCAGCATTCGTGACTGATGTCATGGGATTGGAACTGAATGCGGAGCAGACCAAGCTCCACAGACTGTTTATTAAGGCATTACAAGCGTGGGCCGCATCCACACCGCTTAAGAAGGGACTGCCGGTTGGGTTGCCAGCATCAGCTGTGGTGGCGAATGTTGCCCTAACTGAGCTGGATAGAGTCGTTGAGCAACAACTGGTGCCCTTGTATTACGGACGCTATGTGGACGACATTCTTCTGGTCATGGAGAACGGTGCAGGCTTTCGTTCCACCAGCGAGTTATGGGAATGGGTGTTTGCACGCTCCAACGGTAAGTTGAGTTGGGTAGCGGGCGAAGAAAGTAAGCAAATTTGTTTCCAACCCGCATACCTGAGTGACAGCAATATTCGTTTTGCCAATGGCAAGAACAAAGTATTTATGTTGGCGGGTGAACCGGGCAAGACCTTGGTGGACGCGATTGCCTACCAGATCCACGAACGTGCGAGCGAATGGCGCGCAATGCCTCGTTTGCCGCGTTCGGCCAGTCATGTAGGTACCGACTTACTGGCTGCCACGCAAAGCGATGGCGAAGCTGCCGACAATCTGCGTAAAACCGATGCTCTGACCATGCGTAGGGCAGGTTTTGCCATTAAACTTCGCGACTTTGAAGCCTACGAGCGCGATTTACCTCCAATAGCTTGGCACGCGCATCGCCAAGCCTTTTTCCGTGCTTTTGTTCAGCATGTACTAGTGTTACCGCAGTTTTTCGATCTCGCAGTCTACCTGCCTCGTGTTATCAGGCTGGCGACAGCCTGTGAAGACTTTGACGCGCTGCGCAGGATCTTGCGAGCGCTGGAACAACTTTGCACCCAGCTGACACAACACTGCGAGCTTGGCATTAAAGCCTGTTCGACCCGGAACCTACCACCTGCCAATGAGTTAATGACTCGCTGGCAAAAGCAGATTTACACCACCGTCCGTGAAAGTATCAGCGCGGCAATCCCGCCTCGGCTATCCAAGGAGGGCAAGGCAGCATGGCAAGCTCACATGGCGGATTATCTGCCGACGTTGGACTTTGATGCATTTCTGGACTGGTATCTATCACCAAACGCTTTCCAAGCACAGCAGGCACGTCTTTTTTCA
>Ga0114915_1000704_pt1 | contig 14891 bp, 18 predicted proteins | sample MalvirAntarct_55_FD_87288 | JGI IMG/M metagenome (GOLD analysis project Ga0114915, IMG submission 87288) | Marine viral communities from the Global Malaspina Expedition - Malaspina viral metaG Antarct_55 | ecosystem: Environmental > Aquatic > Marine > Oceanic | place: South Georgia Island...
CGGCCGGACCGGCGGGGACGCCGTCGAAATGAACGCCGCGGCCCGGATGCGCAGCGTCGGACCGCTGCTGTCGCGCATCGTCGCGGCGGTGGTCGGCGGCTATGCGGTGGCCGCGCTCGGCAGCGTCGCCGCACTCGCCCTGCCCATCGCCAAGCCGCAGGCGGTGATCACCGGCATGCTGGCGAGCTTCGCGATCTATGCCGGTGCGGTGATCTGGGTCTTCGCGGTGCGCAGCGCGACGCGGGCCTGGGCAGGCCTCGCCGTCGCCGCCGCCCCGCTGCTGCTGGCGGCATGGTCGGTGTGGTGACGGAGACTCGGTTGGACAGGGACGACGCGCCGCGCCTGACGGGTCCCGGCATCCGCCAGAGCATGTCCGGCCTGCACAACTGGGCCGGCCTGCTGCTCGGCTGGGTCCTCTACGCGATGTTCCTCACCGGCACGGTGTCTTACTTCAAGGACGAGCTGTCGCAATGGACGCGGCCGGAACTGCCGCATCAGGTGGCGGTGCCGGACCGGGCGGCGGTGGCGCAGCGCGTCGCCGACGAACTGACGAGGACGGCGCCCGGGAGCCCACAATGGAGCATGCGGCTGCCCGACGCGCGCAACAACAGCGTCTACGCCTTCTGGCGCGCGGCGCCGCAGGCGACCGGCCGTCGCGGCTTCGGCGAGGGCCGCTTCGATCCGGTGACCGGGCGGGAGGTCGCCGCGCGCGACACGCTGGGCGGCGACTTCTTCTACCGGTTCCATTTCCAGTTCCACTACATGTCCGTGTTCTGGGGCCGGCTGCTGGCCGGCGCCGCGGCCATGTTCATGCTGGTGGCCATCATCAGCGGCGTCATCACGCACAAGAAGATCTTCGCCGACTTCTTCACCTTCCGCTGGGGCAAGGGCCAGCGGTCGTGGCTCGACGCGCACAACGCGCTGTCGGTGTTCGGGCTGCCGTTCCACCTGATGATCACCTACACCGGGCTGGTCACGCTGATGGCGATGTACGTGCCGTGGGGCGAGCAGGCGGCGATCAAGACGCCGGCCGAGCGCCAGCAGCTGTCCGCCGAACTCAGCGCCTTCATCCAGCCGGGCAAGCCGAGCGGCGAGGCGGCGCCGCTCGCTTCAGTGGCCGACATGGTCCGGCAGGCGCAGCAGCGATGGGGCCGGGACAATGTCGCCCAGGTGACCGTCACCCATGCGGGCGACGCGGCGGCGCGGGTGGCGGTGGCGCGCGGCGAGGCCGGCCGCGTCTCGATGAGCCCGCAATATCTGGAATTCGAGGGGGCCACCGGGCGGCTCGTCGACGCGCACGAGGGCGTGGGTGCCGCGGCCGAGACGCGCGGCGTGCTGTACGCCCTGCACCTCGGCCGCTTCGGCGACATCGTCACGCGGTGGCTCTATTTCCTGGTGAGCGGCGCCGGTACGGCAATGGTGGGTACCGGTCTGGTGCTGTGGACCGTGAAGCGGCGACGCCATCTCGCCGACCCCGACCGACCGCATCTCGGCTTCCGCCTCGTCGAGCGGCTGAACATCGCGGCGATCGCCGGCCTGTCGGTCGCCATGACTGCGTTCCTGTGGGCGAACCGGCTGCTGCCGCTCGGGCTGGCGGGTCGCGCCGACTGGGAGATCCACGCCTTCTTCGCCGCGTGGGGGCTGACGCTCCTGCATGCCGTGCTGCGTCCGGCGAAGAAGGCCTGGGTCGAGCAGCTCTGGGCGGCGGCGGCCCTCCTGGCGCTGCTGCCGGTCGTGAGCGCGATCACGACGCAGCGACCGCTGTGGCACAGTCTGTACACGGGCGACTGGATATTCGCCGGCATCGATCTGATGCTGTGGGTACTGGCCGCCCTGCACGCGGTGCTGGCGATCCGCACGGCGCGGCACCGCCCCGCGTTCCGCCCCACGCGAAGGCCGGTGCGGGAGCCCGCGCGCCGGGCCGCGCCCGGGGAAGCGGGCGCATGACCCACCTGCCGGCGTTCATGCTGTGCCTGACGGGCTTCGCCGCACTCGCCCTCGCCATGGACCGAACGCAGCGCGATCTCCTCGGGCAGTCGCTGCCGGTGCGCACGGTGCGGGGCCTGCGCCTCGCCGGCACGTGCGCCCTGCTTCTGGCGCTCGGCCTCCTCGTCGCCTGGCGGGGATGGGGCCTCGGCCTCGTGATGTTCAGCGGCCACACCAGCCTGGCCGCCGCTGTCGTGCATGGCACCTTCATCGTCCGGTCGCGGGCACCGACATCGCCGCCAAAACCCCGGTAGATTGGAAATACAGCGCTCTTCGGCCTCGCCCAGCTACCGATACCAAGCGATGCGGTGATCATCGACAACCCGTTGGTCGCAAGACCTCCCGTCGCGGGTGTGTAGCCGCGAATTGAGGTGGTGCGTGTCGATTTCAAGACTGACCGATCCTTGGTCCATCCCTCGCTGATTGTCTCTTGAGTTGTCGTATTCTGCGGCATATCGCTGCAACGGGATGCTCCGTGCCGGGTGGCCTCCCGCACGGTGCGCGGCCGGTCAGACCGCCTCGCAGTTGGGCTCGCGCCCGTCATTCTCTTGGTCGACCGCCGCCATCCTGACAACGCTTTATGAGTTGATCGGGCCTCTTCGCCGAACCCCGGAGACAATCGAAAGCTCGAAGGGGAAACGATCATACACGCTCCATCAGCGCCGCGGAGCTGCTTCGTCGGCTCTCCGGTCAGGTATCGCAGATTTCGCCCGCCTTTCGTAACGGGCCTCTACCGGCTCCTGTGCCTGGTCACTGTCGGTGAAGATGATGCCGAGGATCTCGAGCTGCCGCGCCAAGCGCTCCCGCTGCGGCAATCAGGCGTGTCGGCGCAACCCGCCGTCCAGCACAGCCACGAACAGATCCGACGGAACCGTCTCGTCATCGTCGTCGATCACGAAGTGTATGCGCTGCGAATCGCGGAGGTCGCGCGACAGGCCTTCGATCTTCCCTGTGAATGGCCCCCCGTCCATTGTCGTGAGTTCCGTCCATCGCGCCGTCCCGTCGGGCTCGATCAGTCCGAGCACCGACCCGACGACCCGTCCGTCGGGTGCTTCCGCAGACGCGGAATACTATGACCTCGGGGTGCTCGACGGCGTCCGATTGACCTTCTCCGACGCGGAGCGCCTCGAACATGGGCGCATCCTGTAGCCTGCGCAGAACCATTGGCCGAACGGTGCCGGGCAGGCGTCGGCCAAAGGCGCCACTGCTGAGAGCCGATCCGGGAAGTAATGATGCGTTTTCGATGATTTAGGCGAGCCGGCGCAACATCAGGCGGATCATGGCGAGACGCATGAAGGCGGCGACAGTGCGGGCGTATCGCTCGAAGTCGCGGGCGAGGCGTCGGTTACGACTGATCCAGGCCAGGGTCCGCTCGACGATCCAGCGCTTGGGCAGCGGGACGAAGCGGTGCCTGTCGGTGCGCTTCACGATCTCGATCACCCAGGCGCCGGTGGCGGCCACCGCCTTGGCCGTCTTCTCACCCGCATAGCCGGCATCAGCGAACCCCCGTTCGATGAAGGGGAAGCGCGGGCGCGCCCGGCGCAGCAGCGGGAGCACGCCGTCTCGGTCCTGGATGTCGGCGGGGTGCACGAAGACGCTCAGCAGGAGGCCGAGCGTATCGACGAGAACGTGGCGCTTGCGGCCCTTGGTCTTCTTGCCCGCGTCATACCCTGCCGGGTCGATCGAGAGCCCCCTTTTAAGGCGCCCCGCGCCGTCTGGCTGTCGACGATCGCGGCACTCGGGCTCGCCTCCCGGCCCTGCCGCTCGCGTTCCTGAACATAGAGGGCATGGTGGATCCGCTCCAGCGTCCCGTCCCAGTCCCAGAGATCGAAGTAGCCGTGCACAGTGCTCTTCGGAGGAAGATCCTTCGGCAGCGCCTGCCACTGGCAGCCCGTCCACAGCACGTAGAAGATGCCGTTCAGCACCTCGCGCACGTCGACCGTCCGCTTACGACCGCCCCGCTTCGCCGGCGGGATCAGCGGCGCCACCAGCGCCCACTCGGCATCGCTCATGTCGCTCGGATAACGAACGCCGGTGCGATTGGCGGTGCGGCGGTGTTCGGGCTTCCACATTGGGCGCTCTCCCTCCGGAAATGCGACCGCCATACCGAATCACAACCGACTCTCACGACTCAAGATGTTTTCGGATCGGCTCTGAGCGACAAAAAAGGGTTGAATTCAAACGCGCAGACTGGCGGTCACCAAGGGTAGCGTCGTTTGATAAATATCCCGTCCGCAACTTGCCGGTTGCTATGGGGTCGGAATGACATATTCACAACGCATAAATAGCTTCGTAGCGAACTTATACGACTGCGATGTCCACGACGAAACCGTCCGCGTGCCCCCGGCAAGTTCGCGCGGGCGGTTTTCATCTGGGGACATCGCATGCAATTTTTCAAAGTCAGCGCCGTAGCCAGCGCTGGAAAAACTCATATCGCTGAAGACGTCGCGCTCGAGAATGCCATTAGAGCGGACCAGAAATCCATTATTGCACCACCAACGAGACGATGCGCCGCTCAGATTGAGGCGTCGCTGAAACAGAAGCTAGCAGCCCGGTCGAAGCGCAGTATGAACATTACACGCATTGACCGCGATGCAACAGACCACGTCGGTCGCACTGTTATGGATCACTTCAAGCGCGCGGCAGGTGCTGATCGCCGTGAAAAGGGCGAGATCCTCATCGTCACCCAGGCAGGCTTGCAGCAATGTCCCCACTTCGCCGGGCCAGCGAAGTGGGATCTGTATGTCGACGAAATTCCCGCAACCCACGCGAATTGGTCAAAGAATCTTCCCCATACCCACGGGTTGCTCACCGAACTGTGTCAGCTATCTCAGTCCGACGGCGCGTACGCTCGGGTAGAGGCAAAGCCGGGTTGCACCTCCAGCTTGCAAAAAATGGCCGACAACCGCGAGCGCGACGAGGTCTACCATTTGTACCGCGATATCGTCGGTAAGATCACCTCGCCCCACTGGGCGGTGTCAGCGCTCGTCGAGAACTGGTACCGCACGATCTCTACGGACGTCGAACCTTATTCATTGGATAACCCCACGCCAGCCAAGTATCCGTTATGGTTGTTCGCGCAAATGCTTCCTTCTATGTTCGATCAGGGCTTTCACTCTGCCACATTTATGGGCGCGGCCTTCGACGAAAGCGTGCTCGCAAAGACGTGGTCGGCAATGGGTGTGGAACTCCGCGATCACCCGCGCATTTGCGCTCGCCTCGCTCGACAGAGTCATTGCGCGGGATGGACCACCAGCGATCGTGAACACCCGAACGGACATCGGCTTCGCATCTCCTACTGCACCGACGGCGCTTGGTCGAAAACCGCTGGGTCCAAGCAAGTCAGCCCAACCGATGAGCGTCCATGGCGCGCGGCGATCATGGATACGGCCGAACGCGAATGGCTGGGTCGAGAATACCTGTACCTCGTCAACCTCGCAGACCTAGCGCTGGCGAGCGAGCGGATGCCGACCGGTACCGCGCTTCCACACAGTCCCCACGGCTTGAACTGCTTCAAACACATCGACCGAGTGGTCGTACCTGCGGCTTGCCTTCCCAGCCCCGAACAAGCCCGCTTTCTGGCGAATGGTGGCATCAGCCATGAGGAACTGGTCACTGCCCAGCACCGACAGACGGTCTATCAAGCTGTCTGCCGGTCGAGCATCCGTGACCTGGGGTGCGATCGCCCGGTCGAGTTCATCGTGCCGGACAAGGAGACGGCGGAATGGCTGGCGGACTTCTGGCCCGGCTGCACCGTTGGCGCCGCCGGCTTCTTCGGCCAGATCTGGCGGCGAAATCGGCGACACGTCGAGCTCACCTCGACGGCTCGCATGCGGCAGGTGCGGGCCATCCGAGCCGAGTTGGCCCAAGAGGTCGGAGATCGAGCGGTGTGCGACTTACTCGACCAGATGAGCGAAATCCGTCCCGGTTCCGGCATGACGGATGCTCTTTATATTAAGAGCATCCGTCACGCCAATTATGGGACGGATGACGACCTGATTTTCGCCGGTACCGCCTTCGAGACGCGGCACGACTCCGATATTGCCCGGTACCGGCAAGTGCCAGTCCGCAAATGTGATTTCATCGCGACCTTGGCCGAGCTGGCCCAGCAGGGGGAGGTAGAGAAGCACCAACAGGTACTCATCAGTCCGGCTTACTTCGTGGACCGGCCTGATCCCGATCGGCCTGACAAACCCCGTCGCCGAGGCCGACATAACGTCGTGGTAGTCGGCTCCATCGTCATGATCGACGTCGACAAGGGAGCGCTATCGTGGCGCGAGTGGAGCAAGCTCTTTCCCGACCTCGAGTTCGTGCTGCATCCGTCAAGCTCGGCGACCGACGAGTACTCCCACCACGTCATCTTCTTCTTAGACGGGCCATGCACGGCGACGCAGTACCAGCACATCGCCCGTCGCATCAAGCGGCTCATCGAGCGGCGCGGCTACGGTGCGAAGCGACGACCGAATGGGAAGCCCTTCCACGGAATCGATGCAACGAAGCTCTCGCCCGAAAATCTGATGTACCTCCCGTCAAGACCGAAATCGATCGACCCATACTTCTTCCACCATAAGGGCGATCCAATCAACGTTGCTGCGTGGTGCGCTGTCGATGTCGTAGTATCGATGACCGTGACCGAACCGGAACCACAGCCGAACGTCAGCGTGAGCAGCCTCTGTTCAACCGATACCGCTTTGCTCGAACAGGCGAAGCAGGAGTATCGGGCGCTCGCTGACGGGGAGGGGCGGCACCAAGCATTTTACCGATTAGGTTGCCAGCTATATGGGCTGGGACTGGCTGCGGCAGAAGTCCGACAACATCTTGCCCATGCGGATTACGACGGCCACCAGCGGCGCAAAGGGGAGGTAGACCAAGTGGTGAACCGGGCTGGACGGCATGCCTATCGCCCCAAAGCGGTCGCCTGAGCGTCAGGATCATCGATCCACGCCAATCTATGTCGCAGCAGCCTCCGGCTCCCATCCCATGGAAATGTCCATCCATTATGCGTTATGGAGTTGGACGATGCGGACCCTATAGCGTCGGTACCGTCGTGCTGTTTCGATTTTAGCGGCGGCAGAATAACTTTTTTTGCAGACAATTAATGAGAAGTTTAATTTTTGCATTAGTCGCTAGGAGGCGTAAGGTAAGGAGGTCGCGCTAAACATGGTCAGCAGCACACCAAACCTCGCCTAGATGCGCGGCGGCTATTTACGATGACGGATAAGTTATTATCAATCAAAACGATGGTGAAAAATGCAAAAGTTGAATTCTTGGTCGCCTACGAGGCCTGCGTTGTCAATAAATACGGAAAATTTGAGCACGGCGAAGACGTCAGAATTGAGTGAACGATATCCTGGCGCCTTCGATTATGCAACCGATCCGGAGTGGACGACGCCAAAAGCGGTCGGATATGACATGTTCCATCTCATCAATCCGATGCCCGGTGATTCGGAATTGGAGGAGCACAAGGCTGCAATAAAGCGCTTCCCCGTCCTTGTTGCATTTCCTGCGCCTTTGCGGACGTACCGATATGATCCCTTCGCTGATCAGTCACTGCCGCCGACGAGTTGGTGTCCGCTCGAGGAGAGGCGAGAAATGCTCATCCTTGTCGCTTCTGAGGTACCAGTTGTCTCTGATGACAACGGGTTACGTTTCCGAACGACGGAGGACGCCGAGGCGGCGCAGGTACTTATCGATCGCGAGTGGCCAGCCCTGCGGAGTGCGTTTCGGGCATCGGTACCGCGTCTTCTGAAACGGTATCACGATTAGCCAGAAGATCGACGATGCATGAAAAAATGTTTGTCCGTAAGGCGGCGTGAGATCGGTTGGACGGTTTGCGAAACCGCTGACCTCCCGTGCCTCGATTTGATTCCCTCACGTGATCGGCGAGGGAGGCGTTGGGATGGCGGGGCAGGCTGGTTTCTTTGACCTGGACGATCGCTATGCGGGCCTGAGCGCCAGCGGCGATCCGCAGGAGCGGCTGTCGCGGGTGGTTGCGGTTGATCGCCGTCCCCTCTGGTCATCTGGGCCGTAGTCTCTTTGTGCAGAGAATGTACCCTTCATTTCCGACACTGCGGTCCGCATCATTCAGGCAATGAGGGCTGCTCGTTCAAGGCAGCGGCTGACAGAACCCGATCGGCAATTATCTATATAAAGGTGAAAGGCAATCGGGACCGACGTATGTATTTGAGATATTTTCGTGCGAAAAACAGACGGAATGTCGTATTATGCCTAACTGGTGTTTCAACACAATAAACATTGAAACCGATGGATCAATTTCGGGTGACGGCTTTTTGGCGATACTTCGGGGTCGATCGCAATGCCCATCGAGATCGTTTAGCCTTACGAGCTGCGCGCCGGTACCCGGAGACCTTTCTGAAGAGCTGTTCGGCCCGCGCGGAGTATGGAATTGGAAGCTGCTCAACTGGGGTACAATCTGGGATATTGCGTTTCAGACACGTGAACCACGTGTCGATTGCTCCGCAGACGGAATCACCATCATCGGCGAGACGCCATGGACTCCACCATCCGCAGCTCTTGACGGGCTAGCAGCGGCGTTTCCACACATATCAATAACACTATTGTGGGAAATGGTGGACATCGAGGGTGGTATAACTTGGCGAGACGCCCTGCGCATCCACGATTGGGAGACTTCGTCTACACATGATGTCGAACGGGAACATGCCGACTTATTGCAGCAGGAAGGCGCTGCGCGGCTGTCGCGCTACTTCCGGATTCCCGGCGGAGGTTTTTGAACTTCACTGCAGGTTTCCGAGTGCTCACAAGGTCACGTCTATTCGGGTCGCGCCTGGTCAACGCGAATGGATCAATACTCGTGTCAGCTGAGGAAGTCGGTTCGACGCCTTCCGCGGCATTGGCTCCGGTGGGCGCCCGTGACGAATTTTTCTTGGGAACATCAAACCAATTGTGCCTAACCCGGATTTTTCACGAGCAGTAGGCATGCAGTGGCGGGCGCGACTTAACCGGCTGATTTCGTGTATGATTCTGGTGCTGACGCAGTCTCATCACGGATCGACGGAGTTCGCGCCCGCCATGGAGAATAATAGCCGGAGTTTCCGGGGCTGTCAGCGGTCGCAGGCAAGCTGGTGCGTGCCGCCTTCGACGGCGGGAGCCTGACCTCGGACCCCGGCGTCCTGGTGCTGGCGGAGATCGTGCGGCGGCTCGGGATCGCCGATCGCCTGGCCGGCTGCTTGTCGGACCTGCGCGATCCCGACCGCATTCGGCACACGCTGGCGGAGATCATCCGCTTCCGCACGTTGATGATCGCCGCCGGCTACGTCACCAAAATGGTCGCCCTCATCAAGGTCTCTTCCCGCGGGCTTCGTCTACCGCGACAGCCTCGTCATGCTCGCCGCCCGCGCCGGCAAGCTCCCGCTCTGCCCGCCGGGGCAGCGTGCCCCAGAACGAACCTGTCCCGGCAACCTTCAAATCCCGACTGCATGGGCCCAAGGCGCCACACGCCCACGCGCCTGAATAGGCTGCTCCGGACACCTCATGAATGATCCGGGCTAGGCGGCATTTGCTCATACGCATTCCTGGCGGTCTCGGAGCGTCATGGGAGCAAGGAGCCCATGGTTGGTCATCGCGGCCGCTCCGGCCTGTGTAAAGAAAACGGCACTTTGTTTGCCAGGGTCTACCGGTACCTGCCGGTGTTGCCAAGGTCCGCCTCTGCGGGTAAAATTACTCGGTAAAGAAAACTAAGGCAGGATAACACCGTCGTATGATGAGTTTTCTGACGAATTGCCGTCATCTGCGTACCAGCACTTGTCCATCATGAGGATCGGATACGCGCGGGTTTCGACAAACGACCAGAACGTAGACCTCCAAAAGGATGCGCTGCTGGAGGCAGGATGCGAGAAGGTCATCACCGATAAGGCGTCTGGAGCGACGGCTAGCAGGCCGGGGCTAGAGAAGGTGAGGGAGCAACTTCGTCCCGGCGATACGCTAGTCGTGTGGCGGCTCGACCGCCTCGGTCGATCGCTACGCGACTTGATCGGCTGGATGACGTACCTCGAAGAGCATTCGGTCGGGCTGCTGAGCCTCCATGAGGCGATCGATTCAACTACAACCTCGGGCCGGCTCACGTTCCATCTGTTCGGCGCTTTGGCGGAATTCGAGCGTAATCTAATCCGCGAGCGGACCCAGGCGGGTCTCACTGCGGCCCGGGCTCGCGGCAAGAAGGGCGGACGGCCGCCCGTGCTGAACAAGGATAAGCGCGACTTGGCTGTCCGACTTTACCACGAGAACACTATGTCGATCGCTAAGATTTGCACAATGCTGGGTATCTCAAAGCCTACTCTGTACTCCTACGTGCGCTCGGCTGAAGCAGCTAGTTAGGTTCAGTCTCGGAATTAGGGTCCAGAATCATTCATAGCCAGAACGCGACGGCTGCGGCGAGTGCGGCGGCCGAGAGGAAGTTCTTCGCGAGCTTGTCGTAGCGGGTGGCGATGCGCCTGAAGTATTTCAGCCGGCAGAACACGGCCTCGATCCGCCAGCGGTCCCGGTATCGGCGCCGGTCGTGCCGGATCGGCCGCTTGCGGTTGGCGCGGCCTGGGATGACCGGCGTCGTCCCCGCCTCTCTGAGGGTGGCGCGGAAGTGGTTCGCGTCGTAGCCGCGGTCTGCCACCAGGCGCTTGAAGCGGGTCGCTTCCTCGACCAGTTCGCCGGCCGCCTTGATGTCGGAGGTGTTGCCGGGTGTCAGCCGGAGTGCGACGGGCCGCCCGAGGAGGTCGCAGATCGCGTGGATCTTGGTCGTCCGGCCGCCGCGCGAGACGCCGATCGCCTGGGCTTTCGCCCCCTTTTCCCCCGTGCGCCGACCGGTGCGCCTTCACGTAGGTGCTGTCCAGGTAGCCGACATCCTCGACCGGGCTCTGCTCCGCGAGTGCCGCCAGCAGGCGCCGGAACACGCCGCGCCGGCTCCAGCGGTTCCACCTGTTGTAGACGGTCGTCGCCGGGCCGTAGGCCGCCGGCACGTCCTGCCAGCGTCCGCCGCACTTCAGCATGTGAATGATGCCCGAGATCACCCGGCGGTCGTCGACCCGACGCGCGCCGGGCTGGTTCTTCGGCAGGTGCGGCTCGATCGCCGACCACGCTTCATCCGACAACCAGAACAACGATCCCGACATCGCCACCTTCCTTGCCTCCGGGAAACTACGAATCACGCCAGCGACGTCATTTCAAGAGGATGATTGGGTTTGGAGCCTAGTTGTGACTTCTGATCAGGTTGTTCCGGCGAGTGCCTGAGCTGGTGTCCGTCTGGCGAGGCTAGCATGTGGCCTGTGCTCGTTGTACCAGGCGAGCCATCGCGGCAGGTCGTGAACGCGGTGATCGGACGACGGAAACGGGATGGCGTAGGCCCATTCGCGGAGCATGGTCTGGATGAAGCGCTCTGCCTTACCGTTGGTTTTGGGCGTGTAGGGGCGTGTGCGGATGTGCCGGATGCCCAGCATCCGCAGCGCCTTGCCGAACAGCTTGGCGACATAGCCGGAGCCGTTGTCGGTCATCACCCGCTCGACGCGGATGCCGCGCGCCCGGAACCAGCGCAGAGCGCGGACGAGAAAGGCCGTCGTCGACCAGCGCCGCTCGTCGGGGAACACCTCGACATAGGCGAGGCGCGTGGCATCGTCGATGGCGACGTGCAGGAAGTCGTAGCCCATTCCCTGGCTGGCGCCGCGCCGGTTGCCGGTGATGCGGTGGCCGACGCCGTCGAAGCGGGCGAGCTTCTTGATGTCGAGATGGAGGAGTTCGCCGGGCCGTTCGCGCTGATAGCGCCGCACGGGCTCCTTCGGCGCGAGGGCGGACAGATGGCCGAGCCCCATCCGGGTGAGCCAGCCGGCGATGGTGGAGCGCGCCAGGCCGAGCCGGGCGGCGATCTCTTCGCCGGTCAGGCGGTACTCGCGGCGCAGCCGGGCGGTCAGATCCGAGCACGCCTCTCGCGCTCCCGATGCCGCGGCATGCGGTCGCGAGGAGCGGTTCTCGAGGCCGTCCGGACCTTCCGATCGCCAGCGTGCCAGCCACTTGCGGGCGGTTCGTTCACTGATACCGAAGCAGGCCGCGACCTCCTCGATCGGACGGCGCTCTTCGACGACCCGACGCACCATCTCGGCTCGACCGAGCGGTGTCGTTCGCGCATTCTTGTGCGGGTTGTTCATCCTCGTGTCCTGCGGTGTTTCGTCTGGCAACGACCACCTTCAGGCCTTCACGGGCGATGAACGACCTCCTCGGAAACCACACCTAGTCACTGGATCGGCAATGGCGTTTTGAACCGCCCCGGGCTGGTCGGCGACGCGGCGCCACTGCTGGCTGGCACTGTCGGCGCCGTTCTGCGCGAAGGCGGTGGCGATGAAGGCGGAGACAACGCGGCGGCCGCTCCGGCCGGCGTGGGCCAGGGCGTTGCGCATGAAGTGGACGCGGCAACGCTGCCAGGTCGCCCGAAACACCTTGACGACGGCGGTCTTGATGTCCTCGTGGGCGTCGGAGATCACCAGCCGGACCACGGCCAGGCCGCGCCGCTTCAGCTTGCGCAGGAACTCCACCTGAAGGTCTCGGCCTCGGAGGCACCGATGTTGATGCCGAGCGCCTCGCGCCGGCCGTCGTTGTTGACACCGACCGTGCCGATCACCGGTACTGAGACGATGCGACCGTCGCTGCGCACCTTCACGTAGGTGGCATCGAGCCACAGATACGGCCACTCGCCGTCGATCGGCCGCTGCAGGAAGGCCTGCACGCGCTCGTCGATCTCCGCACACAGCCGGCTCATCTGGCTCTAAGGGATGCCGCTCATGCCGAGCGATTTGACCAGATCGTCGACGGAGCGCGTGGAGATGCCCTGGATATAAGCTTCCTGAATCACCGCCGTGAGTGATCGGTCGGCGATCCGGCGCGGTTCCAGGAAGCCGGGAAAGTAGCTGCCCGTGCGCAGCTTCGGGATACGCAACTCAACGGTGCCGGCACGGGGCTCCCAGTCGCGCTCACATTAGCCGTGACGCTGGGCCAGCCGGTCGGCGCTCTTCTTGCCATAGCCGGCGCCGGTCAGCCTACCGACCTCCAAGTCTGATCGCGCCGGTGTCCAGGTCCACCGCGTGATCCGGCTTGTTGGCGAGGTGCGTCGTGCCGTTCTTCGTGCGCGCGATCCGCGTGCCCAGATCTCGGTCGGGCTCTCCCAGTCTTTGTTGGAGAACTTCTTGCCCTTGCCCTTGCGGTCGAGACGGACGAGGTCCTCGGCACTCGGCGTCGCGATGCCGCTCTGCACCGCCATGCGCTCCAGCATCTCGCGGTACGTCTCGCCACTCGCCCGGCGCATGATCGTGCGCGGGGCGGCACTGGCCTCCATGGTCGAGACGTTGACGCCGATCCGCCCCCGCGCAAAAGCCCATGCTCCGACAGGTGTTTCAGAATCCAGCAGAACACCGCCGGGTGCACCTCGACCGGCAGGCGTGCGCGCGTCCTGCTCGGCCAGGAATGATCCGGCACCCGCTCCGTCCGCCCGATCCGCAGGAACTCACGCAGGGACAGGCTGTCGGCGCAGCGCCACTCGATCCCGCGCTCGCTGGCGGTCCCCTCGAAATACCGACCCAGATGCATACCGCCCCTGCCGCGCCGCGTAATACGGCGCGCACGCCGCCTCGGCGAAGGCGTCGAACCGGTCCTCGATCAGTACGTCACCCAATTTCGTCAACGGCCTTTAGGCGCAGAGTGAACTTCATGAGGTGCCCACGTTTCGCGGAAACGTCTATCGGCGTTCGAGGATCACTCCGGCAAAAATCTGCCGACCGTCGACGCCGCCACCGGCGTGGCGTGCGCGGCCGAGATCTTCGTCGGCGTGCTCCGCGCCTCCCAACTACACCTAGGCCGAGGCGAGTTGTACCCAGTGGGTGGCGGACTGGATCGGCGCCTCTGTCCGTATGTTCCGGGAAAGAAGCGGCCGCCGGATATCGCCTCGGTTGCCACCGGGACCGCAGCAACTTGAACGTCCGACACCGCCCGAAGATCATCGACTGCGACCCAGAGGACCGCGCCTCAGATGGCCGGGATCAAATCGGAACGCCGGCCGGCAGCGATCGGAATAGGCGGCCGGTTCTGTCGGAATCCGCAGTTTGAAGGGCCCAGTCCGCCGGCATGACGCCGCGAACGCCGACAATACCGCCCATCCGGCGGCATCGGCACCCGCGGAGCAAACGGTAGCTATCGACCACTCCGCCTCAAACTCGGACCACATTCACAACCCGGGCGCAAAGGCAGCTTTCCGGAGGTGTCAACGTACGGTCCGACGGTCTGACGCTGCACCTGGCCTATACCGCTGCCACCGCGCTCACCTGCCGGCGGATCGCCAGCAGTAACCGAACTCCTCAAAATTTTGGAGAGTTCGCCGAAAAGGTGCTCGGCAAGGAGCCGTGATCGGGATCGCGCACCTGGGGCTTTCGGCTGCTACGGGCTTAACTCGTTGATACACCACAAGAAAAAATCCAGGTCGCGACCAAGAGGGGCGGATCATGCCCCCAGAAAAATGTCAAAATTAAAATGACCGCTCCATGAAAATAATTCTTGACACCGACCTATTGTACGGAACGGAAGGCCGACTATTATATCATCCATGGCCATCGCGAGCCGTCGTTTTTGTTCGCTGGTTCTAACATCTGAGTATTTCTTCTTGATGGAGATCTTGCGGTGATGAATACTAAGGAACTACTGTGTCTGCCCGCGCCTGGTCGCGAGGCGGCGACCGCGTCCGCCGGTGGAGTAGATCCCGGCGCCGCCGGCAATGCGGAAGGCTTTTCCCGGTCGCTGGGCATCGCTGGTGATGATGATGAAGCCGAAGAGGTGATGTGGTCGGACGCCGCCCGGCAGAATCCGGAACGGCTTAAGAATATGCAGTCGCTGTTCGATGA
>Ga0114915_1000706_pt1 | contig 14851 bp, 19 predicted proteins | sample MalvirAntarct_55_FD_87288 | JGI IMG/M metagenome (GOLD analysis project Ga0114915, IMG submission 87288) | Marine viral communities from the Global Malaspina Expedition - Malaspina viral metaG Antarct_55 | ecosystem: Environmental > Aquatic > Marine > Oceanic | place: South Georgia Island...
AAAAAAAGACCCACAATACCCACGAAAACCACACCGATTCCACCAAATCCGCCAGATTATAGCGAATTCAGCAAATCTTCCGTATGATTTACGAGGATATTTGGGTCTTTTTATATGTACAAAATTAATTTAATCGCTAAAAAATATATTTATATCTAATCCTACTAACTATTCATATCTATTCAGTCCGCTCCTTGAGTTGGTCGGTCCAACTCGCAATCGCCAACTCCAAGTCTGGGAAATCGTCCAAGTCTTCCTTCCAATCCCCCAGCATCTCAAGGAATTCCTCCAACAATTCATTGATAGTATCTGTTTTGTTTTCTTTGCTCCACTTCTCCGCCCTCGCACCACCTGATGCCCTGTCTTCACGCTTAATTTTTTTCATAAATGGGTTGAAATCAAATGCCCCATATTCCTCCAAGAATTCCTCACACTCTACCATCGCCTCAATGCCCCTTTCTGTCCTCTCACTCTCATCTTCCTCCTCTTCCTCCTCATCCTCAGTCTCACTGAATAATTCATCGCACACATCAACTGTTTTTTTCTCAACTTCGTCCTCATCGTCGCTGTCTTCGTTGTCTTCATTTTCATCAGTTTCTTTGTATTGCCCATCCTCGTAGCATTCCACACAGAGTGTTTTATCGCCTTTTTTCTCATTCATATAGCACATGATTGGGACCATCTCCCCCAAAACTGTATCGCACAATTCGCCATCGCACACCTTTTTGTATTGATCCGCTGTTTCCTCGATTTCTTCTTCATCATCTGTATTGGTGAGGAATTCCTCGCTGATATCTGGGCGGATTTCATCGATTTTTGCTGGGGACGGCGGTGGCGATGGACTTTTGGATACTTGGGTATCCGCAAGACCAAGACCACTCTTGTAGGTAATCTCATCATCATCCTCCTTTACTTCTTTGATAAGTTGGTAGAATGCTTTTTGGTCCGTTTCATTAAAATTTATCTTGCCTTCAGCGTGAAGGTAGAGAATGAAAGATTTGAGAGTTGTGAGTTCCTTGTTTGCCGTTTCAAGGAGGTTTTCCAACTGAATCGTTTTCTGGGACTTGCCCTTTTTCACACCCTTGCGTGTCTTGGCGGTCTGCCCATTGGCGAGGGATTGCTTTTGCTTCTCCGTTTGTGGTTTCTTGATGAGTGTGCGACTGTAGTTGAAGTCCTTGAATTCGTTTTTGTATGTATGCTCCACACCGAGCATCTCGAACATTTCCGCACACGCCACGCCATACGGTGTAATGTTTTTGCTTCCAGACCCCTTGATTGGTTTTCCTTCTTCATCTTTTTTTGGTGCCTTGTAAAATTCAGCACGAAGGTCAAAGACAATTTTTTGGACAATTGTTTGCTCCACTGTTTCCTGGTAGTTGGATTCGGTAAGCAGTTCCTCCGCAAACTTGAGGACTTCTACAGCACCCCTGCCGTTCCTCTTCATCTTGGATACATAGGGCGTTTTCACACCCTCATTCGAATACTTATGAACCTCAAAGTCAGGCATAGTGCGAACACCAGCAGACACAGGAAATTCAATCTTGGATTTTTTTGTCCATCCATCGAGTTCCTCCTGTTCGAGAGCGGAGAACTTGGAATAGATTTTTTCGGCAGTGTCGAAGACACCCACCTGAAATTTGGTAAAAGCACGAGAAGACATATTGATTTTTGGTTTTTGTTTTTTTTTGAAACTTGCTTGTTTTTTTTATTGATTTGCTGTTTGACTGATTTGCTGATTTGTTGATTGACAGTTGTTTGATTGCTCCTTATACTAATACGGTGAATATCCCCATAGGAAAAACCCATACCTAAGAGGATTGTGTCCCCCTGATACTATCCGTACATACAAGATAGTGGGATCCGCCACAAAAAAAAAACTAATACTATATACTACTACTACTACGCCGCCTACCATAAAAATTTACACACCACCTCTCTCTCAATTTTTGGTTTTTGGTTTTTTTGCTCTTCTACCCATTTAGTATGTTTTTTAGTTTTAAAGTGTGGTCGTCTGGAGTAAAACTTAAAGTTTCCTCCGCACTCGCAAGATACGGTTAAATACTGTCTGGTTTTTGTTCTGGGTTGGGGTGCTCCCTTGAGATAGTAGGACCTCCATTGTTGGTAAGTCTTATTATATTCAGGATGAGATATTTTCTTATCCACATTCGCCCATGGTGCGTATTCCTTGGATGCCCTCCACGCATTCGCAGTAGTCCATTCTCCTCCCATATTGTTTTTGAAACTTGATTGTTTTTTGAAACTTGATTGATGATTGATGATTGATTGATGATTGTTTGAATGCTCCTTATACTAATACGATGAATATCCCCATAGGAAAAACCCATACCTAAGAGGATTGTGTCCCTGTTCTATCCGTACATACAAGATAGTGGGAACCGCCACAAAAAAAAACTAACTAATCGCATTTACAATGCCTACTATAATCCTCCTAAATATTTAGCACAAAACGGTGAGAGCGTTTTTCAACTGTGAAATTTGCTCGGCAATGGAATCCAAGATGGGTTGGAATGCTCCACCATTTTTCAGTTTGGTTCCATCAAATTCAGTTGTGTAAAATTCTTCACCTTCCTCGTTTTTATCAGTGAGAAGGCACCATGTATCACTAAGACACTCATTGAGTTTTTTGATGTATTTTTCAGTCTTTGCCCTGTTTCCAACAATTGCGAAACGAGCACCCTTTTCATAGGTGTCGTAGTTCTTCATCGCTTGGTGGCAAATCGCAAGTTCGCCCATTTCCTCATCAAATTCATCACCACACTCAGCAAGGATTGTTTCCCTCGTCATACGGTTGTGCCTCGCTTCGAGACTGTTGAGCGTGAGTTCGAGTTTGGTAATTGCCTTCACTGCTTCCACCTTGCGTCCAGATTTTCTTGCTCGTCTCATCTTTTTCTCAAGTTTATTCACAAATGATTTGTAGTCCGTTTTGTATAAGTAGCAAATTCTCGCAAAACCAAACAATCCTGCTTCGTTGGTGTCGGCAAATTTCGAATCCACAACTGACTTGTACCAATCATCATTGCCGATTTCTTCCTTGATGAGGATGAGGTTTTGAATATTCACGCTTTTGTAGTCATAGTAGATAGAGGTTTGTGGGTAGAGTTCCATTTTGATTTTTGATTTGTTTTTGTTTTTTTGATACTTGTAGTAATTGTTTTGTAGTAATTGTTTTTCAGTATGTTGTTTGTTTGATTGCTCCTTATACTAATACGATGAATATCCCCATATGAAAAATCCATACCTAAGAGGATTGTGTCCCCTGCTGCTATCCGTATATACAAGATAGTGGGATCCGCCACAAAAAAAAACTAATACTATATACTATGCGATTACATCGCTACTAACTATTTATTCCATATCCTTCTTCATCATGTCTATAATCTTATCTACCATTTCCTTGGGGTATGAATTCAAATTTTCAGCAAAGTTTTCTACAACACTCACAACACAGTATTTACACATATCCGCTGTTCCTGATTCAAGGCAACCACGGCACAGCATCATATCACAATTATTACAATTCCCAATAGTATATCCTTTCCCTGTTTCGTAATCCACCTTCACCTTTTTTTCACATCCTACGCACTCATCATATTCAATCTCTTCATCAACCACTTCCTCCACCCAATCCCAAAAAAGATTTTTTCCTACACTTTTATTTTCATCATCGCCGTAATTCCTAATCTCAAACAATAGACTATTCCAATCGCCATTGAGACGCTCTGTAGTTTTAAATCCCAACACCTTCATATCCAACTCATCGTAGTCTGTCGGTTCTTCGAGGATTGGCATATCACTATCACTATCACTATCACTATTAAGTGCCTGTTCCAACCACCACTGCTTAAATTCAATCGTTTTCATTGTAGTAGTCATCTTGTTGGTCTTATACTAATAGGATGAGAAACCACACAGGAAAAACCCATACCTAACAGGATTGTGTCCCTTATTTCTATCCGTACATACAAGATAGTGGGATCCGCCACAAAAAAAAACTATTCTAACTATTCTATATTTTTTTTTTATTTATTCGTATTCCCAATGGGTGCTTCCGTCTTCACGCTTCCAACCCATCCGCCCAATACAAAACTTGAGATTTTTTCCACCCTTGTCAATATAGTTAAAGACACAGTTGTTAGCACAATTATTAAATTTGTGCTGCCACATTCGCATACACCTGTATTTGTGTATATCTTTGATACTCAACTGTTTGAGACCCTTTGCCCTTTCTTCCATCTTCATCTGTTTCAGTAGTTTTTTCATACGACCATTTGGGAACTTTTGATAGACTGGTTCGCCCACACAGTTGTTAAACTTTTTGACGAAGTCATATTCTTCCCACATATCATCGATAATCTCGCCTGTAGTTGTATCCACCAACCAACAGTGGTAAGAGATGCTCCCATTGTCTCTCTGTGCCTTCATAAGTGCGTCCATCTTGATTGGATAATTCAACAATTTCCAAATAATCCAAATCACAATCACAATTTCAATAATCATCAATTTCTCTTTTTTCTCTGCTTATACTAATAGGATGATAAACCACACAGGAAAACCCCATACCTAACAGGAGTGTGTCCCTTACATGGTTGAAAGATAAAAAAGACCCAAAAAACCAGACCCAACGACCCAAAAACCACCATCACATTTTGTGATAGAAATTCTCGCAATAAAATAGGAGAAAAATAAAATTATGCGAAATCTTCGCTATTATGTTAAATAGGAGGATTCTTACTCAATATCCTGTGTGCCTTTTTGGGTCTGGGTATCGTGGGTATTTGGATTTTCTTTGAGATGGATTAATTCCTCCATAAGTTCCTCAATGTATTCTTCCATACCACGCCGAATGCTCCTATCTACAGAGAAACCCTGGTCTAAATAAAAATTTATATGCCAAGAGGCAAAACTGTTTAGGATGTACTCCTGTTCCTCCTTGGTAATATTAGTCATTTAATATACATATCGCTATTACTTTAAGTAATATTCGCCAATTCAGTTAGTGCTGCTGCCAATTGTGCTGCGATTTCGTCTCTCTCAAAGGCAATATTATTAACCTCAATATCCGCCCACTCTTCCGTTTCCTCCGCAGTTGATGTCAGGACTTCGCATTCGATCTTACAATCCTCGTATTTCTTGCTAATACTCCGTAATTCTACCTTTAACCTATCATTCTCATTCATGATTAGGGTAATTCGTTCTGTAATTATAGTTAGTTGCGTTGTAATTGTATCCAAATTCATAATATATAAATATAACGATATAACCTTTAAGTAAAATAATTACATAGTTTTAACAAGAGACTGTAGATTGAATGGAGAAAGGTGGCGGATGAAGGTTTGCTGTAATAGTGGGTTTGTAGCATTTGCCCCAGACCGAGATGCTGGTAGTTTGACATTACCTGTATTGACGCCAGATTCCAGAGTAAGGTTGTAATCCTGATTAACAAAGTTCTGGATATTACCCATACCGAATGTATAATCGGCACCCACACCAACGGCATTTGGAACCATATTATTACCAGCAAGGGCGGTAGTTCCTGCGGCATAAACAGAAGCATCTGCGACAAGACTGGCATTTTGCTGTTTTAGTGTGGCAGAAGTATGATAAGGGGACTTACCGCCAAGCACAGCGTGTTCGAACTGACGGCGGACCTCACAATCTCCCATTTGAACAAGAGGATGAGGCATAGTAGGAGGATTAATTCCATTCGCCGCCGTACCTCTTTCTACTCTGGAATCGAAAAACGGCACCATTTCTGTTTTATAATCGAATGGGAATCTTAGACCATTCTTACCCTGCTGATTCGCCCTCTCACCAACAGCATGGCGGAAGTTGTTGGCATTTTTCTGGACATTATTAGTCTGGTCATTATCGAGGAAAAGATTAACCATCGATTTTACCATAGATAACTGTGGGGTATATGAATTACTATTAATAGAAGACTGGACATCATTAATAAGGTTGAGGCGAGAGTTTAGCATAACTTGAGATGGGTAAGCAGCAAGTTCCTGTGCGGTTGGAATAACATATCTTCCTTCTAATTTAAGATTTTTTAGCACATAAGACATGGTAGAGGCAGAGTTGGCGGCAGCAACCTGTGCCACATCATAACCATTGAAGCGATTACAGAAAACTTGCGAATCTGGATTGAGATGAATAGACACAAGAAGACCACCTGTGTAATCATTTCCCAAATGTAAGGGAAGACTATTGAGCAAATCAAGATTGAGGCGGATGGAAAAATGCTGTCCTATACATTTATCGCTCGTCGAGGCAATACCTGTCATAGTCGCTGGGTCAGCACTACGGACAATACGGCGATTGACCTTATCTGCGTTAGACCCAGAAGAAAGACCCCTGGTAAGAGGCGACTGGACATAATCATCAGCATTATGTGTATAACATTCCAATAGACCCTCATACTGTGCGTAATTGATTGCGGAGGTTAGTTCCACCTGCGACTTCTTACTCTGTACAACCACCTTATCTACAACATTTTTAATACCTCCCCAATTAGGAATATTCGTAATAGTGGCAGCAGTAAGGTTGGCACTATTATTATTGAGGTTGTCATTAGCAACCACAGCATCATCAAAAATGGTATTATCACCAGTTTTTTTAACCACAAACTGACCCACGAGATGGAGTGTCGAAGTTTCAAGCAACGCCATCTGGGATGGGAGAGAGAAACGAATAGTGGGGAAACCATCACGGTGCGAAAAACCACCAGAAATAACGGAACCTCCTATAATATTCATAGGATTATCATTTAGCGGCGAAATCGAGAAATGTTTTTTGAGGACTGGCATTTTGTATAGTATAGTATAATATAAAAAAATTAGAGTTTATATTTATATTACCAATTAATCCGTCTGCTCCAATAGTTTGCGGAATTCTTATCATCCTTTGTTAATTTTCCCTCTTTATTACGAATACCTCCAGATCGGTCTAAATAATTCTTCTGTCTTTTTTTATCTTTATGTTTTGTAAAATCACTCATGCTCGAATCACCGAAATGAATGAGGCGTTTTGACCCATTCTTCATAACATACACCATCCCCTTTTTACCTGCCCTTGTTGATTTCCTTGGTTTATACAAGGGTTTATTTTTCTTAAAATCGTCCATATATATACTAATATTTTTTAACTCTGCCTTTTTTCTTTTTCTCTGCTATTGCCTTATCCTTATCCTTCTTAGATAATTCCCCCATTGTTTTGGGAGTATCCTTTGTAATGCGTTTTGTTGGTCTAAATATAGTTCCTCCCTCCTTATATGTTTCCTTACCCTTCTCGGTTTTCCATTCCTCGTCGAACCACCTACCTAATCCCTTTTTATCTGTTTTCTTCCCTTCATATGTACCACCTGCTGCCTTATACTGTTTAACAATCTGCCCACTTCTATAGGCGGAATGTTTTGGATTATCCTTATATACCTTTGCTTTGATACGGTCATATAGTTTTTGATTCGTCGGTTTCGCCATATTAATATAATATAATAATATAATGTTTCAACAATTATTACTCCTATCTGTTAATAATATCGAAATCGGTGTATATGAATTAATTATAATATTAATAGTTAAATTAAAAAGTATTTCCTCCTACTTAAAGGGGAGGATAACAAAAGATCATTTAATTGATTAGTTTGGATTTCTTATCTACAATAGTAAAATTTATAACAGCACTACGCAGGTAGGATGCTGGGGAATCATCTAAAGCGTTCCTGATTTCTATATCAAAGTAATTTGTTTTAAAATTCTGGTTCTTCATGTCGCTAATCGCCTTCAGGTAAGGTTCGTAATATCCTATTAATCTATTATCAACTACATATTGAGTTTGATATGGTAATGGAACATTTGCCAAAATATTTTTATTATATCCGCCTTTGGTTTCACTAACCAATCGTGCGTTCCTTGTATTTTTATAATTTTTGAGAGGAAGATTATTTATATAAATTACATAAGCGTCATCGCTCGTGTCTGCGTATAAATTATCCAATACCACAACTCCAGCAAAGTGCTGGTCCAACTCCTTACCCAAACCATTGAAATATGGAAGGATAGGGAAGAAATCGTTGCTATAATGTGGGAGGGTTGGGTATATAGTATGAGATGTATATTGTCTAACAATACTCTGCCCACCTTTCGCAACTTCTACTTTGCTACTATCTATATAGGAGGATAATTCAGGACTGAATCTAAATTTAACTCTGTCTATCAGGACTTTGGGTTCCGTATCAGTTCCTCTGTTGAATGCTGTATAAGAAACTCTGCCCCATCCGCCATTAACTGAATTGCTGGATAGGAGGGTATGAAAGGGGATATTCATATTGATTAAATCCTTGCTTTGAGTAGCGAGGAACCTTTCATTGGCACCTTCTAACAACTGACCCCATATGTACCATTCCACAGTATTATCTGTATCAGCAGTATCATAAACCTCTTTCCACCCACTCGAAGTTGTCTTTAGGCATACCGAAAAATGTAATTTGGTTCTATTAACAAATCCCTGATAGACTGATTCAGTAGGATTATCATTCCTCCCTGATAGATATTGTGTATTGTAATAGGGTATTATAGCAAAGGACACCACATCATCATCGCTTACCAGAGGTCCTCCATCAAATACATCATCGAGAGGTATAGTTTTTAGTAATATCATCCTATCTATCTTCGCACCTCCATGGGGGAATAATGCCGCATCCGCCTTAATGGGTTTCGCAATCCTGCCATCACCCTGAACCTGACCACACCCATAGACCTTGAGGGTTTTAAAATTACCAGCACCACCATTCTGTCCTCCTACTTCTACACCAAAATAACACTGTGGCACACCATCCTCCACACGAGGATTAGCATTTCCGCCATTATTAGCACCTGTACCCCTTGTTCTTTCTGGATCCGCTGAAAATCCCATAGTATTTAAATTAGTAGGATTGATTTGTGGTAATCCAGAAGCATACGGTTGGGCATATAACCCACAAAAATCCTTACCATTACCATCAGCACCATCAATATTTTCTAAAATTCTCCTTGTTGTTGCTACTACCTTTGGGCAGGATTCAAGGTGCTTTTCAATATCACCGCCAGAAGATACAAACAATGAGGTATTAGTCGTCGCATTAGATACGGCACGATTACCAAAGGTTTTGACTGCGTAATGTTGTAATGGTTTATCACTAATCGCATAATTATCATAACCCACCCCACCTGCCGCCTTCGCATACGCAACGGTTCCCCCCACCCCAGCGTTTCCATTATCATTCGTGTGGTTGTTGGCGTCCCTTACAAATTCCACATCTAAATAGGAGTTTAATGGTTGTAATCCATTCTCGTCTTTAGGAGCATTCGCATACACATCATTTAGTTTATTTTGGACTATCGAGAGAAGAGCACCTGATTCCCCCTTATTATTTACGAGTTCTCCCACAGGTCCGCCCCCCTGTCTAAAATTTATAATATTAAGTGGTCCGCAATTATATAAACCTCGTGTGTTCTGGACTGCCGTTTCCCTATTAAATAGGGTTTGTATTCGCTTATTAACTTCCTCGGCAAGTCCTGTCGCACTATATGTGCCTTTGGGTAGAGTAATTGTATTTGTGGTGGTATTACCCATCGTCCTATTAGCAGGGGTCCCTGGTATGAACATGGGTAGGGAATAATCAAAGAGTAATTCTATAGTATTATCATCCTGTAATACAATCCTCCTATCTCTCTCAATCTTAGCATAATTTAAATATACTGATGAATTCTTTGGGATCTGGACATCCTCCTTAAATCTTGCTGTAAATGCTTCTGCTGAATCATATGGACTAACCAGATTAAAATTCATATTTATACTATACCATAATATAATAAATACAATAATAAAACTATAATGTCGCATTACCCAACTCTATAGATGCCTTAAAGGTCTTCTTCTTTAGTAATGCCGCCACCACTACCTCATAATAATCAATAACCTGATGCTCCAATAAATCAGTTTCCTCCAAATGTTTAATCAGTTTATTCCTTGTAATAACAGATAGTCCAGGATGCGTAATCAGTCTCTCTAATCCTAATAATTCCTCATCGCTTTCAACCTCGTGTATAATCTCTAATCCTCCTTTATTAATGGGCGAATCTGGTTGGGCAATTCCTGTGGCGAGTTCCATAGGGACTGGGTCTGGTTTTTTGGGTATTTTGGGTGCTGGGCGGTAGGTAATCTGCCCCCCTCGAATAGTCATAATACAATCCTTGTAAGGTCCTGCTTCAACAAGATATTCATTCATATAAATACTACAATATTTTAATCTACAGTCTTTTACCCCCAATCTTTCAAAGCGTATTATATCCTATGTATTACTACGCAAATTATATTCCTTAGCGTTCGCTTTCGTCCTATTTTCTATGGGGGTTTTATCACGCACATAGACATCCTTTAGTGTTTTAAGCACACTATCGACACTATACACGGCAACGATTTTCTTAATTTCCATACACTTACCACAGAGATTATACCCTCTATTACACCATTCCTCCTCATTTCCGCATAGATGGCAATTATAGTCAAACATATATATATATCAAAAGATATTATTTTTATATTACATTATTTGATATGGGTTTGATAAAATGGTTGTGTAAGCGTTTCTCATGTAAGTCGTCCTGTAAATATAATGAACAAATGGCAGGTTGTCCAAAGGCATCAATGGAAAATCTCAGCAATATAATGAATTATCAATTATCTATAAAAGATGTAATGAAAATTAATAAAATACTAAATAAAAAGGAATTAGTCGAAGATGCCCTGGTTTTCCCAAGATTACAGAGTATAATTTAATAACTGACCAGCACATTTGTGCCCATCGGTGTAGAGCGGATCGTAGCAGTCTTACTTACGAGCATATAGTAATTAACCTCCATAGGTCCATTCATCGCAAAATTCAGTCCAGCAATCGTCCCTGCTGGGCGGCGTTTATATTTCCAGATAATAGGGTATGCTCCAATATTACGACCAGCACCGAGGACTCCCTGATTACCGTTGGTCAAATCCAGACAGAGAGGTTTGTATTGCCCAGCGAGACCTGTACAAGGAGGAGAAAGACCATTAAAAATAGTATTATCATCATAACAGTATGTAGGGCGTGGCACTTTCAAATCCTTACCAAAGCAATTGGATGCCTCATCATATTGAGAGGTAGGCGTCCATTTCCAGTCGTGAAAAACATTTATACCATCAATATTCACATTATATTCCTCCTGATTAACAGCGTCAATTCGTTGCTGTAGGAAAATGGTGGTCTGTTCCTGTTTGTTAGCGACTGCGGTATCTGTAAATCGTTTAGTCATATATATTTTATGAACCTCCTTATTATCAGCACCAATTCGGTGTTCGACTTCCTGCTCGAGATTAACAGGGGTAGTCAATAATTGTTTTTCCACCCTAATACTATCCAGGAAATCGAGGCGTAATCCTCCATCCTGATTAGTCATCATACGGTCTTTATTTTGGACCTCTGCTGGCATAATAACATAATCGACCTGTAATTTCACATCATTGTAAGACATACAATTCAATAGACCCTGAAGACCTGGATTGGCACCTGTAGCGGCGACAGGAGCAGTCCCACGCACCTGTGTAATATCATTGGTAAATTCACTACCGTCATGGAATTCAAAAGATAGGAGGATACGGTAATCCTGGAATAAAAATAGGGGGATAGTACGACCCTTTAGTGCTGGGAAAACCATACCGAGAGGAATACCAATCTGCTGATTATTTGCTGAATCATTACTGATACGGCACGAATTCACAGCACAACCTGCGTTGTTGTTGTTTTGGTCCCCAAGATTGATACCAGATTTGGTCTTATCTACAGCAATACTCCCTGTTCCCCCTGTAAATCCTCGTGTATATTGAGTAAGAGTATCTACATCACCATCAAGCACTTTTGTGTGTAATTGATTTTGGAGGAACCAACCCCAATACTGATTTTTAACAGAAGGAGGAACAGTAGAAAGATTCATCATAGTCGCAATTTCATTACAACCATCGGTATCATTAATAATAAAATCACCCACCTGGAAAGTCGCCCTTTTAATAGCACCAAGACCCCCATTCCAACAATTGACACGGTTGGTATTATTAGCAGCACCCTGTAATTTAAATAGGAGCATGGAGTTGGAATCCAAATAACCTGCTTGGTCAAGGCGGAATACAAAACGGCGAGATGTTCCCTGGACACCTGTAATCGGTTCGAGAGTATCACTTCGAATATCCATCATCATCGGTGTATCATTTATTGAATAATCTGTGAGGTTTGACATTTTTATATATATTAGCAATATAATAAATTCAAGGATTATCTTTATAAAAAATATCTATACAAATATATATGCCGATATCTAAACCGAAAACCTGGAAACATCCTAATGCTAAGGACAAATTGGATAAAAACCTAAAAGATGAGGAACTAAAAAAATACGCTACCACATTGGGAATAGACCACCCCTTTAATTCCCTAAAAGAAAAGGAGAAATTCAAGGATATGGAAAAACATTTTATAAAAACCAAAAAACCAGAACCCACAAAGGTTGCCAAAAAAAAGAAGAAATAACCTCCTAATCACCAAGGAAGATTTAGAGGATCACGGCAACACCAGATTCAGTCGTCTCTATAATCTTCTTGGAGAAAACAAAGGTATTCACTCTTGTAATATTATTTCTGGGACCACTGTAAGAAGTCCTTACTTCCGCCTCAGCGTTTCTCAAATCAAAGACAAAACCGTTTCTTGCTAATTCACGAGAAATAAGGAAAGTCTGGTTGTAATTTTCCAAATCACTGCCGATATTACGACCAAGGCATAATGGATTAACTCCTATTGATTTAAGTGCCTTCTGCGTCTCGTTTAGCGACAGCACCCTATCGCTCAGGGTCTGTGGGTTGTAGGCACGGAGTGGGTATAGGCGATTATTAATAAAAAACTGGACTGAATTGAGGTTAGTATTGGACGGAACATCGCCTGAATAATACTGCTGATTAGAAAGGTTTGCCTCCTGGGATGAGTCATAGGGCATAGAGAGTATCGCAAGTGCTTTCGATGCTACTGAATTAATAGGAGTTTGGTGCCTCGCCCCTGCTGTTGGGATATTATCGAGGAACAGGTCCCATGTAGTAAATTCGTAATTGAGAGATTGGCGAAGGTCTGCTTCCTGCTGTTGTGTAGGCACGACCTGGCATACACGCATTTCGGTGTTGAAAACCTGGTAATTAGGAGGAGTTGTAGTTGATAGATATTTTATCGTAAGATTAGCATCCATATCATTAAGATTGCCCCCAGAAAATACAATCCTTGTGGTATTAGCGTCGGCAGCATCAATAATCGTAGTAATTACCCTATTCACATCCACTGCGGCACCACCTGCGGTTTCAGTACCTTCAATTCGAATATTATTACCGACGGCAAAACCGCAATTCGCAACCTGACCAATACCAAGGATAATCAAAGTATTGTTTGTTCCAGCACCTGCGGTAGTGGCGGCACAGGCAACTCCATTATTGATTAGGTCGCTGTTGGCAAAACCTGTAGGGGAGGCGGCACTCGCAACAGAACAGGACAATTTCTGTAATGTCAATTCAGGGCGTTGGAGGTTAATTTCAATACGAAGACCACCAAAATTTAGGATAGGTATAAGGCGTTCGGCGTCAAAATACCGAAAAATACCACAACGGAGGGACATAATATATCTCTGTTGGGTATATTTAGGATTACCAGCAGTATCTACAGGAGATAATCGCTGATTTTCAATTTCCTGACATTCAAGAAGCGATCGAACAGATGCTCCGCCGACAGCATTAAATTTAGACATACATGGAATACCTACACCTTCTTTCGCAACAATATCCTCCCTGTCATCAAAACCATACTGATGAATAAGACCCTGAATCTGCCCATAGTTTTCGCAGGATTCAAGAAGAACACCTGTCATTTTAGAATAGATGCGGATATTTTCCACAATGGAATGGACACCGCCTAAAGCATTAAGTCCATAACGCCCAAAATCTGCCGTAGTATTTAGGAGGTCAAAAATAAAATAACTATCTCTTTTCATAAAACCGATATTGGGTTCGAGATTGTATATAATCTTCTGTCCTGGAGTAAATTGCTCCCCATTTTCTGGGACGATACTAATATACTTCGTATTCACTGATTCGATTACAGGTGCTGACATTTTATATATATAAGCAATATAATAAATTCAAGGATTAATCTTAAAAAGTTTAATAATAAAATGTATAATTCGTAGAATTAATTTATATATGTATATATAAATGGAAAAACATAAAGGTGCTGTAAGAAAAACTCTTGATACATATAAACCTCCAAGTCTTGCTATAAAGCAACCATGGGGCAATTTATCAGCAATTTCTACAGGACAACAAAATTGTATGACCTTTGGTAGTGTATCTATCTCAGCGACCTGTACATTTAATTTTAAGGTTGAGGTATATTACAATAATTTACTCAAAGGAGGAGGAGGAAACAAGATACTTATTCACACACTACCAGGAACGGCAAATGTGCCGTTTTTCGTAGTATTACCTATAAAGGGGGAAATAATTCAGTTAATTTTTAGCGGAAGAGATGGTGCCACTCCAACAACGGACGACACACTCCTCGTTAATACAATGTTAGGGAATTCCACTGCCTATAAGGTGATCCCTTAATTCCTCGCAACCTTCAGGTTGCTTGGAATGTTGGACAAAGTCCAATTATCCTCCTATATATTTATAATATTTTAATCTATGATTATACATTTTAATATCCCAACTTATACCACAGATTTACACC
>Ga0114915_1000710_pt1 | contig 14833 bp, 15 predicted proteins | sample MalvirAntarct_55_FD_87288 | JGI IMG/M metagenome (GOLD analysis project Ga0114915, IMG submission 87288) | Marine viral communities from the Global Malaspina Expedition - Malaspina viral metaG Antarct_55 | ecosystem: Environmental > Aquatic > Marine > Oceanic | place: South Georgia Island...
AGCCCTTGCTGCGTCAGCCACCCCCAAGGATCTGGTTTTTATTGGCAAAGCAATAGAAGCTATGAATCCTTCTACGGCAGTCAGTGCCGTGTTAACGCAGGGCGATACTAGTGTTGCCGCTGTGGTCACCCAGCAAGGTACAAGTTTGACAGCAATTACTGCGGCAAAAGACGCGGCAGTAACAGCATTGAACTCTCTTGCATATCCTACTCCGACCACAACGGCTGTTAACAAGACGATTCTAAACAACGAATTTGTATTAGTAACGGCTGCTGGAAAAACAATATCGTTGCCTGCTGGTTCGGCGGGAGCCTCTGTTGTTTATATAGCAGTAGGTAATTTTTTAGACACCGTTGCTGCGCCGAATGGCTCTCAGAAAATTATGGGCCTAGCCGAGAGTCTAACGCTCGATAGGAAGAACACCGTAATTACCCTTCAATATCATTCAGACGCAGCCGGATGGCGCGTTTACTAATCGAGGCCACACAATGTCTAATTTAACGCAATTTTTTGGGATTCAAAGCACTGGCGGCACTGTTGCAAGCTCAGTTACCGGCAAAGCTGCCGAGGCGCTTACAGCGGGAGATGGCCTACGTTTAAATGAGCACGGCGATTTCATAAAAACGTCGAAATCTTCTATGAGAAAAGGCAGTCATACGCAAGCTTATAATGCTGATCTGTCGGCTGTCACCGGAAACGGTTTAGAGTTAGATGAGCCGTCAAACTACGGTCGCTATACACCTTCCGAAAACGGGCCGGGTTCGGGGTTTATTGCGACGGACGGTACTTACATCCAACTGTTTTATAAAGACATTAACCAGAGCAGCACCTCACAATTCGGGTTCCGCAGTTTTGATATGTCAACATATGATCAAAGTTCTATCTGGTTCAAGGACTGGGTTCATGCCGGTAATAATAGCAATATGTACGCCTCTATAAGTGCTCAGTACAACGAGATTTATAAAGATGCTAATTACATACATATTGCAGTAACGGTCGGCTGGAAAGATAGCAGTTCTAACTATAGAAACAGGGGGTATGTACTGCGTCTGACTCGCGCCACTAAAGTTCTGACTATTTTCGCGGGTAACACTACTGAAATATCACAGTATTCACCTTACAACAACGCTCACAACAACGGCTCTGGAACTGTAGGCACTCTAGCTAATGGAGTGTTGGTTCGGAGTTATCAAGTAGGCGACACTGCAAATGACCGTAGCGGTGCAATGCGGATAAACACATTTTTATACGATTACAACGCACCCGCTGCACTTACTAGCGCGCAACAAGTTAGCGGCACGGTTGCGAATTATAATGACGCTGTTAGCAGCATGCATATGTACGATCACGACACCCGCACTTTCATATCTTTTGAAGCGCCGGTCGCTTTAAACAACAGTAAAGTTGTCAAGAAGCACGTAATAGCCGCTAACGGTGCAATCACAACGACGACTGTTAATGCGGCTTTTGTGCTGTCAAATTGGGCTGACGCAGAATTTAACAAATGGAGTCAGGTGTACCAAATTTCTGCTGGCATTTATGCCGCAGTTTTTGCAGAAACAGCGACTACAATCTCCATCCAGAAATTCACTTGGGACGGCAACACCACTTTGGCGCAATCGGGCAGCAAAATAGTTCTCACAATGCCGTCAGATGTTCAGATGGAATATTCAGCCCAAGCTGCTTTTAATTATGACAAGGTGGCGCGCCTCGCTGATAACGATCCAAAGCAACTTTATATTCAGAGCAGCACCAGAACAACAGCAACTTACGCAACCTACAACATTTTTTCGATTGACTTGGTCGCGGGTACACTGAATTTTGCACGGCGAACTTTCGGTTTGTCATCTGGAAGCACGCAGGGTGGAGCTATTGCAATCGGCGGTGGTAAGGCTCTTGTGCTACAAAGTACAGATTATCAGAATTTTGCATATCAGCGTTACGAGCTTGCTTTCTTTACCAGTAAGTTACGAACGAAAGACGTAGTTGCAGTAGCTCTTGCGAATGCAACGGTGGGACAAACAGACGCGACGGCTGCGCTGTATTCCGGCGTGACAAGCACGGCTACACTTCCTGCCACACATTATGTGACTAAAAATGGTCAGAGCTACCTGCTTGATGTTGCCAACAACGAACTTCCAAGCGAACGGCTGAACAAACAGGCAAGCAAGCTAGTATGGATTGGCCGTCGCAGCGACAACTCTGCGTTGTCTGCTTTTAAGTATAACCAACATAACGGCGCTGATTGGTACAACTCTAATTCTTTTAATACTAGCGCCATGATGAACATTAGGAATCAGACAGCGGCGGGCGGCACTGGGCTATCAATCCTCAAGGTGGCGGGCAAGGGAATGTTCAAAAGCGAGATGTATTTTGGGCATCGTTACAACTCTTCTAGTTCTATTACTGCACAAATCGGATTGTATATTGACGACGTTCTAGTGTGGGATAACGGCAGTCATGTCAGTTTTAATGGGTGGAACTATTATAATTATATTCCGCATTTAGACGGCATAGTTTTTAACACGGGTTTTGAGCTAAAAATTATTTACGCGAACAATGCCAGTAACCTGTGGAATGGTGCTGTAAAAACCGTCGAAATGACATAGGAGAATTGCAATGAGAAATTTAACAAACCCCGATCAAGCCCCCGTACTTGGCGATTTAGTCGAAACAACGAGCGACGGTGGCACAGTCGTAACTTTCAATTATATGCCGCCGCCGAGTGCTGACGAACAAGCGGCAATGGATGCGCGGCAGTGGCGAGATGATCAATTGTCGTTTTTTGACAAGGCGGCACAGATCGAGGATTGGCCGAACCGGAGTAACATTTTGCTTTTTAGAGCAGCTTTGCGCGGGTGGCCGACAGCGAAAGACTCGGACGACAATGCGCTGTTCCCCGACACTCGCCCTGTTTTAGCAACGTAGGAGATAGCTGATGGCGCTAACAAAAGTCAGTACAAATATGCTTGCGGCTAATGCCATTGCGCTTGGCACTCAGACTACGGGCAATTATGTATCGAGCGTTGCAGACGCAGGCAGCAGCAGAATCACTGTCGCGAACAGTGGAGCCGAAACAGCGGCTGTCACCCTCGATATTACTGATAACGCCGTAACTATCGCGAAACTTGCAGTGTCCGATGGAACAACGGGACAAGTTCTGACAACGGATGGCTCTGGCGCTCTCGCGTTTTCAACTGTGGGTGGTGCTTTTAATGACTTTGCGATCAAGACAGCAGACTACACAGCCATTGCTAAAGACCAGTTAATAGTCAACTCCAGCAGTGCAGTCACGATCACATTACCCGCAAGCCCCAGTGCTGGCGACGTAGTCTTCATTAAGAATGCTGGCACAGGCACAGTTACTGTGAGTCGGAATAGTTCCAAAATAAACAGCACAGCAGACGATGGGTCACTAGCAGCCGACGCTGCCGCAACTCTAGTTTTTGTCAATTCAACAATCGGCTTTAAGGAGCTTTAAATGGCTATTAAATTAGGTGGCGGCGGCGGTGTCTCAGTCCCGATTGGTGGAACTTTATCGTTGCTGGATACGGCGGCGACAGTTACGAAAGGTAGCGAAGTTTTTTTAAGAACCGGACAGACCGCCGAAAGTTCAACGTATCCAAACGCGCCAGTTAAAAGTTTTGTGAATACTGGCACTCTTACAGCGCAAAATAATTACGACAGTAATGTAAGCCCTTGGCGTGGTACAACAACGCCTTTTATTAATGTCGGCGGGGCGATGTCTGATTCTGATAGCTCAGACCGTGACATGTACATTTGCTCTTATGGATATGTGCATCAATTCACTGGTTACGGTTCAGTTTTTGTACGGTCGCGTCATCTGCGTGACGGAGTCATTTTCGCAAGCAACGCCGCTGAAAATGGTTTTTCGCCAGTAAATTGGAGGAGGAATGGTCAGGCTCAAGGAGGTAACGTCAATTCGGGTAATAATATACGCGCTTTTATTTCTGGCGATGGTGGAAATGGAGGGAAACCAGCGATAGCGTATCTGAGCGACGATCTTCAAACACATTATGGCACTTTCACTTTAACGAAATCCGGTGACTACCCTGCTGCCGCGCGGGTCAAAGCGCAATTCACTGGGACTAGCCAGATTTCGGTTCTGTTTGACGCGGTTAGCTCGGGTAGTACACTTTATTTAGCTAACTTTCCGACCCCAAGTGCTGCACAAGTATCCGCTGCACAAGCCGGAGACTACACGACAGTCAGCATTGCAGCAGTGGCTTTGTCTACAATCACTAATCAAGCCTATTGGTCTTGGATGCCTGAGATCGTGCCGTGGTATAACGCGGGTAGCGTAGCATCGTATCAAAGTTACGTCGGTGTAAGAACCACTAGGGCAGGAGTTAGTGGAACACAAATATTTTATTTTGCCTCAAACAATGTCTCAGCGAATTTAGGTCATTCAACCTACTATACTTACGACACTTCTGGCGTTCCTGATAACAGTACAACCACTTATCGCGCTCCGTATGCAAATCATTCGGAAACTATAAATATGATGCGCTACGGCCAAGCTACACCGTATGGCCGCTCGATTTTTAATACGTCAACGCACAATCACACTATGGTGGCTGCGTTGTCTGCTTCCGGTTACGCTGGGTACGCATACAAGGACGCTTCTACTGTTTATTTCGGTCACACGGTCGAGAACAAAGCGTATGCGATTCATCCGACGACCAGTGTGGCAGGTACTGCAATTGATTTGTCGTCGCAAGCCGCGCCTTACAGATTCGCGCATCACAACAACGTCTTGTACAACCTAAATGGCACTAACATTCACACTTACTCAACTACGAGCAATGCTTTTGTTTCGACCGTTGATATTAGCAGCAAAGTAAGCGGAACCAACGCTGTTGGCCTAGCTCACGATGGGACTAATTTATACGTTTTGGACGGATCAAATTCAAAGATTCACAAATACAACGCAACAGGTTCTAGCTACGTTAGTTTTGTGACTCTTTCTGACACTCTTCACAGTACTCAAACATTGCGTTCTCTTGCAGTTGATATAAGTAAAGGTGTTTTCTGGGTTCAAGGTACGTCCAATAGTTATCTGTATGCGCTTAATGGCACTCCTAAAAACGCTTTTGCGAACATAGGAAATGGCGATATGCAAGTACACGACAGTCACGCGGTGTGTCTAGGATCTAACTCTGGCACGATCACTAAAATTGCAACGGTCGATGTTGTCGGCAATCCGTCCGGTGGCGTTGGAACAACTTCCACAACATATTACAGGGTGGCATAGATGACTGAAGAAGAGATATGCAGACAGCAATTGCAATTGCGATTGTCACAGTCAGATGCCGTAGCAGCAATTGGCGATCACGGTAAGAGAACTGAGATCCTCGCTTGGCGGCAACTCCTTCGCGACTTCCCCGCCACTGAGGATTTCCCTGACTCTACCAAAATCCCAGCTCAAACTTGGTAGCTGATCATTAATATAATCGGCAATCTCATAGGCAACCTTGGCGGCAAAGTTGTCGAGGCTGTGTCTGCTCGCGGAGAAAGAAAGCATGTCGAAAAGGTTAGGGCGATAGAGCTTGAGCAAGTGCGTCATCAAATGAAAATGGATGCTGTCAATCGAGGCCAAGAGATTGATAACAACTGGGAGCTGGAGCAGATAAGAAACTCAGGGTTCAAGGATGAGTGGGTATTGTTTTTGGTGTCTATTCCTCTGGCTCTTTGCTTTCACCCGTCCACTGTCCAATACGTGGAAGACGGTTTCGCTGCGCTTGAGCAATGCCCTGAATGGTATCGCTGGATGACTGTTTCAATCTTCATGGCAATCTATGGCATTAGAGTATGGCGGCGTAAATGATTCTGCCCTTCCCGACTGTCACTGAAGAAGAGCAGCAGCAGCGGAGAGCAATCAGGCAGGCGCAAGAATTGCGTGATCAGCAGCTTGTAATTCGCCAGCTTCAAGACAGATTAGAGAAGGAAAAGCGCAAAAAATGACTGGATTTACTCTAAATACGTTCGGCGGAAAAGCTCCTAAAGTTTACGCTCGCCTGCTACCCAACGACATGGCTCAAGTTGCTACTAATTGTCGCTTGGATTCCGGCAGATTAAATCCTTGGAAAGGCAACGCTGCCACATCTATAACGCCAGTGGCTAGTTACACTGTGACTGCACAGACTAAGACGTTGTTTAAATATAGCGATACCATCTGGTTGGGGTCAGATCACCAGCTTGATGTGGTGCGCAGTCCTATAGCTGAAGATCGGTGGGAGCGCATATACCTTACCGGCAGAACAAACGCTTATCCCGAAATGACTTTGTCTTCCATTGTTGGCAGCGGTACATACTACAGACTTGGATTGCCATCACCTCCAAGCCTGCCCTCTGCTCCGGCACTGTCTACTACGAGCGTCTCAGCCACCGAAACCCCAAAGTCTAGGTCGTATATTTATACTTACCTCACGCAATATGGCGAGGAAGGGCCACCGTCAACGCCTTTGGTGGCAAATATTGTAGACGTACATTCAGACCAAACGGCCACTGTGACTTTTGGCAGTAATGTTTCGGGCTATAACATTACTCACAAAAGACTGTACAGGACTGACTCAACTGGAACCTATCGAAGAGTCACGGAAGTTGCATTCACGGCAGCCAATTTTGCTGATGATAAAAACGAAAGCCAGCTAGGTGAAGAAATTCCGTCATCCTCTTGGGAGGCTCCGCCAGACGATGTGTCTGCTGACCATCCTGACGGCGCGATGCAGGGTTTGGTTGCAATGCCCAACGGAATTCTTGCAGGGTTTAGCGGACAAACGGTTTGTTTTTCTGAGGCATTTCTGCCGCATGCTTGGCCTAAAGCCTACCAGTTGACGGTCAAAAGTGATGTTGTAGCAATTGCACCACTGACCAGCGGCTTGTTAGTTTTGACTACGGAAAAGCCTGCGATCATTCAAGGTCTTGATCCTGCCAGCATGTCAATGATGGAAATTGACAGCACCCTGTCGTGCGTGAGCAAACGCTCCGTGGTTGATATGGGCGAATACGTTATGTATGCGAGTCCTGACGGTTTGGTTATGGGCGGTGAGCAAGGCTTACAGCTTGCTACGGATCAGGTTCTTACTCGCGACCAGTGGCAGGAGTTTGTGCCGTCTAGTCTGGTGGGATTTATGTGGGAGGGGCATTACGTTGGCTTTTATTCTACTGCGTCAGAAAACAAAGGGTTTATCTTTGATCCTCGCGGTGGAAAAAATAGCTTTGTTAGCTTGGATTTTCACGCCACGGCTGGATTTAATGACTTGGCTAACGATGAGCTATATCTTGTAGTTGGCGGCAGTGTTGTAAAGTTTGCGGCAGGCACAGCACTTCGGGCAACGTGGCGCACTAAAAAATTCTACACCCCCCGACCAATTTGCCCTGCTGTCGCTAAAGTTAACTGTGATTCGTATCCGGTCACTGCCGTTACATACGCGGTGACAGTTGTAGCTAGTGGCGGAAACAAATACGCCATTACAGGTCTTGGTACAGCGCCTGTTCTGACACTTCAGAGAGGTGTCACTTACACTTTCGACGTTTCAAATAGTTCTAATTCAGGACATCCTTTTAGATTCCGCACCTCTTCAGATAGCAGCTATACAAGTGGTGTTTCAATAAATGGCGTGGCGGGTAGTGCGGGGGCAACGGTCGTGTTTGCCGTGCCGCTTAATGCGCCCTCCGGCTTAAAGTACTACTGCACAGTTCACGGCAACGGGATGGGGAATAGCATTACGCTTGAAGATGATCAGGGCATGACACTCAAGCTATATGCCGATGGCGTTTTGAGGCATACGCAGATAGTCGCGAACAACAATATCTTCATGTTACCTAGCGGCTATAAGGCGCAAGACTTTGAGGTCGAGCTGTCAACCAGAATGACGATCAATGAGTTTTGTGTTTATGAATCTGCGTCGGAGATTGGCGGTGGGTAATTTTAAAAGCAATATGTTGGTTCCCATGAAATGGGCTGGCCAAGACCGCAAATTTGCCGACAGCGTGAAAGAAAACCTTGATGTCATAACGGGTAATCGCGGCGACCCTTTAGATCGGGCAATCACTGCGCGAGACCTGCTTGAATCTGGTTTAGCCAAGCTACCTGCTGGTTCACTGACATTCGGCGGTAACTCAAGCGAGCTGATTCCCCCTAGTCAGATTCCAGACCTTCTCACACCGCCAGCACCGACCAATCTTCAGGCCAGTGGGGCATTTCAGAATATTCTATTGAGCTGGGACTTGCCGCTTTACACAGGTCATGCCCACGTTGAAATTTGGCGCAATGCTACGGACAATATTGCCACAGCAGCTATGTTAGCAACGACCACTCAGGCAGTGGGAGCGTATGCTGACAACGTAGGCGAGGGTTCCTCTTTTTACTACTGGGTCAAGGCGGTTAACAAAAACAATATTTCAGGGCCATTTAATGCATCTGCTGGAACACTCGGACAAACAGCGCCAGATATCCAGTTTATGCTCACCTTACTCTCAAGCCAGATCACTTCCAGTCAGCTTGCAACTAGCCTTGCAACGCCGATAGCATCTATTTCTGGATTGAACGGTTCGATAGGTACGCTGAATGGACAAGTCTCTGCGCTGAACGCAACAGTAGCCGCTCTCAACAGTACGTCAGCATGGGCTGCTGGCAACTCGTATTCTATAAATGATCAGGTGACATACAGCGGAAATTTATTTTCTGCTAAAACAAACCATACCTCAACTACATCTCCTAATAACGCTCCTCCGACTACTACAACATCTAACACGGATTGGTTGTTTGTTGGGGCATATACTAGCTTGTCTGCCGCTGTCGGAGCTAACACCTCTGGCATTACTCAGCTAAACACTGTCAGTGCCAGTAGTACGTCTGCCGCAGCACAAGCTATTGCGGCACTTAACGCTACCGTCAATGACTCTAGCACTGGTGTATCTGCCACCGCGAACGCCTTAGATGCGGTTACCACTACCGTGAATCATGGCACGAATGGCGTGTCTGCCAGCGCCAGTAAAATTGGCGCTCTAGAGACGACAGTGAATAACGCAAGCACAGGTGTATCTGCCACTGCCGCTGCTGTTAGCGCCATTACCACGGAAGTGTTTCCAAACGGCGCGGCGAGTTCTAGTCGGCTAGACACTCTTGAGGTAGATGTCAGTAATTTAAGCTCTGGCGGTAACGCTAGTGCCGTGACAGCCCTCACAACAGAAGTGTTCCCCAACGGTTCTGCTGCGGCAAGCCGCATTGATGGCTTAGAGGCGACAGTCAACGACGCCAACAACGGTGTATCTGCGACAGCGTCGGCGCTGAATACGGTTAAGACGCTGGTCAATCACACTGAGACGGGAGTTACGGCAACAGCAACCTCAGTCGCGGGACTAGAAACAACAGTCGGTGATCACACTACGTCAATTTCTACGCAGGCTAGTTCGATTAATGGGCTGTCTGCACAATATTCGGTCAAGATAGACACTAACGGTCACGTTGCAGGATTCGGTCTATCCAGCACTCTTGTTAACGGAACGCCTTCATCTGCTTTCGTAATTCGATCAGACAAGTTTGCCGTTGTGAACCCGTCCGATACCAGCGCGATGACCAACACCCCCAGCGTTGACAATGTGCCATTTATAGTGACTGCGGCAACTACCATCGATGGTGTCGCTGTTCCGGCTGGCGCATATATGAAAGCCGCTTTTATTCACGACGGAGCGATCACTAACGCTAAAATTAAAAATGCTTCAATTGATGACGCGAAGATAGCCGATCTTAGTGCAGGCAAAATTAGCACGGGAACTCTGGATGCATCATTAGTGACGATTGCGGGGGTTTCCCCCAGCCTAAATATCCGCAGTGCAGATGCTGGCGCGAGAATGCAAATCACTGCGGCGACCGTGCAAATCTTTGATGCTAACGGAATCCGCGTCAAACTAGGACAGCTCTAAATGGCGGCTCCTGTATCCAATGGCGCGGTTGTCACAGACGAGACTCCGACTTCTAATGTGCAGGTCAACTTTAATTTTAGCAATACTGGATCTGGGGGCGTTCTTCAGGTTTTGCAAAGCGATCAGATTCATGCGATCAACAGTGGCTTTCCGGCGGCTAATGATACTGGATGGGTTGATGCGGTAGACGTTAGCGGCAACGCGCCAACCAGTGGAGCGCAGTCGTCAACGTGGAGCCACTACGGTTTTACTCAAGCAAGAGGGACTAAGTCTTACTACTACTGTCGTCGTAAGAACGGATCTACGATTGAGCTTGGAAGCCCTTACCCTGTCATGGAGATTGTTCCTAGTCAGCCTTATATCAGTGACATTATCCACAATGCCGCATTTACAACGGCTACTGTGTCCTCTGCCGTCTCCGATTCGTATACCACTCTTTATTATCACCAGAATACAACAGGCACTCAGCCTGTCTGGGAGGCGCAAAGCCCAGCGCAAACAGCTCCAGACCCGTCCGTGTGGCAGACCGGATCTGCTTTCTCGACAACGCCAGATGTCAGCTATTACTACTACGTTCTGGGCTGGACGCACAACAATCCAGCAGAGGATGGCGCAGCTATATCGCCACCTATATCTCGAAACGCTGGAGACATTTACGGCCTTGAAGTCTGGAATGCGAACGGTACACGGATTATCAGCATGTCAGACCGGCTGGCTAGATTTGTAACGAGCGGGTCTGTTGTTGTGGCAAAGAATGGCTCTACCAATGTGACAGTGACCGGAATGGCAAATAATGATTCGTGGACTGTTGTGCTGGGGATGCCGCCTCATTTAGTGTGGAGTACTGAAGCGCAATTCGTTAAGGCTAACGGCTATATCCAAATCAGCTATCCGCAGCAGGCAACTTATGGCGGAATACTTTCTCCAAGCACCGTAACCGTTACATATTATGTGTTCAGGACGTAACGATGGCGTACGGATTGCAAGTGTGGAATGCCGATGGTCGCAAGATGATAGACTCTACGGAGGTAGCGCCGAACACCTATCTTGCCAATTTAACTACTACATCTTACTCAGCTATGTCATACCCTCCCTCTGGTTTTACGGCTGGTGATCTGGTGATGGCGAGACCCGTCAACAGCCCGACGTTACTGGGAGGCACTTTCGTACCGATTGGTATAGGTCGGAGCGTCGGCAGTACGCAGCAATTTTTCGGTAGCCAAGCAATCCAGAATGCTGGTCATACCGAATGGGCGAACACATCAGGCATCAAGACAGGCTTGATTAAAACACAGAGTGGAAACATCAGCGGCCCCGCCGCAGGCGAATACGGTCTAGATGTATATGCTGCCGACAACTCTACGATCATGTTTTCGGCCACTCGCTCTACCGCAGTTACGATCCTTGCGCAGGGTAGTTTGACTGGCGGTCAGAGTTTCACTTACACCCCCCCAGCGTCTCTTGACTACAGCAAAGTTTACGGCGTAGTTAATGGCACTACGGTTATGAACGTACCTCAGTCTTTTTTATTCCCGAGCTGGGTATTCAATGTGATGTATAGATTTTATACAACAGCAAGCACTCCATACATTACCGCTCAAAATATAGTTACCAGAGGCGGCTCAAATATCAGCGGCTGGGCAGGCGGCAGGTTTGCTTACATGATGGTTTACGACCCAAATTAGGAGAATGCAATGGCAGTTCAGTGGGCGCTTGTCGCGGAAAATGGTGAGGTACAGCACGTAGTCTCTGCTGGAGCAGACGCAGATTACGAAGAGGGTTCTTCGTATCACGGCTTGATGGCGGTCTCAGTCGGTACTGATGCCGATGCGCAGGAATACATGGAGACGAAGATTTATGTCAATAGCGCGTGGCAAGTGCGAGCAGCAAGGCCGGACGAATGGTACGACTGGAGCGGTGGTAGCTGGGTATTTCAGGCAGATAGATTTTGGGCGCATATTCGGCAAGAACGAGACATAAGATTATATCGGTCAGACTGGACGCAATTGAGCGATGTCTATTTTAACGTGGCGACAAAATCTGCGTGGGCATCTTACCGATCTGCGTTGCGGGACGTTCCTGTTCACAATGCTGATGCCACTAGCGTCAGCGATATCGTATGGCCGGTGCAGCCCACCTAACTATTAGTTGGTTTGATGTTGTTCGAGTTAAAATGGGAGAAGGCGTGTGGCACTTGAGTTTGTTGATATTAGAACGATTTGGGACACCGTCAAAGTGGGTCTAGAGCAAGTGTCTCGCGACATCTCTTGCGACTGGCGAGTCGAGGATGTGTATGCTGACTGCATATACAAGAAGGCTCAAATCCTCACTGATCCAGAGCGCACCACATCCGGCTTTATTGTTCTTCGTTCAGAGCCAATTCCGCATAGTAATGACATTAAGATGTTGATTTGGATTGCTTTTGATCCGGTCGAAAACAGTCTTGATTTTTATGGCGACGAGCTTGAACAGCTTGCGAAGAACACTGGACACACACAAATAGAATTCTTAACCCCTCATCGAGGTCTGTGGTCAAGCGCTGAAGCCAAGGGCTATCACCTTAACTGGGCAGTACTTAACAAAAAGCTATAGGAATTTATTATGGGCGGCGGCGGCGGAAATGATCCAAAAGAGCAGGAGTCTAAAATGGCTCTTGCAGAGCAAGCGGCAATCTCTCTTCAGCGGTATGGGGATACCTTTGTACCGCTGGAAAACATGTACATTCAAGACACCCTTAATCAATTTGGCAATGATGCTTATGTCGATTCTATGGGGCGCGCATCGACAGGCACTTCTGCTATCTATGAAGAAGGACTTGGTGAGCTAAATCGCGGAGCTTTTGCTCGCGGTGTTGATCCTAGCTCTGGTGCATATCAGAGCGAATCAGGTTCTCTGAGAGATGCGCAAGCAAGGGGCATGGGATTAAACGCAGCGTCTACGGGGATTGCTAATACAGATCAAGCCTACAAGGGTCTGGGTAATGTTGTCCGAATGGGGCAGGGTCTAGCAACTGAAGCAATGGACGGCAATATAAATCGAATGAACAATCAAATGGATGTTGCAAACGCAACCGCCAAAAGAGACTTTGCGCGGTCAAGCTCTATTCAAAATATGGCCGGAACTGGCGTTGGTATTGCGGCGGGTTACGGGTTAAATAAAGGGGCTGTCTAATGGATGATGATGCAATGGAGGAGTTTTATGCGTATTTAAATCCTCAGGTACGTCAGGAAGTTCAGGATTTTTATTTCCCCAATCAAGATGGTGCTAATCGCGGAGTCCCAACATACTCCGGTCAGGGTACAAACGCTTACTCCAATATAAACCCATACAAATATAGCGGTTTAGCGCCTGAGGATATGGGTGGTGACAAGCTCTATGCAGACCTAATCCGTGCGCAAACTCAAGATTATATGACTCGCTTCGCTCCGGTTGAAAATTTTCTGGCATCAGAAATTACTGCTACTGGCACAAAAGCGTTGCAGGGTGATCTAGCCCGAACACGACAGGCAGTGCTGGGTGCAGCAGACAATGTACAGGGCCAGCAGGCGCGGTCAATGGGTCGCTATGGCATGAGTTACACGCCCTCATCGCAAGTTGGCAGCAGTACCGTATCCACGCTAGTTGGCGGATTAAACGATACGCGACTAGCAGATGCCGACAGGCGCACACAATTACTAACTGGATCGCTCTCTGGCATTGGTCAGAATGCAGCGGCCACAGGGAGATCGGCATGACATTAATCGCCAGTGGTCGAGGGTTACTTAAACGAGCCAACGTAGGGCAGGCTAATGTTGCAAAAGCAGAGGCTCAAGAAGAGGTACTCCGCGTTCAAAGGCAAATGGCCGACGAGGCTGCGGAGTCTCAAGTGCTTGGCACTGCCGGTGGCATTGGTGGCATGGTCGGTGCGAATCGGGCGTTTGCTAATGCGGATAAGGCTGCTGAAGCCATTGATGCTGCAAACAAACTGGTGGGTAACGGTAGCCAGATTGGCAGTTCAGGCGGCAATTTAACATTTGCAGAAAGCGGTGGTAGCGTCCTTAAAGGAGCAGAGGCCACAACGAAAATTACTGAACTGGCACAAACAGCAGACCTTGCCACAGCCAATCAAGCGCTTGCAGCCGGAGAAGTGGTTACTGGAGCAGAAGTGGTTGCCGGCGCAGAAGTGGTTGCTGGCGCAGAATTGACAACCGCTGTTGCTGGCGGAGAAGCGCTTGCCACTACCCAAGCCGCGTCGTTGGCGGCAGGCAATACTGGCGCTATGGCAACGCTTGGCACTGTAGCTGCTCCCATAGCCATTGCTTTAGGTATTGGCTTTCTATTTAACGAACTATTTTAGGGCGGGAGATCATGGCGGGATTTGGAGATGGTTTTGCGACAGGCTTTGGGTTAGTAAATGATACTTATAAGCGTCGAGCGCAAGAAAAGTTGGCGGAGACGGAGCTAGAAGACAGGCGAACTCGCGATAAGGGGGCCATAGATTTTCGCAACGCCCAGTTAGAGAAGATGGATGACGAAAGCCAAAGAGCAGACACCTTTCGGGCGGAGCAGTTGGCAAGCACGACAGCATTTCGGCAGCAGCAAACCGACGAGAGACTAGCCCAAATTGAAAAAGACCGTCTTACCGCAAAAAACAACGCTGCAAATGATGCCCTGACTCGTCGGAGAATGAATGCTCAGTTAGATACCGCTGACACAGAGGCTCTTGACAAAGCAGCCACGCAGGCAAAAATAGATGCGCAAATCACTGAGGCAAATCTCGCTCAAGAACTTTTTAGCCTTGACCATATAGACACTCTGTCACAGGATCAAATTAAGACTTTTTCGCAGCATATACAAACGCTTCAAGGCGGAACCTTTGACCCATCACACGCAGCTTCCCCCC
>Ga0114915_1000712_pt1 | contig 14819 bp, 9 predicted proteins | sample MalvirAntarct_55_FD_87288 | JGI IMG/M metagenome (GOLD analysis project Ga0114915, IMG submission 87288) | Marine viral communities from the Global Malaspina Expedition - Malaspina viral metaG Antarct_55 | ecosystem: Environmental > Aquatic > Marine > Oceanic | place: South Georgia Island...
ACTTCCTTTGTGGAGCGTGAAGGATCGTGAAGATTATATTTATGATCGGGTGGACACACATCAATCTGCACAAATGGATTACGATCTGTATGACAAAATTCCACTCTGCTCTGACACTGACCAGTGGGCAAAGCCTAGTAAGTGGGCAGTGAAAGAGAGGGGTAAGAAGAGGGCGTTGAAGCTTTGGAATAATGAAGCTGACGCCACCCACCATGTCGGCTCCAGTGACAAGAATCTGGAGATAGAATTTCGTAAGGGCGAGAAGACCCGCTGCGAAGGAAACTACTGCAACGTCGCAGAGTTTTGTGAACAATTTAACGAATGGAGAAACTGATGTCAGTATGGAAGACATTGTCTGCGATCAATGTTAATGATCACACAGAAAAAAAGAATGGCCTGACCTACCTGTCATGGGCTTGGGCTTGGGGTGTATTGAAGAGCCACTACCCAGAGGCAACATTTACTAAGCACATACAACCTGACGGGTCTCCCTGTATCAAGGATGAGACAGGGTATGCATTCGTGCAGGTGACAGTTGATGTTGATGGGATTAGTGCAACAGAACTATTTCCTGTGTTGGACTACCGAAACAAGGCCATCCAAAATCCTGATGCCTTCTCGGTTAACACAGCATTTCAACGTGGGTTAGCCAAGGCAATAAGCTACCACGGTCTGGGCCACTACATCTATGCAGGTGAAGACCTACCTCAGACTGACGGAGAGGCCCGGTCGGTTGCGGAAACCCCCAAACCTAAGCCAGTACCAGCAAAGCCTAAAGAGGCTGTTGCCACGCCCCTTGTATCGGCTCCTGATAATTCCCTTGGAAAAATGATCAACACATTTGCTTACAAGGATACAGATCGTGAGCCTCGTGCCGTGTTCGAATGGGATACTTGGTCTGACATTTCATGTTCATGGATCAACTCTGCTCGTAGCGAGGACGCTCTAAAGAAATTCTACACGGCGAACAAGGTTATGTTTACCCGTGCTAAGACCGAAGCAACTAATGATTACGACAAAGTAATCGATTGCATCTCACAAACAAAGATCAAACTTCAGAAGGAGAAAAGTTAATGCCTCAATACCCAGCGTCAGGTATCCTGTTTCAAAACGACAGGAAAGAGAAACCAACCCAGCCAGATTACACTGGCAACATAGAGTTAGAACCAGAGGTGATACGTGATCTCATGGCGCAGCTCGATGAGGGTGTGGAACAGCCGAAGGCCAATTTAGTTGGCTGGAGAAAGACAGGTAAAACTGGGCGTCCTTTCCTATCTCTTAGAGGTAGCATCATGAGGGAGCGTCAGACAGAAGGCACTGGCTATCGGCCAACGCCTAGTGCTAACCCAGCATCCGCAAACTTGGATGACGAAATACCATTTTAGAAAATGCTAATCCCGAAACATAAGAACATTCGGGATGAAGCGTACCTGAATACTTTGCGAGGGCAACCTTGCTTAGTGTGTAGGCGCGGCGCGGAAGCACACCACCTGCTTCATGTTGGGGAACATGGGATAGGCATGAGATCGGGAGATAACTGGGCTGTGCCTCTGTGCCGCGACTGCCATTCGGAACTGCACCGATACGGTGACGAGAGGACTTGGTGGGACTTAGGAGGATTTGATCCAATAGAGTGGGCAAAAATAAACTGGGAGGGATACAATGGCAAAGACACACTTAGTAGTTAAGAGACTTAAAATAAATAATGAAACAAAAGTATACCCCCTGTTTGAGGGATCGAAGCCCTTTGCTAGGACGTATAGGCAGGGTTGGATAGATGCATATAGGGAGATTACTGGGAGATATCCTGACTTGCATAGGGGTGGGAAGGTTTCCATTATCGATATGCAATTAATAAAAGAAGAAAGGATTAAAGCTCACAAGGCTCAAACAAGACTGGATAGTGAGCCATGTAACAAGTGCGGCGCAACTATTGGTGAGAATTGCAAGCATTCAAGATCGAAGGGAAAAACAGAGGGATGACTAACATAAAAGACGCAGCTATAGGGTTTGAGGCGGTGAAAGTGTCGATGTCTCAAGACAAGAACGGCATCATGCTAAGGCTCAACGTACATCCTAATGATTGCCCACAAGAGTTGCACACTGACTGGGTTGGCACACGATACATGGTTGCTATGGTTAAGCTAAACGATCAGGACGAACCAGAGCCACGCGAAGAGCATAAGAATGTTGAACGCTTAATCGCCTCAGCAGGATTGCTCTGCCGCAATGAAGAATTTATTAAGTACTTACAAGAAGCAGGTTTGGTGGAAGACACTGACCCATTTAAGATAGAGGCCGCTTCTGTGGCAGCTATTAGGAAGCACTGCGGTATCAAGTCACGATCAGACTTCAGGGATAATCCTGATGCCCGTAGTAAATTTGAAAGTCTACGAGAGGAGTTTAAACAATGGAAGAAAAGTTAATGGACATACATGCAGTTGCAAACATGATGTCCCTAGGTCATCAGTCCGCGAGGAAGTTAATTAGAATTTCAGAAGATTTTCCGAAGGCGATTATCCTCGGTGAGAGAATAAGGCGTTGGAAACAAAACGAAATAATAGATTGGATGGAAACAAAAAGAACTGAGGATGACATACATTATGAGATCGCCAGCCTTAATAAACGGCATGTTGAATAAATAAAAAACATGAAGGTAAATTTATCACCTAAAGAAATATCTATATGCAAGCAAGCCGCCACGTTTAGATGGCAGTTAGCCAGAGCATCTGGCGTTGTTAATCAAAGAAGGGATCAAAGCAGAACTGATGGCGATCTTGATCTACTTGGCATCAAGGCAGAGCTTAGTGTCGCTAAGGTATTTGACATAGACCACAACCCGTTTCAGTTTGGAGTTGATAGCGGAGAGGACATGTGGATCGGTGACATATCTGTGGATGTTAAGTCTACGTTTTATCCAAGAGGCCGCCTCCTCTTCAAAGACGTTAACTCGTTCAAGGCTGATTGCTCAGTACTTGTGTGCCAAGAAGATGAAGAGAACTACAATGTAGTTGGCTACTGCTCCAGAGAAAAGTTTAAAAGAGATAGCAACCTGATGGACTTAGGTCATGGCCTTGGATCAGTTATGGATCAAGATGATCTAAGCCCATTAGAAAAGCTATGGGTATACTCTACTCAGCGCAGGCTGCAAAAGTTCAATTGAACTTTATTAAAACTCCCTCAGAATTTGATTGCCTCTAGAGATAAGCATTTGTTTTCTCTCATCAAGCTTTTCAATCAGAAGTTTTTTCTGATCATCTGGCAATCTTCCATTACCCCTAATGGAGTTCATTTGACTACTGACTTTCCTCAAGGCATTATCAATAGCCTTTATTCTAGGCAGGTATCTAATCTCTTCGGCGTAGTTTTGTCTGGCACTTTGTAATCTTTCAGTGTCACCACTTTGTAAAGCGCCTTTGATCTCTTTACCGACGACAAGAATCTTATCTCTTTTTTCAATGTAGTTGCCGTAGTCTTCACGGCTTGAGACGCTTCCTATTATCTTTCTAACGAACGGGATTTCACGGAATATATCTTCGTCAAGTCCCTCTTCATAAACCCTTACTGGAAGTTCTGCTGTGCGTTGAACGAACCTACCAACACCACCAGTTGCATACTCAAGCCAGAAGTTCATCACATCAGGCGAGACATCAATGAAGCCCTTCATGTCAGGTGTACCACCAGTAAGATTGTTCAACATGTTAGATACCCATATTGAAGATGGGTTTGTTGTTGACCAATACCTTTGGCTGTTTGGACCGAGGTCATTGAACGCAGCCTCTTTATAGACAGGCTTCTTGGCGTAGTCTTCATTCTCAAGGACATCAATGAATGGGTCTAGAACTGTAGGAGCAGCAAAGTTAGTGAAGCTTTCTGTGCCACCAATTGGATTTATCACATCTACAATTGTACCAATGATAGATGATGTAGCCTTGCCAGCGGTTGTTCCACCGCGAGTGGTTTGGCTAGTGGCACGGCCTATGTTGTGAGCCATGTTTAAACCATACGGCATAGGTATTGCTATGTATGATCTCTCTGTGAAGCCAAACGGATCAGGTAGGATCAAGTTGTGTTCAAGAATGTACGGTTGTATCTTATCGTAAACAAGACGGCCATCCTCATCCTCGTCAGATAGCATTCCATTCAACTGGTCCTGCAAGAACCCTGCTGCTATAGTCCCCGCCCAAATCTTCTGAACCTTTTTGGATCTCAACGCTGCATTTAAAAGTGCGAATGAACCTTGAAGAGATGCGTTGTAGAACAGGTAGAATGCGTTCATGAACGTCTTGTATTCACCACCCTTAGCAAAGTTTACCGTAACATTACGAGCGGCTTGCGCTGCACGTTCTCTAGAGAATCCACGATCCAGCATAGCTTGGTAAGTAGAAACACGAATGCCGTTCTCAATGACGGTGTTGTAGCTCTCAATGGTACTCAGTAATGATCCAGCCTTCTTACCTATAAAGCTATTCTTTACAGAGTTCCATTTACCCCTGACTCCCTGATCGGATATATCACCAAGTAACCCTTGGATATTTTCCATCTGGTCTGCGACTGTAGACATTTGGTTCGTAGAGTTTTGACCACCAGCCTCAACAAAATCTTTGTAGGACTTTGCCCAGTCCGAGGAGTCGTCATTGTTTATGATAGAACGCTTTATTCCTTTGAGCGCCCCAGCAACACCCTTCATAATCTGGGTAGTCATCGCCTTCTCGTCATACTGGTTGATGTTTACACCAGCGGTTTGAAGGTCTCTCAATAGGTTGGTTACAAAGAACTCAGGGTTGTATGATGTATTGATACTAGACAGGTATCTGTTGACCTTGCCCATGCCACGAACAACACCAGCAAGAGGTCCAGACCCCAAGCCAACATCACCCTTCAGAGCCTTAGCTATTCTATCGTCTTCAAGTTTTACATATACATCTTGGCCATTCTCTTTGACAGTGTATATAAGTGGGTCCATATACGCTCTTTGATCTGTGGCTTGAACAACCTTACCGCTCCTTAACTGCTCAGTCTTTGGCAAGGCTTTCAGTATAGTACCAAACTCTTTTGTTACAGCAGGGTCTGAACGCAGTAGTTCAAGGAAGGATTGACCAACCTTATTGCGCTCACTTCGTGCAACGGCACCCATGTTTTGAGTAAGTGTGGTGGCTAGTATATCTGTTGCATAGTCGTATCGACCCGTGACCCGCCTGTCTTCCCGGCCTCTGGCACCGAATGGTGCGCCCATGCTTGGGCGGCTTGGATCAGTGGTCTCGTTGTCTGGGTCAATCTTACCTCTCAATGGTACATAAGAAGTGTAGTTTGATTTATTTACTACATTGCCGTCTTCTAGTTCCACTTGATTAAACTCGGCAGGTATTAGTCCACCTTCAGTTCGGGTATCATTAGTATTCTTGACAACATTTCTAACAGCACGGTCCAAGGCACCAAGTGCCGCACTGTTTTGATTGTCTAGGCGAGCAAACCACATAAGGATTGCATCCGCCTCGGCATCACTCATACCAGAACCGCTATTGTTATCTGGGTTTATAGACCTAACATATGCGTTGCGTTCTTTAGCATGCTTGGCGTAAAGATATGCATCACCAATCGTTTGACGATCACTACCTGAAGTTTCAATAGCCTGACTTATAAATCCCCTGCCACTATCTGATGCTGCATCAGATACAGAACGAAGGTTCTTCACTTGATCTTTGGTAATGCTCAACTGCTTCAGGGCTTCACGAGCAGTCTGGTAAATTGTCTTCTCTCTTTTATCTACCTCGTTGCCAACGATACCATGATACAATTCTTCTTTTAGATACGTGTCCATACCATCAACGATAGTAAGACCCTTCGCCTTCAGCTCTTGTATCATCCGACCGACAGGAAGCATGGAGTCTTGGAACTTAGTTAGTATGCTGTCTGCTTGCGCTTGAGACTTGTCTTTACCTACGATGCGTCCAAGACCCTTAGCTAAGAAATCAGAAGCACGAGCATAGTTTATGTCCACGTCTTTCTGTTTTATCTGACCCGCTATAGTGCTGCTATTTGCTGGAGATGGACTAACGCTGTAACGTCTATTCCCATCGACAATGGCACGATCTTTTTTCTCAAGGTCAGGGAAGAATGTGTGTATATCAAATACATAACCACTTCCAAGCTTGCGAGGCTTGAGTATTAGCTTCATGTTCGGGGCTTTGAATGGGATATCATTACGCCACTCAAGAGCTATACCACCCTGATCAGGGTAGCTTATTACATTATCGCCGTCTTGATTGCCTTGGTTATCCCATCTCTTCAGTAGATCATACATAGCGTTCAGGATATTATACTTTCCCTTGGAGAACCTCATAAGCTCTCTATCATGACCGCGTTGTTGGATATGGTATAGGCCACGTCCAACCTCAGTCGATCCTTCTTCCTGTTCAATCTTTCTATTTTCACCCGCTGGAAGAACTATAGGTATCCTAGTGCCATTACTATCTATCATCGATCCGAATATAGGAGATGACGATCCATTTTTATTTTTTACAGGTGCCGCAATCAATTGATTTGGATTTGATGGACTGACTGAGAACTTACGTTGTGTTGTTAAGTCCTGCCCAGAAAGAAGTTGCTCTATAGCAGATCGGTCTACAGACGGAATCTCATCAGCAGTTGATGTCTGATCAGTATCTTCATCTACTAACAAATATTCTCTTTGTAGCAATGAGCCGTCATCATAATCATCTACTAGAACATCAGTTTCCGACGATGCATTTTCTGGATCGTAAACCATAAACACAACTTCAGGCTCACCTCCACTTTGAGGGAAGTATCTGTTGTAAAATTCATAACTCCATCCATCTGGAGCGTACTCTTTATTAAACGGAAGTTTTGCTAACGCTTTAAATCCCATTCTTGAGTACAGACTCGGCAAGAAAGTGTTGAATGCATCAAGTCTTTTGCCACCTTGCTCTACAGCAACAGGCATCATTGCTCTGACGGCACCTCTTGGCGCTTTCTGAGGAACACTGAATACTGATATTATATCATCGCCATTTAAGGCAAAGCCTGAATAACCATCATCAAATAAAAATAATCTCTTACCTTCATAAGACTCACCCATCTCGTTGTAATCAGTAACTTGTGGTCCAAGCTCACCAAGGTCTCGCTTGGCTTCTTTGATCATATTGGTAAATACTTGTGGACTATTTATCTCATATATAGGTCTTTGGTCATCTCCAAATTGAGCAACCGGATTTACTACTTGTCCTCTGAGATTGGCTCTCCCAACCACCATTCTGCCATCTCTTTTGGTGACATTTTGATCGGTCCTTCCAAGGAATCCAAGGCTGTATCTTCTGTCGATGGGGGAATTTCCCCGCTGAGAGGCGTCTTGGAGTTCTCCAGTCCTCTCATCGCTCCTAAGAATTGATCCATTGGGCTTCGCATCTTCATACTCCCTTGCCGTTTCGTCTAATTTATTTCGGTCAACTTCTTTTCTTTCGAACCAAGGTATGTCAGCACGACCTGTAACCTTAAAGTCTTTGGGTATAATACCATTCTTTGGCTTCTTTATAAAGGCTTCAAACTCTTTCATTCTAGTGGGTGACATGTATACGACCCCACCATCAGAGAGTGGATACCGTACAACAGGCGCATTCTCCCCACGTATGTATGTCATACCAGATGAGAACGTATCTGTCTTGCCTTCGGTGACAGAAGTATTAATCGGAGAACCATTGATGATGGCCTGAAGAGTGCCGTGGTTTACAACCTGCTCACCCTCTATAACCCATGTCTCCCAGTGCCAACGACCTAAGCTTGCATCTTCTGGTCTACCAACAAGTTCGTAAGCTTTCTGTACGTTTTTCCGCATGCCATCTTCTAGAAGTCTTGTAGTCAATATGCCTCGTGGTCCTCTGAAGATACCATTTAGACCTTCTTTACTCGGCCCAATCCCATCATATATGTTGGCACCACCGTACCTGCCATCATCCCACAAGTGCCTACCTTGTATGCGATCCATTACAAGAACATCGTCCTTGCCACCAACGAGTAGTATGAACGAAAGAACTTTGTTATCTATCCCTGCACTCTTAGTGCCAGACAAGAATGCTTCCCGTATGTCTGAAGCAGATACGTTAGGATCAGTCATGCCTTCGTGGATGACATCAATAACTGTTTGATCAGAGTCTCCCACTAATTGTGACATGGCCTTTACCAACCTAGCAGCAGCATTCACGTTCATTGTGACCTGCTTGCCCGGTGAACCCTCTGGGATTACTGATGAAACAGTAGTCATCCACCTGTCAACGTCATCCTCGGTTAATGGTTCTCGTGTCGCTTTCTCTAGAATAGGATAGGCACTATCTATTATGTCAATGAATGCGCCCTCTTGCTGAACAGGACCAGCACCCCTTGAGAGGATGCCCCATACGAACAAGTCCATAGTCATACGCGGAGATGCTTCACCGCTCTGATAGATTTCTCTTATCTGATCAACAAACTCAAAGCCCTCATCAACACCTTTCTTCAGCTCTGGTGTTAGCTGCTTTAACTTATCAGCCATAACCATAGGGTTTTGTGAGTAATTAATAGCAACCAATGGTGGAGCTGGGATGTAATCACCACCCAAACCCTCTTGCATTGCCTTCATCCAACCACCGACTGACATCATGGCGTCTGGATTGTTCTCAATGATTTGTTCAATTGAACTATTGTTTCTATCGGCGTTGGCTGGCGTATAGCTCTGAGTGATTGGGAAGGCCGCTGGAGAGCCGTTGCCCTCTATAAGCAGTTCGTATGGAAGCTTGTGCGCTCTTGCATCCTGTGGAGCCACAGGGAGCTTGGGGTCAAAGTTTCTTATTGACTGCCGACTTACATCTTCAGTTACTTCTGCATCAGGTTCAGGCAAACGATCACGCTTGCCAAGGTTACCGCTCTTCACATCATTGAATATATCTTCGACACTGTTGATGCCGACATCTTGGTTGGCCTTAAAGATAGCCGTGAAGAAGTTCTTGATGCGCTCGAACAGAGTTTTGGGACGACCAATAACCTTGATCTTACCGTCAGCATAATCACGGAACATCTCCGCTATAGCTTCTTCTTCTATAGAGGCAGAGTTGAGACCTTGACCTGCGTACATGGATGTCGCTCGATCAAGGTAGGTGTACTTTCTCTCGACTGGCTTGCCGTTCTTTATCTGTACATACTTGCGCTGCTTGACTGCACCCGTGAGAGATGACCACTCAGCGTCAGAGAACAGTCCAAGACTTTTAAGAGCGTGGATAACCTCATGGTTCATGACTCCTTTAAGGACATCGAACTGCTCTTGAGCTGACTTGCTTGGATCAGCAGTCTCCATAGATAAGGATATTACCCTGTTGGAAGGGGTGTTATGAAATTTATTGGCTGCTGCGAAATCGAACACACCTTCTGCAAGGATAGGATTTTCTTGCTGCAATAACTCAGGAGCAACTAGCCTTTCAGCAGTCAACTTAACGTCTGGCAGATTTAGATTGTTCAGGCGCTTGCGTAATGCATTGAATACTTGCTGGCTCTGGGCGTTGAACGAATCTTTTCTTGTCGTATTAACCGCTCTGTTTGCAACTTCACGAGCCTTGTTAGCTAAGTATTGCTCTGAAGCTACTTGCACTGGAGCAGATGGCTCTGTCAGTCTCGCCTGAGATGCATCCCTGAGATAAGTTTTAGTCTCTATGTCAGCTTCGATCTCGGATATAAGATCATTAGCGACTTCTGGTACAGCCACTTTCTTGGACTGCTTCTTTAGCTTTGCCAAGTTTTGTTTCTGTAATTTTATATCTTGATCATAATTGCTTACTGACTGACGTAGTGCATCGATCTGCCCCTCAGTAGTGCCAGCTTGTTGTACCTCAGATGCGAGTACACTCTTTGGTCTTTCAGTCGATGGTATGTTGATGGACTGAGGGCCGCTATTTATTCTTCCCTCTGTCTCAGCCATGACTTGCTGCGCTTCAGAGATTTGATTTCTAATCTCTTGTGCCTCGGAAGTAAGTGCTAAGAACTTTGGCCTGTCGTTCTCTTGATCCAACGCACGTCTAGCATCTAGATCAATCTTCTTGCTAAGTCCGATCATCCCAGTCTTGCGACGAACGAAATCATTAGTGACCTCACCCTTAATTCTTTTCGCAGAACTGTTGCCGTATATATCTTTGTTTAAATCAGACAGAGTACTTCTATAAGATGCGATCTCATCAGACACTGCTTCCACATCAGGCTCTAGATCATAACCCTTCTGCGTCTTTCTCAAGATGCCACGGTTAACCATCTCATCTCTGATGTCCTTGGCTACCTGACGGGATACGTTCTTAACTCCAGTATCCCTCACTGCTTTCTGTACGGCTGGTTCAGTATACTTCTTGCGAGACTTTATCTCCTCCACGGCACGATCATATTGATCCTGTGTGAATGTCTTGTTCTCTACAGGTTGAAACCTAGAAGTTCCCCCTGATACAGGCTTTTGTTTTGTAGCTTCCCTAGTTGCCGATCCTTCACCTGCGATACGGCGTATCTCATCCAGTGACGCAGGCTGCTGCTCGTCCAGTCCCTGAGTTCTTCGGGTGTTCTGTATGATCTGACGTTCACCTAACGGAAGCTCCGACATAGGCACACTATTAAAAGGCAGCGTTGCTTCACGAGCTGCTCTGCCAAGAGTTGATATCTCTTGCTCAGGAGTTAGCCTGTCATTTTCTTGAGGACTAGGCGCAGGAAGTGCCAACATCTCCTGTGGTTCCACCTCTGCGGTGGGTTCAACAGTAATGTCTTCGTCTTCACGCAGCTCTGATTCATTTATTCTGGCTATAGTTTCTTGGGTTCTGGCACTCTCTTCTTCAGCGTCCTCTTGAAGTTCAGCAAACTTCTCCTGTTCTTCCCTATCCGCTTTCTCTTTGCGTATGTCTCCACCTATTACATTGGTGACACCCCTTACAGTACCACCAGTAATACCAGCGGCTATCGCAACGTCCTCATAAATCTTCATAGCTTCGGCATCATCGATAGCTAGACCAGCTTGATACCTATTTATAACTTCTTGTCCTATCTCTGTAGGAATTTCAGCTATAGTACCTGCGGCTATACCCTTAGTCGCACGAGTAAAAATACCACCAGACCTGATGACTGCTGGGTTAAGTACTTTACCAATCAATAATCTGTCAGCAATAGAGTCAAGTGCCGCCTGTGGTAAGGCTGCTAGGAAGGCCGTGCCTTCGTCCATCTCTGTGCGTAGACCTTTATCAATAGCTTCTTTCTGCGCCTCACGGTTATCACCATAGAAGTAAGGAATGTTTGCTAAAGCACCACCTATCAACGCACCCGCAACTCTAGCACCGGGTATCGGTATCGGAGCCGCAATAGCTGCACCTGTGGCACCACCAGCTAAACTCACACCAAGCTGTGGTACTTGTTGACCAAGCGTCTCGAAAAAGAAAGAAGCAGTTTCACCAACAGTATTTATATCTTCACGCTTTGTTAGTGCCTGTGCCTTCTCCGCTATCTGTTGTTGGTTAGTCTCGACTACAGAGCTACCGTAATCTTCAAGACCCTGTAGTCCAGAGAGAGAACCTATTCCTTCTAACGTAGAACCATATGCCTTTTGCAATGAGTCAAAACCAAGACCAACCGCTGTACCAAATCCGCCCTGTGGTTCTGGTTCTACAACTTCTTCTACCTGCTCTTGTTGAGATGGACCGAAGCGATCTTCTACGCGTTGACCAAGTGTAACCTCTTGCTGGCTTACAAACTGGTTTATACGAGATTGCTCTTCAGGAGTTGGAGTGTTGCCCGAAATATTTACGCTGTAACTCTGCCCAAACTGTGGCCCCTTTACGGATATAACACCCATAATGTACTCCTAATTTATTGAGTTGCGTCGAACTGAGTACCGCCGCCTATTGCTATCCTATTAAGAGCTTCAAGTCTATCCCGTGCTGCTACAACATTAGCCTGAACATCCTGTGGAATCATGTTTATCATCCTGTCTTGCGTCCCCGTAGTGGGGTCTCCCGGTTCAATTCTGAAGTACTTTGCCGCTGCTGCATTTGCTAAAGTCAAGTCTGCACGAGCGTTATCTATCATTGTGTTTAGCTCTTTGCTGCCGCCAGTCGCTGACTTAGCTGTCCTAGACGCATCCAAAGACTTGGCTGATTGTATCTTCTGCTGCATACCAAGCAAGCCCATAATGTCGGAGTCATAAGCTTTCTTAGATTTCTGTAAGGCACCAACTCCTGCAAGACCTGCCTCGCCTAGCGCACCACCAAATGTTGGGTTCCTAGATGCCATAAGGGCCATGCCAGTTTGCGCAAGTGCCATCCACTTATCGGACTCGGCGCTGCTCTCACGATCAGAAAGCATCTTAGATATGCGAGATTCTATAGAGCCGTATGCTCCACCAGATGAACTAGTAGATGAACTAGTAGATGAACTAGTAGATGCGTCAGGATTAGTATCAGGAACTTTAGGTTTTAATGCTGCTATTCCTCCAGTGCTTTCTGCGGCTTCTCTTCTTTGTTGTGCATCTGTCGTAATCGGTTCTTGAATGATTAAGTTAGGCTCTTTACTAGTAACAACTTCGCCGTCAACAACTTCATCAGCAACTTCAGGAACAACTTTAGTGGGATCATTATCAGGAGGGCGTATGGTAGTCACGGGTTGTCCGCTTGTACCTTGAAGTTCTATTGCTGTTTCTCTTTCAGATTCGGAATCAACTAACTGAGCTTGTGCTGTCGCTAACTGATTTTGAGCCTGTACGTTGTCAGGATTTAAGATTAAATACTGCTCAAGACTACTGATAGTATTTTCGTCTCTGGGTATATTAGATGGATCGTAAAGAGAAGACGCGTATGCTGCATCAGAAGTACCCTGTTCAAGAGTATCCCGCATAATGCTATCCATGTAGAGGTCATCTCCACCCGTGCTTATATCGCTCTGGGTTTGCAAACCACTAACTTCATTTAATCTAAGTTGATTGATAGCACGATCATCTCCTTCATCCGCAAGCCTGTTAAGTGTGCTTATTGCTAAATTAGAATAATCGATAGCAGGTGATTCCAAATCAAACGGTGTACCAGTCGCAGTGAAATTTCCATCACCTACAGGGCTAGGAATAGTTTCACTACTTACAGAGCTAGGAATAATTCCATCACCTAATTCTCGATCACGATCTACTGCACCCTGCAAGCTGTCTGGGTTAAACCGTGGGACGTTTGAGAAAGGACTATCTGCAACAGAACGGGGTTGGTTAAAAACAGAACCCTCAGTAGGGTTTGCAGGATCAGGTATGCCATAAATCTGATCCGGTGGCGTATACATGTCGCTTTGCAGGTACGCTTGAGCGCGACGATTTAACGACTCTACTTCTGGGTAAGTTTCTCCCGGAAAAAACAAACCTTTCCTCGGCCCCAGCTCTAAGTCACCACTTTCGCCAGCAACTACATTATCCGAGTCAACCTTACCAGCATCAATCGCGTCAATTAGTGACCGATTGTCGGTTGTCGTGCCTTCTGCTTGGCGCAGGAATCTAAGTATGTCGTCCCGCTGTGCATCAGGAGGTGCATGCCTTTGATCTGTTGACATCTGACCGGGTACACCTTCAGGAAAAATAGAATCCTCAGTAGGGTTTGCAGGCTCAGGTACAGTTGCATCGAAGACAGGCAGCTCTTGATTTGGCAAGCCCCCCAATCCCGGCATGGTCGGCATTTCAGGGCGCGCTAACGAACCAGAGTTAGACAAGAAATTAGATACTTCAGAGTCGTTTGAATTTAAAAGTTCCGCTTGTTTTTCTAGAGCTAGTGACCCATCTGGTTCTCTTGGACTTTTATCAAAGTTTAGTGCATTAAACAGTTTTGGGTCTGACGGAGGCTCCCTTGTGTCCATGTACTTTTTATATTTTAAAAACATCTCACGAGTTTCGGGCGTATCATTAAAGTAATTTTCTTTCAAAAACGTATCATATGTATATTCAATATTAGAACCGAACCCGCTAGTTACATTTGGCGCTCTGTCTGGAAAACCACCCGGCGCAAGACGAATAATCCCACCATCAGACATCATCTGAGGCTGCTGTGGTTGAGGTGCTTGCGTTGGCTGTACTGGCATAGCTTGAGCTACACCTGTATCTTGCGCCATGTTTGTCTTCGGTGTCATGGAACGAGCCATTTGCATGATACCTTCTTGAGGCACCCCTGCACCTGTTATAGTCTCTTCTGCAACGGTCTTCATGTCAGAGTTTTGCTGACGCTGATAATCCTCACGCATCTGCTTACGACGTTTAAGCTCACCTAAGATAAGGAATTGAGGCGCATTACCAGTTGGCTGCTGGAACTCCTGCATTAAAGCGTTCTCTGGGAGGTTCTTTAAGTCGTCTTGGATATCTATTATGTTCATGACGTAAGACCCTTATAAAGACCAAGCCCTGATATACCTGCACCAATAGCCTGTTGCGCAGGATTATAAGAAGCAAACCTTTGCTCATCTACATTGGGAGTTACTGGGACACCGCGCAGGATAGACGCCATCTGCTGGTACTGTGACATTGGATAATCACGTTGGCGAACAAAGTCTTCATACGACATATCGAGACGCGCTTGGTCTTCTGCACGTATATCCCTGCCTACTGACTCAAGTAGCTGTGCGCCCTGAATGTCAGCAGCACGTTGTTGCTGCCCCAACCCTGCAAGACCTGAACCCAGCCCAGCTAGATTGCTTGCTCCAGAACCTATAGCTTGATAGGCAGCGAGACCTTGACCTGAACCAAACTGACGTGATGCCTCTATTGCTTGCTGTACTCTTGCCCGTTCAGCCGC
>Ga0114915_1000713_pt1 | contig 14819 bp, 15 predicted proteins | sample MalvirAntarct_55_FD_87288 | JGI IMG/M metagenome (GOLD analysis project Ga0114915, IMG submission 87288) | Marine viral communities from the Global Malaspina Expedition - Malaspina viral metaG Antarct_55 | ecosystem: Environmental > Aquatic > Marine > Oceanic | place: South Georgia Island...
CTACTCAATTCACAGCAGTTGAAGTTGGCGAACTTCAAACTGAATTTGCCAAAATGGGTTTCAGTACAAAACAAATTTTAGCATCTACAAAGGCAACTCTTGATTTAGCAGCATCAATGGAAGTAGGGCTGGCAGAAGCTGCTCAACTTGCTGGTTCAACAGTAAATGCTTTTGGATTAGAAGCCGAAGATACTCAAAGGGTTGTGGATGTATTGGCTGCAAGTACCTCAGAAAGTGCTTTAGACTTCTCTAGTTTAACAGAAGCCTTTAAAAATGTAGCTCCAGCAGCAGCGGCAACTAACGTAAGCGTTGAAGAAACCTCTGCTTTGTTGGCTGTTTTAGCAAATAACGGAATAAAAGGGAGTAGAGCTGGAACTGGATTATCTAAAGCATTCATTGATTTAAATAAAAAGGGGATACCATTAAATGAGGCTTTAGATAAAATTAAAAATAGTTCAAACAGTTTGAATACCGCAATGGATTTAGCTGGCGAAGTAGGTGGAAAAGCTCTATCTGTTTTAGCTAGTAAAAGACCACAAATTGAAGCATTAACAAAGTCGTTTGAAAACTCTGCTGGAGCTGCTAAAAGAATGGCAGAAGTGAGGCTTGACAACTTAGCTGGAGATACTACTAAATTAAGTTCTGCATGGGAAGGGTTTTTATTATCTATTGAAGATGGAGAAGGATTGTTTAGCAGCATTGCTAGAGGCATCGTTCAAGCAACAACATCTCTTTTAAATTTCATAACACCAACTGAAAAACTATCTGAATCTTTAGAAAAAGAAAGAACATCTTTATTCAGGGTTCAAGCAGAATTAGGAAATGTAAATACTACACAAGAAGAAAGAACATCTTTGGTTTTAGAATTACAAAAACAATATCCAAATTATTTAAAAAACATAAATGCTGAAACTGTAAGCAATAAAGATTTAAATGCAGCTATACAAGAAATAAACAAGTCATTAATTAATAAAATATTAATACAAGAAAGAGAAGAGGAAATTCAAGAACAAGCTCAAGAAACTGCTGACGAATTAAACAATGTTTTAGAAAAAGAAGCAAAGGCACTTGAATATACTGCTAAATTAAGAAAGAAATATTCTGATTTAGGTATTGAAATTAAAGCAACTTCTCCAAACGAAGTTTTAAAAGAATTAAACGAAATACAAAAAAGAGAAAATAAATTACGAGTAGAAGGAAATGGACAAAATAAACTTAAAATTGATGGATTATCAAAATTAAGCAAAGAACAAAATAATTTATTTTTTAAAATAGAATCTTTAAATTCTGCTGAAAAAGATTTTCAAGAAGAGCAAGAAAAAGGAAACAGTTTAATAAAAGCTAAAAATGCTTTAATGGAGCGTCTTGGTATTACAACGGACAAAACATCTGAAAAAACTAATGAAAACACAAATGAACTTGACTTAAACGCATTAGCAACAGATGAAGTTGTAAAAAAGACAAAAGATTTAATTCTTTTAAAACAACAAGAGCTTAAGTTGATAACAGATACTGAGGCAACAACTGAATCAGAATTAATTGTAAAAAACAAAAAAATTGCGGTAATAAATGAAGAAATAAAAAGACTTAAATCTTTAGGAATTGAAGTAGAGAAGGTTACCAAAAAAAAGGAGAAAGCTAAAAAAGTTGACGAACCAGACGACCAAATTGAATTACAAAGAGCTGAAAAGCAATTTCAAGAATTACAAAGAATTAGAAATACAGCAGAAGAGCAAGAACTTTTAGAATTAGCTCAAGAATATGATAAAAAGTTTGAATTAGCAAATGGAAATAACATTTTAGAACAAGAGCTACAAAATGAACATTTAAACAGAATTGAAGAAATTCAAAATGGGTATGCTGTAAAAAGAAAAGAATACGATGATAATGCTAGAGAAGAAGAAAGACAAGCTAAACTGCAAGCTGCTAATGATGGCTTGGACATGGCAGCTAGCGCTTTAAATTCAATTCAATCTTTGGGAGATTTAGCTTTTGCTCATAGAACTAAAAACTTAAAAGAAGGAAGTAAGGAACAATTAAAAGCAGCTAAACAACAATTTAATTTTAATAAAGCTTTACAATTAGGTATGGCTGTTATTGATGGAGGAAAAGCAATTACTGCTTCGTTAGCTATGGCTCCCCTTGCTGTTGGTGCTATTCCAAATCCTGCGGGTATTGCCTCTCTTGCTTTTGCAAGTATTACTTCGGCAGCTCAAATTGCAATGATAGCATCGCAAAAGTATGAATCACCTAAAAAAAGCACAACTAATATTTCTCCCCCTTCTGTTGGTGGAGGTGGTCAGAATTTAACGTCTCCAACACAACCCCCTAATTTTAATGTTGTGGGCCAGTCTGGATTTAACCAACTGGCTGGAGCAATAGGAGGCCAACCTCCAATTCAAGCATTTGTAGTGGCTGGAAGCGTGACTACAGCTCAACAATTACAAAATAATACAATACAACAAGCGACATTTTAAAAATAAAAACAAAAAAAAACAATGAAAATTATAGAATTATTATTAGACGAAGAGAACGAGGTTTCTGGAGTAGATGCAGTTTCTTTAGTTTCCATGCCAGCTATTGAAAGTTCATGGGTGGCTTTAAAAGACCAAGAAATTAAATTGGCTAAAGTAGATGAAGAAAAACGAATAGTAATGGGCGCAGCCTTGATTCCGAATAAGCCAATTTTTAGGCGTGATGGCGAAGAAACATATTACGTTTATTTTTCAAAAGATACTATTAGAAGAGCAAGCGAATTATTTTTTCAAAAGGGAAACCAGTCTAATGCAACTTTAGAGCATGAAATGAAAGCAAATAATCTGACAGTTTTTGAAAGTTGGATTGTGGAAGATTCAGAGAAAGACAAATCTGCTATTTATGATTTAGATGCTCCTGTTGGTAGTTGGGTTATTTCTATGAAGATTGAAGATGACAAAGTGTGGGAAAGTGTTAAAAATGGTCTTTACACCGGTTACAGTATAGAAGGATATTTCGCGGATAAAGCCACTTTAAGCCATTCTCAGGACCTTAAAGAAGTTGAAGCAAAAGGAAAGCTAGACACAATTTTAAGTCTTTTAAAATGAAAAAGAATAAAACTAATAAAACATTAAGTAAAACATCTCCTATTGGTGGAAAAAGAGGGTGTTTGTGCGATAATGGTACAACTTATGACAGTAAATGTTGTGAAGGTGGTATAATAAACCAAGGAATTGGCAAAGTATAATAAAAAAGTTATATAAAAAGTATATCAATATGCTATAATCTGCGGATTAATGGTATATGAAAGCTCAAGAATTATTAAACAAGGTCAAAGATGTACTAGGAGTACAACTTTCTAATGAAATATCTATAAAATTAGAAGAGGTAAAACTCGAAAACGGAACTGTTCTAGTTGCCGAATCTTATACAGAAGGTCAATCTATATTTATTAAATCCGAAGACGATGAGAATATTGCTTTACCTGTTGGTGAGTATGCTTTGGAAGATGGCAGAAAATTAACAATAAAAGTAGAGGGCTTAATTGACTCAATAGAAGATTTAAAAGTAGAAGAAAAAGTAGAAGTTGAAGCAGAAGTAGAAGTTGAAGCAGAGGCAGATACTAAAATGGATGAAGATAGCTATGTAACAATTGAAGACTGGAGAGGCATGGAGGTTAGAATCAAAAACCTTGAAGATGCAATTTCAGATTTAAAAGCTGGAAAAGAAAATAGTACAGATGTTGATATGGTTGTGACCGATAACGGGTCATTAAAATCAAGAACTGTAAAAGAAGAATTCACAAAAGATTTACCAAACCAACAAACTGAAAATGAAGTAGCATTGTCTGCGGCTGTTGAAATTGTTGAACCCTTAAAACACAATCCAGAAAAAGAAGATAAAAAATTCAATTTCCAGATTTCCAAAAACGATACAGATACCCAAATGGATAGAATTTATAAAAGGTTAAACAACAATTAAAAACAAAAACAAAACAATAAACAATGGCTACAACAACAAATATAACAAGCTCGTATGCAGGTGAAGCTGCTGCTGGTTTTTTAGCTGCTGCACTTTTAGAAGGAAATACTATCGCTAAAGGTGGTATTGAAGTGTTGCAAAATATTAAGTATAAAGAAGTAATGCAAAAATTAGCAACTGATGCTAATGTAATAAAAAATGGCACTTGCGACTTTACACCAACTGGACAAGTTGATATTACTGAAAGAATATTACAACCAGAGGAATTTCAAGTGAATCTTGAATTCTGTACACAAAAATGGTTAGATTCTTGGGAAGCGATTTCAATGGGTTATTCAGCTTATAACAATCCTCCAAAAGATTTTACTGCTTACATTATGGGACACGTTGCCAAAATGGTAAATGCATCTACTGAAACTAATATCTGGGAAGGCGTAAACGCAACGGAAGGACAGTTTGATGGATTTGTTCCTTTAGCTTTACTAGATACAGATGTTTTAGACGTTGCTGGTCATGCTGCGGTTACAGCTGCGAATGTAGTTGAAAAATTAGGAGATATTGTTGACTTAATTCCGTCAGCTCTTTATGGAAAAGATGATATGCACATCTATATCAGTCAAAATATTGCAAGAGCTTACGTAAGAGCTTTAGGCGGATTTGCTGCTACTAATTCTGGTGTTGATGCTAAGTCACACATGTGGTATGGTGACCAACCTTTAACTTTTGATGGTGTTAAATTATTCGTTGCTAATGGAATGAATGACGATACAGCAATGGCTACTCAAAAATCAAATTTATTTTTTGGAACTGGAATTTTAAACGACCAAAATTCTGCAAGACTAATTGATATGAGTCCAACGACAGGTTCACAAAATTTTAGAGTGCTAATGAGATATACAGCTGGAATCCAATATGCTATTGGTTCTGAAATAGTTCTTTATCACGCTTAATAAATAATTAAATAAAATATAAACTTAGTTAAAGTAATGGTTTAAGGTTATTGCTCTAACTCATTGAAAAACAAATAGATATGGCGTGCGATTTAAGTGCTGGAAGGCTGGTTCCGTGCAAAGATTCTGTCGGAGGAATCAAAAATGTTTTCTTCGTGGATTATGGAGATATAGAAACATATACTTTAACAGCTGACGAAATTACTGCGATGACAGGAACTTTCTCTGCTTATAAGTATGAATTAACTGGAGCAAATAGTTTAGAGACTTCAATAACAAGTTCACCTGAAAATGGAACAACTTTTTTTGAAAGTACTTTGACTTTAAACCTTCAAAAATTATCTAAGGAAGATAATTTACAGGTAAAATTACTGGCTTACGGGAGACCTGTAATTGTGGTCCAAACTAACAATAATGACTTTGTTTTGGTTGGAAAAGAAAATGGTTGTAGCGTAAGTGGTGGAAGTTTAGTATCTGGAGCAAGTTTTGCAGATATGGCGGGTTATACTTTAACATTTGCCTCTTCTGAGATTTTACCTCCGAATTTTGTATCTGGAGCTACTGAGGTTGACCCTTGGGCTGGTTCTGGAGCTACTGCTACAATTGTAGTAGGGACAAACAGTTAAGATGTTTGGTTAGTATCGTGTTTGGGTTCATGGTACTGGTGTTAAGGGGGGTAAATTAATTTTTAACCCCCTTTTTTTTTAAAATATTAAGATGCAAATATTAAGTACAACAGGCGGCACAATGAATTTTATTCCTAGAGAAGATATTTCTGGAGCTAAATCTTATAGTCTAGTTGTTAAATCTGAGAATAAAAATAAAATCCTTTTTACAGATTCTAATCCTACAATAAACGCTTTAAAATTTTATAATACTTACGTAACAACTCAAGCATTTTTACAAAACTCTTTCTACACTTTAGAAATTAAAAATACAACAGACAATAAATTAATTTTTAGAGATATAATTTTTTGCACTAACCAACCTGAGAAAACCTACGAAATGACAAATGGCTTATTTACTGAACATGATACAGGGTCAAACGAATTTATTTACTACGCCGACAACTAAACCAAAACAAAATGAACAACTTACATTTAATAGAACTTAATCAATACAGTAAACCTACAATAACCGAAGAGACTAACAGAGACTGGATTGGTATAGGAGATGATAATAATTATTACCAAACCCTTATTGATTGCTTTATGGACAGCACTACAAATAGAAGTGTTATCACTGGAATATCACAACAGATTTTTGGAAGAGGTTTAGAGGCTACTGATGCAAGCGAAAAACCAGAGCAATTTGCAGAAATGAAAAGGTTGTTAAAAGACAAGGATTTAAGAAGGTTGTCACTTGATTTAAAAATGTTGGGTGAAGGTGCTTTACAAATAACCTACAAAGGAAAAAAAATAGACAAAATCCAACACTTTCCAAGGGAAACTTTAAGAGCTGAAAAATGCAACGAAAAAGGGGATATTTTAAATTACTACTATGCTTCCGACTGGAGTCAAGTAAACAGAACTACAGACCTTACAAAAATACCTGTATTCGGAACTAAAAAAACAGGAAATGAAATCTTTATATTAAAGCGTTACGTTACTGGATTTTTTTATTACTCTCCGGCGGATTATACTATAGCATATGCCACTCTAGAATCGGAAATTTCAGATTATTTAATAAACGATGCAACTAACTCATTTTCAGGCACTAAAGTAATTAATTTCAACTCAGGAATCCCATCTGAGGAAAAAATGCAATCCATAAAATCCCAAGTAATGAACAAACTTTCGGGAGGTTTTGGCGAAAAGGTAATTGTTGCTTTTAATCACAATTCAGAACAAAAGACGACAGTAGACGACATCCCTTTAAATGATGCCCCAGCACACTATGAATTTTTAAGTGGCGAATGTTCTAAAAAAATAATGCTTACACATCGAGTGACTAGTCCATTATTGATTGGGTTAAGAGATGGAAGCAATGGTTTAGGTAGTAATTCTGAAGAAATTCAAGTTGCTCAAAAGTTATTCAGCAATACAACTATAAAACCCTATCAAGATTTAATTGTAGAGTCATTAAACGAAATTTTAGAAACAAATGGAATTTCTTTAAACCTATATTTTAAAACTTTAGACCCATTAGATTTCATGGATACTGAAGTAATTAAATCTGATGAAGTAATCGAAGAGGAAACAGGGGTTAAAGTAGATGAAGAAACAGAGCTTGAATCTATGATTAACAAAACTTGTTTTAACGACATAAAAGACGAAGAGCTTAACATATTAGCAGACGAGTTAATTAAAGGCGGTGAGGACGAGGAAATAGAGGGTTACGAGCTTATTGATAGCCAACTAGCAACAGATGACGAAGATTTAATATTAAGTCATTTTGAATTCGCAATGGCAACTAATGCAAGGGTTGTGAAATCAACTCCAAATAAAAGAAGTGAGCAAGACACTTCATTGTTTAAAGTTCGTTATAAATACGACCCGCCACAGTCAAACAAAACAAGCAGAGAATTTTGCAAAAAAATGGTAAAAGCTGGGAGAGTTTACAGAAAAGAAGATTTAGACAAAAATTCAAAAGCTAATGTAGATTTTAGCCCATATGGAGACGGAAACGGTTATAATATTTGGCTGTTTAAGGGCGGCCCATACTGTAAACATGCCTTTATTAGAAACATTTATTTAAAGAAAAATAATAAAAAAATTAGTGTTGGTCAAGCTAGAAAAATAATTACTTCCTTACCTATTGCTGGAGGGGTTCGAGATGCTGCAAGATACGAGACAAATAATCCTTTAGTAGCTACAATTCCAGACAAAATGAAAAACAACGGATTTATTAATCCAAGACCAAAAGCTAAAAAGAACAAATAATGGCAAAAGTTTTATTTATACAGCGTGCAGATTTATTGACTTTTACAGGGGCAAATGGGAACGTCGATACGGACAAGCTGCTTCCGTCAATTTTGATGGCGCAGGACATTGATATCCAAAGGCTTTTAGGGACTGATTTATTTGAAAAACTAAAATTAGATATAAAAAACAGCACGTTAACAGGGGATTATTTAGAGCTAGTTGACACTTATATTAAGCCTTGTTTAATTCACTACTCTATGATGTATGCACTACCCTATTTAAGTGTGACAATTGCAAATGGAGGAGTTTACAGAAATAATGCAGAAAATGCACAAAGTTTAACAAAAGATGAAATAGATTATTTAGTTGAAAAAGAACGCGATTCGGCTCAGTACTACAGTACTCGAATGATTGACTATTTAAATTTCAATGCTGCTAGTAAATTTAGCGAATATTATACAAATTCAAATGCAGATATTTCTCCGGAATCACAAGATAATTTTGGAGGGTGGGTTTTAAATTAAAGCTATGAGTGAAACTTGGGGAAAAGGAGCAAAAAACACCATAGGATGGGGAAGTGCTGCGTGTACAGCAACAAATAATTGGGGCAAATCTCAAAAGGATAGTTCTGTTGCTCAAAGTTGGTCTGGAGATACTGACATTTCTGGTTGTTCTGGTGGTGGTTCAGGTTTAGCTCAAATAAACAATGTTTATTCAATGAATTTTGATGGAACAAATGATACTATAAGTTTAGGAAATTCTACTATTACAGGTACTACTTATAGTGTATCACTTTGGTTTAAAAGCACTGCTACAGCAACTCAGGTATTGTGTGAAAAAATACCAGATGAAGGAGGTCAATTTGCTTATAGGATGTATTTATATACAAGTGGAAATTTAGAATTATTAGGAACGCAAACATCAGGAACAGCATACAACGATGGCAAATGGCATAACGTAGTTATTATTCAAGACCCTAGCCAGCCTAATGGTAAAACAGGTAGAGGTTTTGTGGATGGTAGCCTTGTGACTGAAGGAAATTCTGCAAATAACACTTCGGGGTCTAGCGATTTTTTCATTGGTAGCAGAAGTGCTGTGGCTTTATATTTTAATGGCCAAATAGACGAACTAGCAGTATTTAATTATGCTTTAACAGATGCAGAAATATTATCTATTTACAACGCAACAGCAGTAGGCAAAACAGCAGATTTAAGTCAATTAACAACACCACCTGTAAAGTGGTATAGGATGGGGGATTAATTATGAGTACAGAATTTTTTAACGACCAATGGCGTATACCAACGAACTCTAACCAGAATAAGGTTTCTAACTATTCTATGCTTGGAGATTCTACTAATCAGATTGATGTAGCTAATGCTCCTTTAAGTTCGGAAAGTTGGACTATTTCAGTTTGGTTAAAACCAAGAATAACTACAGGCACAAAAATTATTTGGGACATGGAATACGGTGTTGCGGGTGGTTTCAAGTTAATTCATCAGTATGGAACAGCACCTTCAACTGCTGTTTGGTTTTTATATTACGCTCCAAACTTCGCCAATTTTGGTTCACAAATTGCTATAACTCCAAATAATTGGCATCACGTTATAGTCAGGTATAATAAAGGAGTAGATTATAGGATTTATATAGATGGTGTTTTATCTGGCATTCAAACTGGAGGAACGGTAAATTATACTTGGCCAACTACAAGAAATTTAAATATTTTTAAAATAAAGCCTAACGGTGGTGGATTTGATGGAAGTTTAAACCAGTTTTGTATTTTTAATTATGCTCTTTCTGATGCTTCAACTACAGTTGGCGATACAGCAACTAGTCAAGTAGCATCTCTTTGGGGTGGTGGAACAGAAGTTGCAAATCCAATGGCGTTAAGTCCTGCTCCTGTTGCTATGTATAATTTAGGTAACCAATCAGTTTCTACAGGACCAACTGCAGATTATCTCGTACCAAATAATAGTTTAAGTGACTATGTTTTTGCTATACCACGAAATGCTACAGTTAGTACCTTAAACAACTTTTTTAATTCAACTAATTTTCCAGATGGTTTTACTGCTTCGGTGTGGGTTAAAAATTGGGCTATACTGCCGGGGATTGGCACTGCGCCACAAAATCATTTTTTTAATGGAGCAAACGCAACAAATAGATTTGAATTGTACAACAGTTATAGTAGAGACAATGGTTTTAGAGTTTGGTTAAATGTAGATTCTTTACCATTATACTCTGATTCAGCAAACAGTTTACATTGGTCAGATAACACAAAGTGGGTAAACCTTGTTGTTACTTGGGACAGAGCAAATTCAACCCTTGTTTTATATTCAAACGGACAAGCTGGAACTATTAACACAAATGCTCCTAATTCTTGGGGTGGTTCTAATGTAAATACAACAATATTTGGTAACATTGCAAATCAAGCTGGGGATGTTTTAACAAGTAATTATCAAATGTGGAATGTAGCCTTATCTTCAGCAGAAGTAGAAACTCTTTACAACTACGGCTCACCGCTACAAACTTTAGCTAATATACCTCAAAACTCTAATCTAAATATTTGGTATAAATTAAATTCAAGTGATGTTTTTAATGGTACTAACTGGACAATAAAAGATTACGCTGGTAGCAACGATGGAACAAGCTTTGGCATAACTTCTGCAAACCTAATTGTTAGCAATTTACAGCACACATCAGGTTTTAGCCCGTACGCATTAAATTTAGATGGATTGACAAGTAGTTTATCTTTTACAGAAACAGATTTTTTAAACGCAAGTGGACAATCTACTCTTTCTTTTTGGGTAAAACCAGGAAGTTTTGTTAGTGGCCTTTATTCCTACCTTATTTCAGGTTCACTCAAAACCGGCATAGCATATAGTCAAACGGCAAATGCTACATTTCCAACTCAAGGGATATTGTATTACTTTAATCAAAATACTGGTGAAGTGATTACTTTAGATATTGTACTTAGTGCAAACGAATGGAATAATATTGTTGTTAAGTTTGATGGAACTAATTTAACAGCTTACAAAAACGGTGTTTCAGGTGGTACTAAAACAATAACATCGATATCTGAATTAAAATTAAATACAATTGGAAATTTAGTTGGAGATACTTACCGCGTAAATGGAGATATTTCTAATTTTTCAGTATGGAACACTGGTTTAACTCAAGGCGAAATAATAGATGTTTATAATCAAGGTCGTCCTAGTAACTTAAATACTTTTTCTGGAACTAAACCAACTGCTTGGTGGCAATTAGGTTCTAATAGTTCTTTTAATACTGATTGGACTTGCTTAAATGAAGGCAGTTTAACAGGTTTAAATGCTGTTAGTGATAATATGACAAATGATGACATTGTTAATGGCGTAGGATATTCAGCAAATGGTTTAGGTGATAGCTCAATAGAAATTAAAGGCGACAGTCCTTATAGCACATCAAATGGATTATCTGAAAACATGTCCGTTTTAGCGCGTGTAAAAGACACACCACCAACAGTTTAAAATATTAAAATAAAAAAAATGAACAACAAAAAATATATTGTAATTCTAATGGGAAATTCCAATGGAATTTTATTTAGTCAAGTTGACCAGCAAAATGCTCAGTCAATGCGAAGAAGTTTAGATAATTTAATGGGTTTGTTTTCGTATAGAGTAGAGCCTTCATTTATTACAGATGGTTCTTTGCCATATTTATATACGATTATGAATCAGGATGAATGTTTGGCTCTAATGGCAACAAGCGAATGGAGTACACCAGACCCAGAATGAACAATTTAAAAGGTATAAGAATGGAGGACCACACAATGCTAGTAGCATTAATTTCTGCTTTAGGAATTAAAGAGATTTGGAACATTTGGAAAAAGAAACTTGACCTAAATGCCAAAAAAGATGAGCGTGAAGATGAAGTATTTATAAATCAAATACAGGTTTTAACGGACAAAATAGGCGGCTTAGAAATAAAGATTCAAACGCTAATAGAAGAAAACACCCAATTACTTATAAAAGTGGCTAGAATGGAAGAGAAACTAATTTTAAATGCTAAAAACAGGGTAAAAACAAGAAATAAACGAAATGAGAGAGATTAAAGAAATTCATATTCATTGTACTGCTACAAAAGAAGGGCAGTCGGTAACAGTTGAGCAAGTTAGAAGATGGCACAAAGCTAGAGGATGGTCAGATATTGGATACAATTTTTTGATTCAACATCAAAGTTTTAATACAGGTAGACCAATTGAAAAAATGCCTGCCTCTGCTCGCGGACATAATTCTAACGCTATTGCAATAGCCTACGCTGGAGGATTAGATTTAAATGGCAAACCCAAAGACACAAGAACGCCAAGACAAAAGGAGTTGATAATTAAACTTTTAAAATTATTAAAAGCTAAATATCCAAAGGCAAAAATTGTTGGACATCGAGATTTGAGTCCTGACAGAAACAAAGATGGGGAAATTACTAGCGATGAGTGGCTCAAATCATGTCCATGTTTTAATGCCATTGAAGAATACTGGGATTTTCAACCTAAAAGTTTTAAAGCTAAAAAGAAGAAAAAGGTAAATGCTGAGTAATATACTGGCAAAATTAGTTGGCCAAGCTGGTAATATAATTGATGAAGTAGTAACATCAAAAGAGGAGAAATTGCAGCTAAAAAATGAGATTGAAAAAGCAATCTTAAACCACGAAATAGAAATACAAAAAAACGTAACTGAACGCTGGAAAGCTGACGCAAATAGTGATAGTTTTTTAAGCAAAAATGTTCGCCCAATGGTTTTAATATTTTTAGTTATTTCTACAGTATTAATGATTTTTATAGAAGCGGGGGTAATTGCGTTTGAAGTTAAATCTAGTTGGATAGATTTATTGCAATTAGTTTTAATTACAGTAATAGGCGCATATTTTGGAGGGCGAAGTCTTGAAAAAGTAAAAAACTCAAATGAAAAAATTTAATGATTTATATTCTGATGCTGGAAATCCAAAAGTCAGACTAAGTGAAAAGGAATACGAAATAATTTACAACTATAGAGAAAAGGAAAAGCCAAAAGAACGTAGAATTTTAGTAATTGGCGATTTACATTGCCCATTTGAAAGAGAAGATTATTTTGACTTTTGCTTAGAAACTTACCACAAATATAATTGTAATCAAACTTTGTTAATTGGTGATATTTTGGATTCTCATGCCTATTCTTATCATGAGCCAGACCCAAACGGAATGAGTGCTGGAGACGAGCTAGAACTTGCTAAAAAACACGTTGCTAAATGGTATAAACAATTTCCTGTCGCTGACGTTACGATTGGAAATCATGACCGTTTAGCCTCAAGAAAAGCTTTTACTGGCGGAATACCTAAACAATGGATAAAAAGCTATAATGATGTATTAAACACCCCTAATTGGAATTGGGTTGAATCTGTTGTTTATGATAATGTATTGTATGAGCATGGAGAAGGTGGAGACGCTTATAGAAAGGCTCAACAAAATATGCAGAGTTCAGTTTGTGGGCATACACATACAAAATCAGGAACTCAATTTTTTGTAGGTAAAAAATACAAAGTGTTTGGAATGCAAGTAGGGTGCGGAGTAGATGAGAAAACTTATGCCGCTGCTTATGCTAAGAACTTTAGAAGGCAAGCTATAGGATGTGGCGTTGTTATTAACGGAAAAACAGCTATAAATTGCATGATGGATTTATAATTTTTTTATATTTAATAATGCAAAAGAAAGTTTCGGATTTCTTTTCTATTATATCGATATAATTAGCCGCTAAAAGGAAAACCCTTAATGCGGCTTTTTTTTTGGCTTATTTTTAAACATCCCTGACAATCCCTGTTTTATCCCAGTTTTTTTGTTATAACGCCAAGCACCGCCACGCTATCGCCAAGTTTTTTTGTTATAAACAATGGCTAAAAAAGGCGAATTTAAAATAAGACATAAAAAAAGCCCAACCTTTTGAGTTGAGCTTTAATAATAGTAATGAAAAATGAATAATAAAAAGATAAATAAGAAGAAAGACTTTTTATTACATAATAAAGATACAAAAAAAATTGAAACTATACCGTATAGTGTACCGAATTAAATAAACTAAACCATAACTGTCTAAAAATTAAACAGTTATGGCTTAGGGTGGCGGACCGGACGGGACCCGAATTAAATATTGCTAAATATTACTTTGTGTTATGTTTATAGATGTATTATCTGATTAAAATAGTTATAATTGCATTTAAATAGCACTTTATATGCTATTTGATTATATAAAAACTGTACCGAATACTGTACCGAATGTATTTTTTTTTAAGCACACCAAGTAAAAAAACATCTGCCCTAAAGCTAAGATATTATGTCAAAGCAGAAAGTAAAATTTTTGTTTATTCTGTTGGTATTTCTATAAATCCAGAGAATTGGAGCAAGGAAAGCAGAATGCCAAAGCTAAAATCTGGCGGTGCTGCTTTTGAATTAAAGCAAATCAGTAATAAACTTAATAGATATGTTGATGAGTTACACATTTGCATTAAAAATTTAGAAATTGATAAAATCAATGTAACTAGAAGCAGATTAAAAGCTCATTTAGATTCTGTATTTAAAGAAACTAATTTTAAAACAGATAATTTAATTGAAAAACTAAATGAATTTATAATTGAATTACAAAAAATTGGTAAATCAAAAAAAACAAGTGTTGATAAATACATCTATTTAAAAAGAAAGTTAATTAAATACAATGCTAATTTAAAAATAAGCGATATTAACAAAGATTTCATGATTGATTTTATTTCGTTTTCAAGGAGTTATTACAAATTAACAGACATAACATTAAATAGAAACATAGGCTTTCTTAAAACGTTTATAAAGTGGCTTATTGATAACGGAGTTAACATAGATAGTAGCTATAAAAAAATTATGGTTTCTACTAGAGATGCAGACCACGTTTCTTTAAGTGCAGTTCAAGTGCAATTGTTGTCCACTTTAAAATTAAATGATACTTTAAATAAATACAGAGACTTGTTTTTAATTGGTGTTTATTCTGGGCAAAGGTTTTCAGATTATACAGTATTTAAA
>Ga0114915_1000715_pt1 | contig 14814 bp, 9 predicted proteins | sample MalvirAntarct_55_FD_87288 | JGI IMG/M metagenome (GOLD analysis project Ga0114915, IMG submission 87288) | Marine viral communities from the Global Malaspina Expedition - Malaspina viral metaG Antarct_55 | ecosystem: Environmental > Aquatic > Marine > Oceanic | place: South Georgia Island...
AAAATGACTACTAAAAATTCAGACTTAGTGGCTAACTTTGAAGCTAGCCCTCATGTGTTCAGTGATGCTCGGAATCTGCACGGCGTTATCCGTATTGCTTCTGGGAACATTGAGCTGGTAGCTGGTGACAGCACTGACAATGACATTGTAATGCTTGCCCCAATCCCCACCAACGCAAACATAATTAGCTTGCGAATGGGTGCGGATGGCTTGGGTGGAAGCTGTACATACAATGTTGGTGCTTACACATCTGCCGGCGTTGTTGTTGACGAAGATTGTTTTGCCACGGCTGTTGCCGACGGCGCAGCAATCGCAGAACTACGCTATGAAGTGCTTAACCTAAATACAACAGGTCAGAAGCTACACATCATAGCGGGTGCAGCAGCAAGCGATGCAGTTGACCCAGGTGGTTACTACTATATCGGTGCAACATTTGCAGCGACTGGCGGTACAGCTGGCGATATGGCGTTCATCATTGAGTACGTCGTAAACTAAAAACTAGGCCAGCTCAGCGATGGGCTGGCCTTTTCTTTTAAGGAATTTTTCATGGCATCAGTCGTTGATATTTGTAATAGCGCGCTGAATCAGATCGGCGCGTCCAATATTATTGCGCTCACTGAGGACAGCAAGGCGGCACGGTTATGTAACCAGCGCTATGAATTTGTGCGTGATGCTACCTTCCGGGCGCACCCCTGGAACAGCTTGACGACCAGAGTTGCTCTAGCGCCGGACACTGCAACGCCTGTGTTTGAGTTCACAAAACAATTTACACTGCCAACAGACCCGTTTTGCCTGCGGGTGCTGGGGCTGAGCGATGCTAATATTCTATACCGTATCGAGGGGCGCAAGCTGTTGTGCAATGAAAGCACAATACAAATGCTATATATAGCCCGGGTTACAGACATAAATGAATATGACCCACTGTTAACTGAAACGCTCGCCGCAGCTCTTGCATCAGACCTCGCCTATCCGCTCGTCGGCTCATCAGCGCTCGGCGCTAATATGTACAGCCTTTATCAGACAAAACTGACAGAGGCCCGGTTTGTTGATGCGACTGAGGACAACGCAATTAACACATCTGTTGTGAATGAAAGCAGAACCGTCGCTGCTGATACCTTCATAAATTCGAGGTTTTAATGGCTAAGGCGTCACCAGCGTTTACGAATTTTACAGCCGGGGAGCTGAGCCCAAGGCTCGATGGCCGGACGGACCTGCAAAAATACTTCAATGGCTGTAAGAAATTACAGAACCTCATAGTCCATCCGCATGGCGGCGCTAGCCGGCGCCCCGGCACTATCTTTGTGCGCGAGGTCAAGAACAGCGCTCACAACGTGCGCCTCATTCCTTTTGAGTTTAATGTCGAGCAGACCTATATCTTAGAGTTTGGTGACGATTACTTTCGGATTCATAAGGATGGCGGAACCGTCGTTGATGGCAGTAGCAACCCTATCGAGGTCACCACGCCGTACGCACATACCGACCTTTCCGGGCTCAAATTTACGCAGAGTGCTGATGTTATGTATGTGGCGCACCCTGACTTTGCGCCCCGCAAGATAACCAGAACCAGTCACACAGCTTGGACAATCACAGAGGTCGTCTTCCTAAGAGGCCCATTCCAGGACGAAAACACAACAGCAATAACATTCTTAGCATCTGGGCGCACTGGTAATGTCAATGTGACAGCAAGCGCGAATACTTTTGTCAGCTCAGACGTTGGCCGTCTTATCAAAGTTCATGATGGGGTAACGAAAATCACAGGACTAACTAGCGCTACTGTTGTTGCAACAACGGTGCAAACTAACGCAGATGGACGCGCAGAGCTTATGCCAGCCTATGCAGCCACAACGCTGTCAGCCCATGAAGGTGACCCGTCATCGACTGGGCTAGAACACAATGACCGCTATCAAGACAGCGCTGGGCAGTTCGTAGAGCAGGGCTTTAAGGTAGGGCAGAAGGTTACTGTCACCGGTTTTACGACAGGCGCGAATAACCAGTCATCAGCGATTATTGTTAAAGTTACTGAAGATACACTGCTTCTAGCGCCCAGCTCCGACCTTGTCACTGAGGTTGCCGGTGACAGCGTGACAATCAGCGGCGACCTTGCCGCGAACACAGACTGGGCACTGGGCGCCTTTTCAACGACTACCGGGTTTCCCTCTGCTGTTGCTTTTTATGAACAGCGTCTTGTGTTTGCCTCAACCACAGCACAGCCGCAAACTTTGTTTTTCTCTGTGGGTGGTAGTTTTGAGGACTTTGCTGCCGGCACCGACGCCGATGACGCGCTGACATACACGCTGGGCTCAAACCAGGTAAACATCATTAGATACCTACAGGCTGGCCGTGTGCTGCTTGTCGGCACTTCTGGCGGTGAGTTTGTGGTTACAAGCTCCGAGGACGCCCCTCTGAGCCCTACAAACGCTGTTGTGAAACGTCAGGCAACATATGGCTCGGCAGACATCCAGCCTGTGCAGGTGGCTAACGTCACGCTGTTTGTGCAGCGCGCCAAGCGTAAACTGCGCGAGCTGGTGTTCGACCTCAATACAGATAGCTATCAGGCGCCTGATTTAACACTGCTTGCTGAGCATATTACAGACACCGGCATCAAGGAGATGTCACTGCAACAAGAGCCGGATAACGTGGTCTGGTGCGTGTTAGAGAACGGTTTGTTTTCTGGCATGACCTACAGGCGCGAAGAGAACGTCATTGCCTGGCATGAGCATATCATTGGTGGCCGCTCTGGCGCTTGCACTATCACGGTCAGCGACTATGCCAACATAGCCACCGGCACCACTCTTAAATTTACCAAGAGCGATGGCACCACGGTTACCTTTACATCCGAGGCGGCTGGCGGCACTAGCCCGGCATCAGCAACAGGCTTTAGGCCAAACGAATCCAATAATACAACAGCTGACAATATCTTTACAGCAGTGAACGCCCACGCTGATTTCACCGTAGCCAACCCGGCAGCAGCGGTTGTCACTATTGAAGAGACAAGCCCGACACCGACAGGGTTCCTGTCATGCGTTAGCTCTGACACTACCAGGCTGGTAACGACAGACCAAACACATGCACTTGTCGAAAGCGTGGCAACGATACCCGGAGACCTTAATGAGGATGACACTTATCTCGTTGTTCAGCGCACAATTAACAAAGCAACAAAGAGATATGTCGAATATTTTAGCAGCTTTGATTTTGGCACAGATGTTGAGGATGCGTTCTTTATTGATAGCGGCCTGACATACTCCGGCACTGCGGCGACATCAATCAGCGGCCTCGGTCACCTTGAAGGCCAGGTTGTGTCTATCCTTGCCAATGGTGCAACCCATCCGAATAAGACGGTAGCATCAGGCGCAATAACTTTAGATTTTGCTGTGACGAAGGCCCATATCGGCCTTAATTATAATTCAACATTACAGACTATGCGAATTGAGGCGGGCGGCACAGAGGGCACGGCACAGGGCAAAACTAAACGCATCCATGAGGTGGTCCTTCGATTGTTCAGAACCGTTGGCGTTAAAGTTGGAAGCTCTGAGACTGAGCTAGATAGAATACCCTTTAGATCGTCGGCTCAGTCGATGAGCGCGGCTATTCCTTTGTTCACAGGAGATAAGGAGATCGAGTTTAGAGGCGGGTTTGATACTGACGGGTTTGTTGTTGTGCAACAAGACCAGCCGCTACCGCTCACGGTTATTGGCATTTTCCCACGATTGATAACCTACGACCAGTGAGAATTATAGCATACGAGCCGGAACATCTGCATGAGCTTATGGATGGCGACTTAAATGACGGCGCAGTTAAAAACATAGGATATATGAAGGCCTACGCCCAGACGCTTAACCAGCCCGGCTGGTCATACACACTGGTCGAAAACGGTCACATCATCTGCTGCTCTGGCATTGTGGATATGTGGCCTGGTGTGGGTGAGGCTTGGTTTATAGCCTCTAGTAAGATCCATGAGAATGTCAGGCCGTTTATACGATTCGCAAAGACGGACATTATGGAAAAGGTCACGACAGAAAATAATCTCTGGCGAGTGCAGGGCGTGTGCAAGGAAGACTGGCCTGCCGCACGGCGGTTTGCCCGGTTAATGGGATTTAAAGAAGAGGGGCTGATGCGGAAGTATGGCCCAGAACAAGCTGATTACATAAGAATAGCAAAGGTAACATAGATGGGCTTTTTGTTTGAATATCAGGCCGGCCAGCAGGAACAGGCCGCATACAACTTTAACGCCGACATTAATGAGCGTAATGCAAAGGCGGCTGACCAAGAGGCAGCGCAGCTGGTATTCACAGAAGAGCAGAATATTGTGCAGTTCCGTGAGGACTTTTCCGACCTGCAAGACTCAACAAATCAGGCCTTCCGCTATAATGGCTGGATTGCTGAGGAAGGCACACCGCTCAAAGTGGCCCTAGCTAATGCACAAGAGGCCGATGCAGAGATAGAAACACGCCGTTATAACGCGGCTGTGGGAGCTCAGACCATAAGCGAGCAGGGCGTTGAATCGCGTCTGCAAGGCCAGCTTAACCGTATGTATGGCAAGGCTGCGTCTACCAGAGGCAAGGCGCGCGCAGTGCAGAGTCTAATATCAACAGGAACAGCGGTAGCGAAGGCATCATAGATGAGAGTTCCAACATACAAACAGCAGACAGCCGGAACAGAAAAAACTGGCGCGACCATGTTTAGCGTACAGGCAAACCCCGGCGCTATGTCTGCCGGGCTGCGCGCTGTGGGCGAAATGTTTGCACAAGCTGAAGGCGTGGCGATTGATTACTATGCAAATGAGCAGAAGATTAGACGCCAGTCTGAGTTAAATGATGCCGAGTTTAAGCTCAAGCAAGAGCTGCAACAGCTTCAAACAGAGCAGGCAACAAGAACCCCAGACGAAGTGTTATTTAGCAAAAACCAAACACAAAGCTTTACAGATTTAGGCCAAGCTCGCGTCAATGACATTCTTAGCAAAATACAAGATAAGCGCGTTGCAAGAGCCTTTAGGAGCAGTGCGCGCGACACTCTCAACGGATTTACTATTAACGTAAACCAGGGCGCAAGAAACCGCCTGATTGACCAGAATAAGGCGTCTGCGTTGGAAAAAGCTAATGCTTTTATGGATGACATTGTGATGGGCAGTCCAGCACAGCAGGCCATTGCAACTGAAAAACTGTTCGGTGACCAAAATAAAGGTATCCTCAGCCATTATAAAACGATGGCAGCTGAAGGCTATATTAAAGCATCCGATGCTGTGAAATTAGAAAGAACGGCCTTTGTTGCTGTACGAGAGCGCACACAGAAAGCTAACGCCGCTATTCTGGAAAGCAATGTCAATAAGAACGTCCTTATCGCGGGGGATGTAGGTGTGGACATTACCAGCCGCCAGAGTGCTATGACAAACCTCAACGCAGAGATAGACAAGGCTGTAGAGCAAAACACTATCACTATAGATGAGGGCGTGAAAGCCAAGGCTAGCGCCGTTGACGATGCTGTGCGAGGAACCTTTTTAGGTCTGATGTCTAAGGCGCCAGATGCAACGGCTATCGTTATGAGCGCTTCAGCAGGCACTTTAACAGACCCTATTTTGCAAGATGTATTTAGCAAGATGGATGCCGGGGACAAATTTAAAGTCATTAACGATATGTTTAGCCTCGGCAATAAAATGGACACTGAGCGCCGCGAATCAGAAGAGGCCGGTGAGGTAGAGGCTGAGGCTGGTAATAACAAAAACTTCATGACGATCTTGAACGTCGATACAGATGACCCAGTTGCAATGGCCGCCGCAAAAGAGCTTCACAAAGGGTTGCTCAAAGATGATTACTACAAAAATGCAGAGCGCAAGGCCGCTGAGGCAAGGTTGGGATTATCTGCAAAGCCAGCCGGAACAGAAACCAAAACAACTAAAGAAGCACTTAAACAATTAAATATAGCTGATTTTGAAAACAGGCTTACTTTTGAACTTGTGGATAAATTATCAGATGGCCTATCGAAGGCAGAGTATAGCGCTGCCTTAAAAAGGGTCGATAAAGAGCGCAAAGACGGGATTGTTGATGCTAAAAATATTATCGGCACAAAGTTACGATACAATGAATTTAAAGACGCCAATAATGCTTTAGGCGAAGCAGCTGATATGTATTTCTCAAGAAGCATGAACGAGCTTTACAACTGGCTAGGTCGGCCAAAGGAGGCGATAGACGGAGGCCTGCCCGGCGGAGCTAAAGCAAACTATCAAGACATTGCTACGAAAGCGCGAGAAATAATCTCAGCCAATGACGCGGAATACAAACAAGATATGAGAGAGGCTATGAATAGTTTCTTGTCTAACACTAGTCAGAGAATGATGCCTGGTATGCCTACTGACTTAGAGGGCGCAAAAGAATACCTGCGCGATAGGTTGGCAGCAAATCCCGGTGACGATTTGGCAACGGGGGTTGGCCGCACCATTAGAGATTTTGAAAAGATACTGAGGGATTAGCAGTGGATTACGAATCAGAACAGTTAGACGCCTACGATTCAGCTGAAATGCAGCGCTACCTTCTAGGCTCGGTGAAGAGGCCGGAGCCGGAGCCAGAGCAGCAGCCTGAGCCAGAGATGGAGCTGTTTGGCACGCCTATGAGCGAGCTAGAGGCGGCCGGCGAAGAAGTCAAAGAAGATTTCAAAAAGGTGGTTGTTGGCGGGGTTCGTGATGCGGCGCAGGGCGCTATGGAATTGGGGTCTGAGCTATTAACTGAAGCTGGCGAGGATTTTCTAACGCAGTCTGGCCTAACCCGATCCGGCGCAGAAATACAACTGGATATCCCAGCTCCTCGATTGCCAGAGGTTGCAGAGCCAGAGGGATTTGCCGGGCAGCTTATAAGGGATTTTGTGCAGTTTGGCGCTGGTATGGCTGTATCCCCCGGCGGTGTCATTACGAAGTCAGCTTTTTCTGATGCGTACTTTGACCCAGAAGAAGGCGGGTTTATCACGGCGTTGCGTGAATTTGAGCTGTTGCCAGAAGCGCTATACTTCTTGGCTTCAGACGTGGACGCTGAATCTGACGCCTCAGACCGTCTCAGGCAGAGATTAATACAATCTGGCGAGGGAGCAGGGCTAGGGTATGCTGCTGAAAAAATGTTTGGCGCATTGAAAAAAATTAAGGATACGCCAGAGTTGTTCCGCAAAGCTGGTGAGACATTAGCTAAAGCGACCAATGCGACAGCAAGGATGGCTGACGAAGCAGGACAAGCTGCCGATGCGCGGATTGCTGAACGAGTTGCTGATACTAGCGTAACGCTCAATTCTGGGTTTGATCCAACTGATGCCGTTGATGCTGCGCTGTCATACGCAGGGCGCAAGTCCCGCAAATCAGGACAGCTAGTAGGTGCCCCGCCAGAGATTAAATCTCAAAAAGACCTCAACAGACTGCGTCGAAATTTAGAGGCTGCGGCAGATGAGGGCGCGCCGGGCAGATTCTGGTATGAGCGCAGCGGCAAAGAGATTTTAAATGCAGTTGGTGGCGATAAGGTAGAGGCCGAAAAACTTGTTCAAGCCATAGCAATTACCTCATCCGCAACCCCGGTAAAGCATAATTTCGACTATGCGTTGCAAGCCTACCTCCAACACAAAGCGGGAAAACCGGTTAACACTGGCCGTTTCCCTGGAGCAATGAGCAAGCGTGTGCAGGGTGTGTTTGAGGGGAAAAACTGGGAAGGTCGCAAGACTAACAACTTTTACATCAATTTAATGCGTGAGATTGACCCTAACAAGGTGCAGGGAGTCACAAACGACTTATGGATGATGCGTTCCTTTGGTTTTAAAAATGCAGATGGAACAAAATATTCTGGCACCCCCACAGACGCTCAATATACATTTGTTGAGCAGGAAACAAATCGTATAGCAGATAAACTAGGCTGGGAGCCGCAACAGGTTCAAGCTGCTATTTGGATTTCAGAAAAAGCAAGAGAAGAAGGCACAGACATAGCAACGGCTGCTTTCGATTATTCGGACGCTTTACTAAACAATAAAGCGCAAGTGAGTTGGGAAAGTATACCTGGGCGCACTGGCAACCATATGCCGGAAATTTTTGACGCTCCCTATGAGGTGCAACAAGAATATCACGTCGCGGTTTCCAAGGCGTTTCTTGACGAAAATGGCCACGACTTGGTCGCAAAAGAGCTCGGCATCCCTACGCCCGGCGATTTTGAGGCGCCAGGTTATTTTGAAGGAAAAGTTAGCCCAGGCACACAGACTGAGCTGGCGATGCCAAGGGAATACACGGGGCCAAAATATGGCGCTGTAGAGCCGGGCGCTCTTGAGCTTATGAAAACATATGCGGCTACTCGCGGCGTTGCTATGAAACAGGACGGTGTGGGCTTTCACCGGCCATTTTACAACCCAACAAAAAAGGACGCTAACGGCATTGAGCTTCGGGTCGGTCGTAAATTCTCAGAGGGTGAAACGCAGCGCCTTGCCAAGATTTTGGCAGACGCTTCTGGGCATAGCGAATACAACCCGATAGCAACAAGAGACGGTGTCAGAATATTGAATTTTGATTATCTAGAGTTTGATAACAAACAATTTACAAAACTTGTGCAAAATGCTATTGATTCTCTCGACTTAGATGATGGTGTATCTATTGACCCTGTTCTGTTTAATAGTCAGAATGGGTATGTAGGCAACGATTGGAGCATAAACAAAAATGGCGAAGAGTACCTCAATGCGTTACGCGGAACAGGACGACCCGATTTACAGCGGAAAGTTCGTTCTATCCTCTCAGGGCTCCAAACCCGAATCGATGAAATCGACACCGACTTCTCAGAGCGGTATGGATTTACCAGAAACACCGACCTCAACCAAGAGTTCCGAGGTGGAGAAGTAGGCGCATCAAATGTGCCTGACCTGAAAAAATAAGGTGTGCTCTTGTAGCCACAGCCTCTAAAATCTGTTACAAATAGTTATTGTAAGGCGTCCTTTGGGCGCCTTTTTTCGTGGAGTTTTCATGGCAACACCAGGACAACAGGCTGCTCAGGCATTGCGCCAGGGCGGGGTGACGAAGTTTGCGGATACCCAGCCAAATGTGGATGAGGGCATCCAGAACGCTAATTGGTTAAGCGCAATTCTTAAAAATTCAGTGAAGGCCGCTCCGGGCCCGTCGCGTAAGCAACTTGGCGAGGGTGTGGCTGGCCGTGTGGCAGAGCCTATAACTGAAAGCGTCACACCGCCAGACACAACGCGCCAGGCAACACAAGAAGCGCTAGCAGCACAGGCTCTGTCTCCAGAAGGCCAAGCAAGGTTAGCAGCATCTGGCGGTGACGCTAGGGTTGCGATTTCAACGCCAACAGAGCGCGAGCTAGTAGACCAGCCTGATTTATTCGGCGCCGCCGAGCCCGAGGTGCTTACAAACGAACAAGTGACTAAAAAAGCTAAGATGACCATGAGCGGTCTAGAAACTGTTGCAAGAAGCGAATCTGCCATCGCTGATGCTGGTGATGCTGATGACCTTATCAAAATGGTTACAGAAAAAGGCCAGACTGATGATGCTGGCATAGATTTTAACTTCGATAATTTCAAAGGCGGCGAGGACATTAACCGCGTTGTCAATGCAATGTCCGAGATTATCAGCAAGCCTATTGAGGCAGAAAAGCGCGGTATTATTACGAATGAAGAAACACTAGCAAACGCTAGTGAGCTGCTCGCTGACGAGGTGGGATTTACAAAAACCATCTTGAAGAAACAAACAGGCAAAGTGCTTAACGCAGCGGAGATGACGGCGGTTCGGATCTTGATGCAAAGGTCTGGAGGCAGACTGCGAGAAATGGCTGTACAGATTCAGAGCGGATTAGCTAGCCCCAAGGCTATGATTGATTTTCGCCGGCAGATGGCTCTACACGCAGGCATCCAGATGAAGGCAAAGGGCGCGCAGACAGAAATAGCAAGAGCAATGCAGGCTTTTAACATCCCTGTTGGAACCCAAGTGCCAGCCGAAGTTATGAGCGCTATGCTCACAGAGGCCGGCGGCAGTTCTCTTACAACGAAGATGGCTAAGGGTTACCTGACGGCCTTAGAAGAAGGCGGTCAGGCTAACGCAAACAAATATGTGTCTGGCGCTTGGTCGCAAAAAGTAGAGGCTGTGTGGATGGAAGTCTACATGAACGGTTTGCTCAGCTGGTTTCCTACGCACTTTAAGAATGGTTTATCAACCCCATTGTTTATGGGGTACAACGTATTGACCGACTTTATGTCAGCCAGTGTTGGAGCTACATTTCGGGCTGGCGCTAGGCTGACAGGGCGCGAGGTAGACCCAGATGGCGTGCATTTTGAGGATGTGTTTGCGCGTGTCCACGGGTTTTCGCAAAGCTTTGGGGATGCTTGGGCTGTTGCGGCTAAGGGGTTTGCAGAAGAATCCGCAGCTGACACGCTACAAAAAGTAGAGGGCTCGCAATTTCGTGCGATTGATAGAGAAAACTTAAACATAGATAATAACGCGCTAGGCGTGGCCGTTGACCATTTAGGCCGCACTATAAGACTGCCGGGCCGGGCGTTAATGTTTGCTGATGACTTTTTCAAAACGATTGCATCAAGAGGAGCTCTTTACGAGGAATCAGTGCGCGCGCACAGACGCTCCAAGCATATGGGCCGCACGGATGACGAAGCTATGGATGACGCCATGATGGTGCTGCTTGATCCGAAGTACGCCACCGACGAAATGGACGCCGCTGGCCGTTATGCAACAATGACCACTGACCTCGGTGATGATGCTCTTGGCGCAATGACCCAATCGTTAAGAGGTAATATGATCGGCAAATTGATTATCCCGTTTGCTAAAGCGCCAACAAATACCCTAAAAATAAACGCAGAAGGCCACCCGCTTATCCAAGCTTTGCTATTGGTGAACCCAACATCCAACAAAACGCGTGATACTTTGCTAGGAAGAAACGGAGCGCAAGCTAGAGACAGGGCGCTTGGCAGGCTAGCAATGGGCACAACCACAATGATGGGCTTTCATGAGCTTGCTATGAATGGCCGGATTACTGGCTCATATCCTGATGACCCTCAATTACAGAGGATGTTACCGCCAGGCTGGGAGCCATATTCAATGGTTTTTAGGGGCGACGGGTTTCCTGTTGATGCTGATGGTGACCCCTTGCAGCTCTACAATAAAGAAACGGGCCTACCGAACGGGCCATTAACATATATAAGTTATCAAGGCCTAGAGCCAGTATCTGCCTTTATAGGTATAGCGGCAAGCACAGCTCGGCATAGAACGATGTTCGTTGACCCGGAGGACCAGCTTAATCTGATTAGCGCGTCCACGATGGCAACTATGGAATATTTTAGAGATCTGCCGATGCTGCAAGGGATTGGAACAATTTATAGAGCATTTCAATATGAAGACCCCAAAATGATAACAAACGGTATTTTAAGCAACATGGTAACTGTGTTTCCTATGCCGTTTTCTGCTGTGGTCAGAAACGTTGAGAAGCTCAGCGGAACGAATGAGCGCAAGATTGTTGATAGCCCCCTTGAATATTTTAGCATTAAGGATGTGCAGCGCCTGTATGACGAGAGCCAGAACTCTGACGACCCTCAATATAGCCAAATTCCGTACAGCCTCGTTGGGACTGTAAAAAGTTGGCAGGACAATGGTTGGTCTAAGTCGTTTTATGAGCAGGTTGCATATGGCTGGGAGCAACAGCTTATGAATGTTCCTTATGTTAAGAAGATTGAAGAGAATTATGCCTATCAGTACGACATGCTGGGTGACCAAAAAACCAAGGGCTTTAGGTTCGATGTGAACCCTGTCGAGGCAGTGTGGAGCAGTGTAACGCCGTTTCGGTTGTCTCGCGGCGAAGACGTTGAGCCCTATCATAAAGAACTTATCAGGCTTGGGGCTCCGCTCACAGAGAGCCACGATAAGAAGAAAGTCATGGGCGTGACGCTCAGCGAGCGTAACAGAGGTGAGCTGAGCAGGATTGCAAAGAACGATGTTGCTTTGCCGCTCGAGGTTGTGACAACGAAAGGCAGGCGCCAGCAAGGCCCGGCGGTTTATCAATTCAAAGATTATTTACAGATGCTGATGATACACCCGCTCTATGGCGGTGCTGATGATGGGACGCGCGTTAGCATGATTAGAAATGCTGAGCAGCGGTTCTATCGTGCGGCATTGCCTGCCCTGTTGTCTCAGCCAGGCAATCAGGATTTATCGCTTAGACTGGCTGAGCGTGATGCGCTGAAAAAGCTAGGAGTACAATAATGACAGTTTCAACCACGACGAACCGTGCCAGCTATTCTGGCAACGGCAGCACAACCGCGTTTGCTTACGGGTTCAAGATATTTGCAGACGCTGACTTAACGGTGATTATCCGGGCAAGCACTGGCGCTGAGACAACGAAGACGCTGTCTACGCATTACAACGTCAGCGGTGCCGGCAACGCCTCTGGCGGCAACGTGACATTCACCAGCGGCAACGTGCCAGCTAGCGGCGAGACTGTTGTTATCCTGCGCGAGCTGACACTGACGCAAGGCACAGACTATGTTGCGAATGACCCGTTCCCAGCCGAGAGCCATGAGGACGCGCTTGACCGGCTGACAATGATTACCCAGCAGCTGGATGAGGCTGTCGGCAGGTCACTCAAAGTGTCATCAACAAACGTCATTGCAACATCTGAGTTTACGACCTCAGCAACAGCGCGAGCTAACAAGCTGCTTAGCTTTGATGGCGACGGTGACCTGACGGTTAGCGAGGGCAAGGTTGATACTGTTAGCGCATCAGCCTCAGCGGTGGCGGCTGGTGGTAACCCTACTGCGTCGGCTACTTATACAGTTGCTAGTGGCGCATTGGCGTTGGCTCTTGGAATACCCACAGGTGCGACCGGCGCAACCGGCAACAGCGCCGGATTACAGATGACATTCAGCAACAGCACCTCAGACGCTGACCCAGGGGCTGGCAAGCTGGCGTTAAATAACGGCACTATTGCGTCTGTTTCAGAAATGTATTTTGACGATGCTGATGACAACTCAGCAGCCATAGCAACATTCGTCCAGAGTTTTGATGATGTAAGTAATGTGACTGCTCGGGGCATCATACACATTGAAAAAGAAGGCACACCAGCGACCTTCGCACTATTCAAAGTGACAGGCGCAGTAACAGACGCATCTGGTTATTCCAAAGTTCCTGTCGGCCATCTGGCGAGTAATGGCAGTTTTTCAAATGCAGACGGTATAAGAGTGGACTTTGCATACTCTGGAAATGACGGCGCTGGATCTCTTACAAATGTTGTAGGAGACACTAGCCCTGAGCTTGGCGGCAATCTTGACGTTTTAGCGAGGGACATTGTTACAACTAGCGCCAACAGACCTATCGACCTTGTCCCTCACGGGACTGGCACGGTTGTTGTCCAGGGCAATACAAACTCTGGTGCTATCAAGTTCAACTGTGAATCAAACACGCACGGTCAGACTGTAATTGCACAACCACACAGCGCTGGCGTAACAAACGAGCTAACGCTTCCACCAGGCGGAGATGGTGAACTGGTTAGCACTGTAGCAACTCAGACTCTTACAAACAAAACTATTGCTACAAGTCAGTTGTCTGGAACCGTTGCTGTCGCAAATGGCGGCACAGGCGCAACCAGTTTAGCAGCAGCTAACATAGTAGCAACAAACGCCCAGAACACTTTTACTAAGGCACAGGTGCCAAGCACCTATACTGCCGCACTATCAGCAACCAGTGGTGTGCTGGACTTCGACACATATCAAAACTTTATTATCACGCTTGCGGCTGGCTCGAACACATTAGCCGCGCCGACAACCGAGGCCAGTCAGATAGGTCAGACAGGCACTATCATCTTTATCAATCCATCATCAGGCAATGCGGCAACGCTGTCTCTGCATGGCGATTATGAATCCGCTGGCGGTGCTGGACTAACAATCTCAGCAACGAATAATGCTTATGATGTCGTGCCTTACATTGTCAAAGCCAACAACAGCATCTTGTTAGGCGCACCACAACTGGCGTTCAGCTAATGTTTAGTTCTGATTCATGGTTATCTAACCCAGCCTCTGGCTTCTATTCTCAAACGATAGACCAGTCTCTGCGTTTCGAGGATGGCGATAGCCCTTCCTTAGACCGCACACCTTCTTCTGCTAGTAATCAACAAACGTGGACTTGGAGTGCGTGGATAAAGCGTGGAAACCTTCTTGGAAATAGGCAAAATCTTTTTGGCGGTAGAAATACTGGTTCATCTAATGTGTTTGGGTTTTTTAACCCTGTTAATAATGCCGCAGCAGATACATTCGGAGCTTATCTAGGAGCAAATGGTGACAGTCGATTTCAAACGACTAGAGTGTTCCGTGATTCCAGCGCTTGGTATAATTTAGTTGTAGTTCTTGACACGACCAACAGCACTGCGGCTGACAGGTTCAGGCTTTATGTAAACGGTGTTCGAGAAACTGTTTTTACGCGGTTTGATACAATTACACAAAATTAAAACAAAGGGTTTAATGAAGACGTAGCCCACGCTATTGGCGAAGAAGGTACTGGCGGAAATCACTTTGATGGCTACATGGCAGAAATGAATTTCATTGACGGTGCTGCCCTGACTGGTGCTAGCTTTGGTGAAACGAAGGACGGTATTTGGGTTCCAATAGATACCAGCGGCTTAACCTTTGGCACTAATGGATTTAGACTTGAGTTTGCTGAAACGGGTACAAGTCAAAACTCAAGCGGGATTGGCGCAGACACAAGCGGAGAAGACAATCACTTTGCTGTTACTGGACTTGCCGCAACAGATATTGTTCCTGACAGCCCGACGAATAATTTTGCTACGATGAATCCAATACACAAAG
>Ga0114915_1000716_pt1 | contig 14810 bp, 9 predicted proteins | sample MalvirAntarct_55_FD_87288 | JGI IMG/M metagenome (GOLD analysis project Ga0114915, IMG submission 87288) | Marine viral communities from the Global Malaspina Expedition - Malaspina viral metaG Antarct_55 | ecosystem: Environmental > Aquatic > Marine > Oceanic | place: South Georgia Island...
ATGCTGATGCACCCGATCGGCGCAGGCGCCGATCGGGTGCATCAGCATGTCCCCGCCCCGCTGGTCCGCCCCGAGCGCGTGGCAGGCGTCCTCGACGAGTGCAACGCCGGCGGGCAGTGCGGCGGCGATGCCGCGGCTGTCGGCGGCTTGGCCGTTGAGGTGCACCGGGAAGATCGCCTTTACCGGACTATTCGCCCGAGTGGCTGCGGCGAGCACCTGTTCCGGCCCGGTGAGGCCGGTGTCCGGGTCGACATCGGCGAAGGCCACCTCGGCGCCGACATAGCGAACGGCGTTCGCGGTCGCGACGAAGGTGAGGCTCGGCACCACGACGGTGTCGCCCGGTCGCAGCCCGATCGACATCGCGGCGAGGTGCAGCGCTGCGGTGCCGCTGTTGCAGGCTATGGCGTGGGGCGCGCCGACCGCCTCGGCGAAGGCCGCCTCGAACCGAGCGACACCGGGGCCCGTGGTGAGGAAATCGTCGCGCAGGGCGGCGGCGACGGCAGCGACATCGTCGTCCTCGATGGTCTGCCGCCCATAGGGGAGAAACGCGGTCACGGGGCGCTTCCGAGCAGCCGGCGCAGGGCATCGGCGTCGAGCCACTCGGCATTGTCGTCGCTTGAATAGCGGAAGGCTTCGGGGACCGGTGCTGCCCCAAGGGCCCGATAGGGTGCCAAGTCAAAGCCCGGATGGCCGGGAATCACCACATAGCGGTCGGCCAGTTCCAGGGTCGAGCGCGCCTCATCCTCGGGGATCATCGCCTCGTGCAGCTTCTCGCCGGGGCGGATACCGACGATGCGCTGCGGCAGGCCGGGGGCGAGGGCGCGCGCGAGTTCCACCACGTTCATGCTCGGGATCTTCGGGACGAAGACCTCGCCGCCCTGCATCATCGCCAGCGACGAGATCACGAAAGCCACACCCTGGCCGATGGTGATCCAGAAGCGTGTCATGCGCGGGTCGGTGATCGGCAGGTCGGCGGCACCCTCGGCGATCAGGCGCTGGAAGTAGGGGACGACGCTGCCGCGCGAGCCGAGCACGTTGCCGTAGCGCACGACCGAGAATGTGGCGCCGTCGGTGCCGCGGAGGTTGTTGGCGGCGATGAAGATCTTGTCCGCGGCGAGCTTGCTGGCACCGTAGAGGCTGACCGGGTTCGCCGCCTTGTCGGTGGAGAGTGCGATGACGCGCTGGACCCGCGTGCGCAGTGCCGCCGTCACGACGTTCTCGGCGCCGTGGACGTTCGTCTTCACGCACTCGAATGGATTGTATTCGGCCACCGACACGTGCTTCAGCGCGGCGGCGTGGACGACGATGTCGACGTCGCGCATCGCCATCTCCAGACGGTCGACATCGCGCACGTCGCCGATGAACCAGCGCAGGCAGGGATGCGCCGCCTGGTCCCAGCGCTGCGCCATCTCGTACTGCTTCTGCTCGTCGCGCGAGAAGACGATCAGCTTGCGCGGCGCCGGTCCGGCCAGCACGGCTTCGACGAACGCGCGCCCAAACGAGCCTGTCCCACCGGTCACGAGGACGGAACGGCCGGCGAAGTCGAAGGCCGGTTCGTCGAATCGCCGAATGAGCGGCGCCGCGGCTGCGTTCGTCTGATCGTCGCGCTGCATGCGGAGGTTACGACTCACATACCGGTGCCCACCGGCCGGTCACGGCCTGGGAACGGCCCGATGTCGCCCATTTCGGTCGACGTGTCCAGCATGGCCGCCGTGCGGTCGCGCCGGCTCATCCGCCAGCGGGCGGTTTGATGTCGAACTGCGCCAGAACCGCGGCGAGTTGGTGGGCCTCGTACGGCTTTTCCAGAAAGGCGACGAGAGGGTCCGCGGCGAAACGGTCACGCAGGGAATCGCCGTCGTAACCGCTGGCGATGACGATGGGCAGGGCAGCGTCCATCGCGCGGAGTTCCGCGGCGAGCGCGTCGCCTTTGCGGTCCGGAAGCCCGACGTCGACCACCGCCGCGTCGACCCGGCCCTGGAGCAGGCGCATCTTGTTGATCGCCTCTGTCGCGGATGCCGCTTCCTCCACCTTGAAGCCCTGCTCGTCGAGTGCCTCGGCGACAACCATGCGGACCAGCGGCTCATCCTCGACTAGGAGCAGGCAAGGCGGTCCGCTGCGTACGTCGAGGACGTCGCGCACCTTTGCGGCGAGTGCGGCATAAGTGAAGGGCTTGGTGATGAGGTGGACGCCGGCGTCGAGGCGGCCGTCGTGCACGATGGCGTTCTTCGCATAGCCGGTCGTAAACAGGACGGAGAGGCGCGGCCGGAGCTGGCGGGCCGCATCGGCGAGTTGGCGCCCGTTCATGCCGCCCGGCAGCCCGACGTCGGTGAAGAGGAGCTTCACCTCCGGATGGTCGGCCAGCTGCTCCAGGCCCGCCGCACCGGTCGCGGCCTCGATAACCCGGTAGCCGAGCTCGGACAGAATTTCCACCGAGTGGTGGCGGACGTCCTGGTCGTCTTCCACCACCAGGATCGTCTCGGACCGCGAGCCCTTCGCCTCCTGCTGCGTCCGCTCGGCCGGCTGGGCATCCTCCACCGCGGCCAGCAGGCGCGGCAGGTATATCTTCACGGTCGTGCCCTCGCCGGGCTCGCTGTAGATCTTCACGTGCCCGCCCGATTGCTTGACGAAGCCGTAGACCTGCGACAGGCCGAGGCCGGTGCCGTGGCCGACATCCTTGGTCGTGAAGAACGGCTCGAACGCCTGGGCCAGCACCTCGCGGCTCATCCCGGTGCCGGAGTCGCTGATGCACAGCACGACGTACTGGCCCGGCGCCACTTCGGCCTGCCGGGCCGCGTAGCCTTCGTCGAGGAAGGCATTGGCCGTCTCGATGGTCAGCCTGCCGCCGCCGGGCATGGCGTCGCGAGCATTGACCGCGAGGTTGAGGATGGCGCTTTCCAACTGGTTCGGGTCGGCGTGCGTCCACCACAAGCCGCCGGAGAGGACGGTCTCGACTTCTATCGTCTCGCCCAGGGTACGCCGCAGCAGGTCCGACATACCGGCGACGAGGCGGTTCGGATCGACCGGACGCGGCTCCAGCGGCTGGCGCCGGGAGAAGGCGAGCAGGCGCTGGGTCAGCGATGCGGCGCGCTGCGCACCGCGGTGGGCGTTTTCGGCCCACCTGCGCATGCGGGTCGGCTCGAGGTCTTCGCGGTCGATCTGCCGCTGCAGCGATTCGAGGTTGCCGATGATGATGGTCAGCAGGTTGTTGAAGTCGTGCGCGACGCCGCCCGTGAGCTGGCCGATTCCTTCCATCTTCTGTGCCTGGCGCAGAGCCTGCTCGACACGTTCGCGTTCCTCGATCTGGGCACGCAGCGCCGCGTTCGCTTCGGCGAGTTCGCGCGTGCGCTCGCCGACCCTGGTCTCGAGCGATTGGGCCAGGTCGCGAAACCGCGTCTCGCTCTCGCGCAGTGCGGCCTCGGTCTGGATGCGCTCTGCGACCTCGCTTCGAAGGGTGCGCTCGGTCTCGCGGCGCATCCGGGCGTTCGCCAGAGAACTCGCCACGCGGGCGAGCAGTTCGCGTGAGGAGAACGGCTTGATCAGATAATCGTCCGCGCCGGCGGCTACACCTTCCGCATGCGCCTCCTCGCCCGCTCTGGCCGAAAGGAGGACGACGGGAATTTCCCGGAGGATAGAATCCGCGCGCAGCGCACGCAGCAGGCCGAATCCATCGAGATTCGGCATCATGACGTCCGTGAGGATCAGGCTCGGCGGTTGTCGGCGCGCCGCCGCCAGCGCGGCAGCACCGTCCGCGACCGTCTCCACGGTGTAGCCCTGGGCGGTAAGGAGCCTGTTGATGTAGCCGCGCATGTCGGCGTTGTCGTCGGCAAGCAGGATGCGCTCTCCCGCGCTCCGCTCAACGCTGAAGTCGTGTTCGCCCGTTGCTTCGGGGCCATCCTCGTCGGCGGTCAGCCAATAGAGCGCGTGAGCGATGTCCGCGGATCGACTCGCATCCGGCGAGATCCCGCTTTCCACTCCCGGATCGAGCCGGTCCGCCGGCAGGTGGGCCGTGCCGAAAGGAACCCGAACCCGGAAGGTGCTGCCCGCTGCCGGCTCGCTTTCCACCATAATGGAGCCGCCGTGCAACTGGACCAGTTCGAGGACGAGTGCCAGGCCGATCCCGCTGCCCTCGAAGCTGCGGCCGCGGGTGCCTTCCACGCGGTGAAAACGATCGAACAGCTTCGGCAACTCGTCGGCGGGAATGCCGCTGCCCGTGTCGCGAACGCGCAGTTCGGCCGATTCCCGATCGTCGGAGACGCCGAGATGGACGGATACCTCGCCAGCCATCGTGAATTTGAAGGCGTTCGACAGCAGGTTGATGACGATCGTCTCCCACATGCGGGGATCGACATGGACGGGCTGGGGCAAGGGCGGGCAGTCGACCTCGAATCGGAGGCCCTCGCGCTCCATGGCGGAGCGGAAGTTGGAAGCGATATCGGCGGTCGCCGTGGCGAGATCCGTAGGCTTGTAGCGCGCTTGGCTACGGCCGGCGGACACGCGAGAATAATCGAGCAGGCTGTTGACCAATTGCAGCAGCCGCAAGCCGTTCCGATGCGAGACCTCGATGAGGCGCCGGTCGTCGTCGGCGATGGCGCCGACGGGTTTCGCCAGGACCTCCTCCATTGGGCCCAGCATGAGCGTCAGCGGCGTTCGGAACTCATGGCTGACGTTGGAGAAGAACGACGTCTTGGCGCGATCTAGTTCAGCCAGGGCTTCGGCGCGCCGCCGTTCCTCGGCATAGGCGTGGGCGTTGCCGAGCGCAGCCTCGATCTGTCCGGCGATCAGCTCGAGGAAGCCAGCATAGTCCGCATCATAAGTCCGCAGCGGATTTATGCCGGCGATCATGAAACCGGCGGGGCGGTCCTTGTTCTGCCGGGCGATCGGGATCACCAGCGCTTCGCGGGCCGGCGTCACCCAGTCGCCCATGGGCAGGTCGCTGAACCGCGTGTCCAGATCATACAGATGCCGTGTCGAAGGGACGGCGGCGAGTATCTCGGCCGCCGGCCAGGTCTGTTCGGCGTCGGCAACATCGATCGACAGGGGGGCGGCCGCGTGGCCCGGCACGATGCCGCAGGCAGCCGCCAAGCGTGCACCGGTGCCGTTTGGCTCGAACAGGTAGATCATCGCAAACGGCACGTCGCGTCGATTGGTGGCGAGAACCTCGCCGAAGGCATCGAGCACCTCTTCCTCGGTGTTGATGCCGGCCAGTTTTGTACCGAGGCCGCGCAGAGTGTCCAGGCGCCGCTCGCCGATGACCCGCTCGGTCTCTTCGGTGACGACGCACAGCATTCCCTCGACGCCACCGGCGTCACCCGGCAGAGGGCTGTAGGAGAAGGTGTGATAGGTCTCCTCGATATAACCGCTGCGCTCGAGCAGCAGCAGCAGTCGTTCGTCCCATGTCGCCTCACCGCGGCCGAAGACGATGGCCCGTCGGGCTTCCACCTCGCTCCAGACCTCTGCCCACACGTCGCGCGCCGGCATCCCCAGGGCATCGGGGTGCTTCACACCCAATGTGGGCCGATAGGCGTCGTTGTAGAAAAAGAGCAGGTCGGGTCCCCAGCCCATCCACATCGCGTAGCGCGACGTCTGCATGATGCGGACGACCGTCTTAAGGCTCTGAGGCCAGTGCTCCGGTGGGCCGAGCGGGCTGGAGGCCCAGTCATGCGCTCGCATCATCATGCCGACCTCGCCACCGTCAGCGAGGAACTCGGGCGGCGGCGGTGATGCCGGCCCGGCCGTGCCGTTCTCGTCCTTCACGAAGCACCCTCGCAGCGTTTCCGGCACACGGCCATCCGCGCCGACCGACGTGACGGGCGCATGATAGCGGAGTCGCTTTTTGCAGCAACGGCGTGCGGCACTTTCACTCTCGCAAATTTCCGATGCAGCAGATTCATGTTGCGAAACGCTTGCCGACGTCGCCCGGTCCACCCATAATTCCCGCAGGCGTCAACAACCGAAAGGAGGTGATCCAGTGTCTCATCGTTGTGTGTCGCGGCCCATGGCCGTTCGGAGCTGGATCCTCGCCTCTGTTGCGGAGATCCGGGTCGCCTAGGCGGCCTCGCGGCCCGAATGGACCGCTACACGGCAATGGAAGGGCCGTCCCCAGGGGCGGCCCTTCGTCATTCCGGGGTTCACATTCTGCGAATTCGCCAATGACCGAGATCTATGTCGATTCCGACGGCTGCCCCGTAAAGGAGGAGGTGCTGAAGGTGGCGAGCCGTCACGGGCTGGTGGCGCACTACGTTTCTGATCGCTGGCAGCGCGGGCTTGATCATCCTCTGGTGCGCAAGGTGGTGGTGGCGCAGGGTGCCGACGCCGCCGATGACTGGATCGCCGAGCGAATCGGGCCGGAAGATATTGCGGTAACGACCGACATACCGTTGGCGAAACGCTGCCTCGACCGTGGCGCGCGCGTCATCGGACCCTCGGGCCGGCCATTCACTGAGGCGTCGATCGGCATGGCGATGGCGATGCGCAATCTGAAGGCGGACCTGCGCGAGGCTGGAACCATGACCGGCGGGCCACCGTCCTTCTCGAAGCAGGACAGATCGAGATTTCTTTCTGCCTTGGAAGTCGCGGTTCAGGCGGCGAGGCGGGCGCGGCCCGTTCCTCCGCCGGCTGGCTAAGACGGCTTGGAAGCGACGCGGTCCGCCATCATCCGTAGTGCCGCCTCGACGGTCCGCAGCCGCACTTCGCTGCGGTCGCCGGGAAACTGGTGCCGGTCGGCACTCGTCATCCCGCCGCGGCTTGCCACCGCGATATAGACGGTGCCGACCGGCTTTTCGGCAGACCCGCCGCCCGGTCCCGCCACGCCGCTGACGGCGACCGCGACATCGGCATCCCGCCCGCAGGCGCGCAGGGCGCCCTCGGCCATGGCGGTCACGGTCTCGGCGCTGACGGCGCCTCTGCTCTCCAGGACCGCCGCTGGTACGCCCAACACCTGCTGCTTCGCCTCGTTCGAATAAGTGACGAACGTCCGGCCGACGACGTCGGAGGATCCGGCTATCTCGGTGAGCAGCCCGGCGATCAGACCGCCCGTACACGATTCGGCCGCGGTGGCCCGCAGGCCGGCGCGGCGGAAGGCCTCGAGGGTCTCGGCGGAGGGTCTGGTCAGGTGGTCCGGAAAGAGGGTCATCTGGGGCTCCCGTCGGGGCGTCTCGCGGAGACTATCCCCATACCGCCGCGCTGGTCGACGGCCGACGGAACCGCGGTCAGCCGTCGGCAGGCAGCCGCAAGGTCGCAACCGCCTGTGCGGCGATGCCCTCGCCACGTCCCGTGAAGCCCAGGCCCTCGGTCGTGGTCGCTTTCACGCCCACCCGCGACGGCGGAACGTTCAGGAGCGCCGCAATACGGTCTGTCATCGCAATGCGATGCGGCCCGATCTTCGGGCGCTCGCACACGATCGTGACGTCGACGTGGTCGATGGCGCCGCCGCGCGCGCGCACCAGGGCTGCGGCATGACGGATGAAGACGGCCGAATCGGCGCCGCGCCATCGCGGGTCGGACGGCGGGAAGTGGCTGCCGATGTCGCCGTCGGCGAGCGCGCCCAGGATGGCGTCGGTCAGCGCGTGCAAGGCGACGTCGGCATCGGAATGTCCGACCAGTGCCGCGTCGTGCGGGATGGCGATGCCCCCGATCACCACCGCCTCGCCGGGTCCGAAGCGGTGCACGTCGAAGCCATGTCCGACGCGCACGGAAACCGCCAGGCCGTCGAGCAGGCGCCGGGCGCGGTCGAGATCGCCGGGACTGGTGATCTTCAGATTGTCCTCCGCTCCGTCGATCAGCGCGACACTCATCCCCGCCCGGTCCGCGACCGCGGCATCGTCGGACAGATCGGCGCCGGCATGCGCCCTGTGAGCGGCGAGAATGGGCGCGAACGCGAAGGCCTGAGGCGTCTGCGCCCGCCACAGGTCCGTCCGGTCCACGGCATCCGTAACCGTCGCCGCACCGCGCTTCAGGCTGTCGTGAACGCGCAGTGCCGCGATGGCGCCGCCCCGGTCCTCCGCGGCTGCGATGACGCGATCGATGGTCGCGGTATCGACGAGCGGCCGGGCACCATCGTGGATCAGCACAAGATCTGGGTTCTCGGCGAGCAGGCTCTCCAGGCCGAGGCGGACTGATTCCTGGCGCGTAGCGCCGCCGTTAACCGGCGGCAGAAGGCCGAGATCGCCGACGGCCGCTTCATAGGCGGTCGCGTCGTCGGGGTGGACGATGCAACGGACCGCCGCGATGCCCGGATGGCGCAGAAATGCCATAGTTGCCCGCCGAATGACCGGAACGCCGGCGAGATCGGCATATTGCTTGGGCAGAGCGCGACCGAACCGGGTGCCGCGTCCGGCTGCCATGACGAGGGCGATACGGCGTCTCATGGATCTCTCTTCGCAAAAGCAGCGAACCCTACTCCGCCGAGGCTGTCGGCACCAGAGTTGCATAGCGTTTGCTCAGCTTGACGGGTGCGCCGCACCCGGTAGAATGCCCATTGAATAGCCATTCAATGCGGGTGCCGAGAAAATATGCACAAACAAGCGGTACCTGTAAGCATGACCGGCTTTTTGGAGGAGGCGATTTTGCCGGACTGCACATCGGGGTCGGGGGCTGACGCGCGTGCCGAGGTGGACGTCGGTGCCATTCTAAATGCGCTTCCCGACGCGGTGATCCTGCTCGATGAAGGCGGTCGCATCCGCTATGCGAACGCGTCGGCCGAGCAGCTTTTCCAGGCCAGCGTTGACAATCTGTGGGGGCAGGACCTCCGACAGCTGCTCAGCCCGTCGCACCCTCTGGTCGGTCTGGTGCATCAGGTGCGCGAGGGCGGCTACAGCCTCACGGAATATGGGATCTCTCTCGAATCGCCACGCTTTGCCGTGGTTGGCGCCACAGTGCATGCAGGACCGGTCGCCGAGGGTGGCGGCGGGGTCCTGCTGACGATCCATCAACCGTCGATCGCCCAGAAAATCGACCAGCAGCTGATCCACCGCAATGCGGCACGCTCGGTCGCCGGCATGGCGGCAGTGCTGGCGCACGAGGTGAAGAACCCGCTGGCCGGAATCCGCGGCGCGGCGCAGCTGGTCGAGCAGAACTGTGACGAGAACGACCAGGAACTGACCCGGCTGATCTGCGACGAAGCCGACAGGATCTGCGCGCTTGTCGACAGGATGGACATCTTCGCCGAGCAGCGGCCGATCATGCGCGGGCCGGTGAACATCCACGAGGTTCTGGATCATGTCCGCAAGCTCGCGAAGAGCGGCATAGGGCGGCATATCCGGTTCGCCGAGCACTACGACCCGTCGTTGCCGCCGGTGCTCGGGGACCGCGATCAGCTGGTCCAAGTCTTCCTCAACCTGATCAAGAACGCCGCCGAAGCCGTGTCGGAAGACAATGGCGAAATCGTCATCTCCACGGCGTACAGGCATGGGGTGCGCTTGGCGGTCCGCAGCACGGGCGAAAAGGTCGCCCTGCCGCTGATGGTGAGCATACAGGACAACGGATCGGGCATTCCCGAGGATCTCGGCCAGCATCTGTTCGATCCGTTCGTCACCACGAAGGCCGGCGGGCATGGGCTGGGCCTGGCGCTCGTCGCCAAGATCGTCGACGAGCATGGCGGGGTCATCGAATTCGAAAGCGAGCCGCGCCGCACCGTGTTCCGGGTGATGTTGCCCATGTGCGCCAACGAGGAGAACAGCAGCGATGTCTAACGCGACCATTCTGGTGGCGGACGACGACCGGGGCATCCGCACGGTCCTGAGCCAGGCGCTCGGGCGCCTGGGCCATGACGTCCGTGCGACCGGAAACGCGAGCACGCTGTGGCGCTGGGTCTCCGACGGGCAGGGCGACCTCGTCATTACCGACGTCGTCATGCCCGACGAGAACGGCCTGGACCTCGTGCCACGCATCCGCAAGCTGCGGCCGGAGCTGCGCGTCATCGTGATGAGCGCACACAGCACGCTAATGACGGCGGTGAAGGCGACGGAGCGCGGGGCGTTCGAGTATCTCCCGAAACCCTTCGACCTGAAGGAACTTTCCAGCATCGTTACGCGGGCGCTGACCGAGCCGCGGTCGAGCCCGGTGCAGGAGGCGGCGAGCGAGATCGACGAGCAGCTGCCGCTCATCGGCCGGTCGCCGGCGATGCAGGAGATCTACCGCGTCCTCGCCCGGCTGATGAACACCGACCTCACGGTTATGATCGTCGGCGAATCGGGCACCGGCAAGGAGTTGGTGGCCCGCGCGCTTCACCAGTACGGACGCCGCCGCAACGGGCCCTTCGTCGCCGTCAACATGGCGGCGATCCCGCGCGACCTGATCGAGAGCGACCTGTTCGGGCACGAGAAAGGCGCCTTCACCGGCGCCTCGGCGCGGGCGCCGGGCCGTTTCGAGCAGGCCGAGGGCGGCACGCTGTTCCTCGACGAGATCGGCGACATGCCGCTCGAGGCGCAGACGCGGCTGCTGCGCGTGCTCCAGCAGGGCGAGTACACGACGGTCGGCGGCCGCACGGCGATCAAGGCGAACGTACGCATCATCGCGGCCACCCATCGCGACCTGCGGCAGCTCATTCGGCAGGGGACATTCCGCGAAGATCTGTTCTATCGGCTGAACGTCGTGCCGATCCGCCTCCCGCCGCTGCGCGAACGCACCGACGACATCCCGGATCTGGCGCGGCACTTCTTCGCCCAGACGTCGCTCGCCGGCCTGCCGGCGAAGAGCCTGGACGCCGCCGCGATGGAGCGGGTGCGGTCGCACCGCTGGGCGGGCAACGTACGCGAACTGGAGAACATGGTCCGCCGTCTGGCCGCCCTGTACTCGGAGGAGGTGATCGGCGTCGAGATCATCGAGAAGGAACTCGCGGACACGGTCCCGGCCGAGACGATGCCGACGGAGACGGCGCCGCGCCACGGCGAATCGCTCTCCGAGGCGATCGAGCGGCATCTCCGCGACTACTTCCAGGCTCATGACGGAGGGCTGCCCCCCGCCGGGCTCTACGACCGGATCCTCCAGGAGCTGGAGCGACCGCTGATCACGCTCACGCTCGGCGCCACGCGAGGCAACCAGATCAGGGCGGCCCAGCTTCTCGGCCTGAACCGCAACACCTTGCGCAAGAAGATACGTGAACTGGATATACCGGTGATTCGCGGGCTAAAATAGACCGCGGCGCACGCAGGGCGCGCTGTACGACTGCCGCGCGGGTGGTCTGCGGCGCACGCCGATCGGCTTCTTGATGGATTCGACGCGGGTGGACTGGCTCCGCCGTCACGTGACCCTGTTCGTCCGACTGATGCGGCGTCCCGCGGTCGGGCGTACGCTCGCCGTGGGTTTGGCGGTCGTCGCGATCGTCAGCGGCTTCCTGACCTACGCCGTGATGACGGGGCGCGTTCCCGTCATTCGGGCGACGACGCCCAACGTCCTGGGTCTGCTGCTGTTCGACCTGATCGTGCTCCTGCTGTTGGGCGCGGTCATCGCGTATCGCGTCGTGCTGCTGATCGCGAACCAGCGACGCCAGTTGGCGGGCTCCCGTCTGCATGTCCGGCTGGTGATGCTGTTCAGCGTCGTCGCTGTCGTGCCGACGATCGTGATCGCCAGCTTCTCCGTGCTGTTCTTCCACTTCGGCCTGCAGGGTTGGTTCAGCGACCGCGTTCGCACCGCCCTCGGCGAGTCGATCGCGGTGGCGGAAGCGTACCTGTCCGAGCATCGGCAGACGATCATCGGCGACGTTCTGGCGATGGCGAACGATTTCAATCGCGAGGGGCCGCTGCTTCTCGCCAATCTGCCCCGCATGCAGCGTTTCTTGGAAGGTCAGGCACGCGTGCGCGGCCTGACCGAGGCGGTGGTTTTCGACCGCGACGGTCGCGTGCTGGCGCGTGCCGGGCTGACCTTCGGCCTGGAGTTCGAGCCCGTCCCGGATTGGGCGCTCGACGAGGCGCGCCGGGGCGGCGTGCCGATCCTGACGAGCGACGACGACGACCGCCTGCGCGCCCTGGTCAAGCTGGAGGTGTTCGACGACCTCTTTCTCTATGTCGGCCGCTTCGTGGAGCGGCGGGTTCTGAACCACCTGGAGCAGGTGCGGGCCGCCGTCTCGGCCTACGAGACGCTCGAGGGGCGAAGATCGCAGATTGAGATCAACTTCGCCCTGCTGTACGCCATGGTGGCACTGCTCTTCCTGCTGGCCGCGGTCTGGTTCGGATTCAATTTCGCATCCCAACTCGCCAAACCCATCGGCCGCTTGGTAGGGGCGGCCGAGCGCATACGCTCGGGCGACATGGGCGTCAGGGTGCCGACACCGGGCACCGGCGACGAACTGGACGTGCTCAGCCGCGCCTTCAACCGGATGACCGGCCAGCTCGAGGCGCAGCGCGACGAACTGGTCGAGGCCAACCGGCAATTGGACGAGCGCAGGCGGTTTACCGAGGCGGTGCTCGCCGGGGTCGCCTCCGGCGTCATCGGCCTCGACGCCGAAGGCTGCCTGAACCTGCCGAACCGCACCGGATCGGAACTGCTCGGAATCGACCTGCATGCCCATGTCGGTCAACCGCTGCGGGAGATCGTTCCGCAGATGGCCGATGCGCTGGACGAATCGCGCCGGCGGCCGGCGAGGCTGGTCGAGTCGCAGGTAACGATCACCGTACAGGGCCGGGCGCGGACACTGCTGGTGCGGGTCACCGCCGAGGTGGCCGGCGGCGATTTGGGCGGCTTCGTCGTGACCTTCACCGACATCACCGCTTTGCTGGCAGCCCAGCGCAAGGCGGCCTGGGCCGACATCGCGCGCCGGATCGCGCACGAGATCAAGAACCCGCTGACGCCGATTCAACTCGCCGCCGAGCGGCTGCGGCGGCGCTATCTGCCGCAGATCACGAACGATCCGGAGACCTTCCAGCAGTGCACCGACACGATCGTTCGCCAAGTGGACGATCTGCGGCAGATGGTCGACGAGTTCTCTTCTTTCGCGCGCCTGCCGACGCCCGTGATGGCGCCGGAAGATCTGGCGGACATCTGCCGCAAGGCGGTCTTCCTGCAGCGGCAGGCCCATTCGGAGGTCGCCTTCGCGATCGATCTGCCGCAGCACGCCGTCACCGTGAGCTGCGACCGCCGGCAGATCAATCAGGTACTGACGAACCTGCTCCAGAACGCTGCGGATGCGATCGAGGCCGCCAAGGCCGCAGGCAGCATCGACGGGGACGGTTGGATCGGCCTCCAGGTGCGGAACGACGACGGTCGTGCGATGGTTGTGGTTGAAGACAATGGCGTTGGCCTTCCGGCCGCCTTGAAGGACCGTCTGACCGAGCCTTACGTCACCACGCGCAGCAAGGGGACTGGATTGGGATTGGCCATCGCCAAGAAGATCATGGAGGAGCACGGCGGCGAACTCGTCCTCGAAGATCGCGAGGAACGTGGCGCGCGGGTGGTGATCGCCCTACCTCTTCTGGAGGAGATCGCGGTCGGTGCACCTTCCGTTTCGGACGGCGAGGCTCCGGTAGAGGGCACGCAGAGCGGTAAGAAGGCCTATGGCGCGTGACATTCTGATCGTCGACGACGAAGCCGACATCCGGATGCTGATCGGCGGCATCCTGAGCGACGAAGGGTACCAGACACGCGCAGCCGGAGATGCGGCGAGCGCCCTGGCGGCGATGCGTGCCCGCCAGCCCAATCTCGTGATCCTCGACGTCTGGCTGGAAGGCAGCGAGTACGACGGCATCGACCTGCTGAAGGTCCTGCGCGAGGAGCACCCGCTGGTTCCGGTCGTCATGATCAGCGGGCACGGCAACATCGAGACCGCGGTCGCCGCGATTCAGGAGGGCGCCTACGACTTCATCGAGAAGCCGTTCAAGGCGGATCGGCTTCTTCTGGTGGTGGAGCGGGCGATCGAAGCCGCTCAGTTGCGGCGGGAGAACGCCGAATTGCGGCTGCGCGCCGGCGGCCAGGGAGAGCTCATCGGCATTTCGCCGGCTATCAATGCGGTCCGCCAGGCGATCGAGCGGGTTGCACCGACCGGCAGCCGGGTGTTCATCGCCGGTCCGCCCGGTACCGGCAAAGAGGTCGTGGCGCGCCTGCTGCACGCGCGATCGCGGCGCGCGAACGGACCTTTTGTGGTGCTCAACTGCGCCACGATGAGCCCGGACCGCATGGAAACGGAACTGTTCGGCACCGAGCCCGGCTCCAACGGTCCCGACACGCCGCGGCGCATCGGTGTCCTCGAGCAGGCGCACGGCGGCACGCTCTTCCTCGACGAGGTGGCGGACATGCCGCTTCAGACCCAGGGCAAGATCGTCCGCGTGCTGCAGGAGCAGAGCTTCCTGCGCGTCGGCGGGACGCAGCGGGTCGAGGTCGACGTGCGGGTGATCGCTTCGTCGAACCGCGACCTGGTGCAGGCGATGGGGCAGGGCAATTTCCGCGAGGATCTCTATTATCGTCTCAACGTCGTGCCGATCGTCGTGCCGCCACTGCGCCAGCGCCGCGAGGACATCCCGCTTCTCTCGAAGCACTTCCTCAAGGTCGCTGCGGAAATGGCGGGGCTTCCGGCGCGCGAGATCGGCGAAGATGCTCTGGCCGCCCTGCAGAGCTACGAGTGGCCTGGCAACGTCCGGCAACTGCGCAACGTGATGGACTGGCTGTTGATCATGGCGCCCGGCGAAGTGCGTGAGGCGATCCGGTCGGACATGCTGCCGCCCGACATCAGCGCGATCGCGCCGACGGTGCTGCGCATGGACAAGGGCGAGCAGATGATGACCCTGCCGCTACGCGATGCGCGCGAGGTCTTCGAGCGCGAGTATCTGCTGGCGCAGGTCAACCGCTTCGGCGGCAACATCTCGCGTACCGCGACCTTCATC